>Ga0308161_1000072_pt1 | contig 310026 bp, 291 predicted proteins | sample PhyFR2_FD_201034 | JGI IMG/M metagenome (GOLD analysis project Ga0308161, IMG submission 201034) | Phyllosphere microbial communities from UC Gill Tract Community Farm, Albany, California, United States - DLSLF.R2 | ecosystem: Host-associated > Plants > Phyllosphere > Unclassified | place...
TGGACTCAGCCTATACATAACTGGGGATTAATTTTAAATCAATTTTTAGCTATATTTGAACAAAGGGTTCAACTATAACAGAGTTAAACCCATCTTTTTCTATTTACACAAAATTCTGGACAGTGCCTTTAAAAATAAATAAGGCTGGCAATTTGCCAGCCTTTATAATTAATTTTCATTTCTAAATTCACTGATAAAATGAAGTTTGATATTTGGAAATTTTTCCTGATTCATTGTAATAGTAAATGAAGAGTCAGCTAAAAACACCAACTGATCATATTTGTCTCTGGCTAAGAAGCGTTGTCTAAGTCTTGCGAATTCTTTAAACTCATCAGACTTCTCATCAGCTTCTACCCAACATGCTTTGTAAATATTAATTGGCTCATAAGAACATTTTGCTCCATATTCATGCTCCAAACGGTACTGAATAACTTCATATTGTAATGCACCTACAGTACCAATAATCTTACGTCCATTCATTTCCATTGTAAACAGCTGTGCAACTCCCTCATCCATTAACTGGTCTATACCTTTTGCTAACTGTTTTGCTTTTAACGGATCATCATTGTTAATGAAACGGAAATGTTCCGGCGAGAAAGAAGGAACACCACGGAAGCTCATTACTTCTCCGGCCGTTAGTGTATCTCCGATACGGAAGCTTCCGGTATCATGTAAACCAACAATATCTCCAGGGAAACTCTCGTCTACAATTTCTTTTTTATCTGCAAAGAATGCATTCGGAGATGCAAACTTCATTTTTTTATTTTCTCTTACCAACAGGTAATTCTCATTTCTTTTGAAAGTTCCTGATACAATCTTTACGAAAGCAAGCCTGTCACGGTGCTTAGGATCCATATTAGCGTGAATCTTAAATACAAAACCACTGAACTTTTCTTCCTCAGGTTCTACAATTCTTTTATCGCTTTCTTTAGGCTGAGGCATTGGTGCAATTTCGATAAACGCATCAAGAAGTTCTCTTACTCCAAAGTTATTCAATGCGGAACCGAAAAATACTGGTTGAAGATCTCCTTTCATATATGCTTCGCGATCGAATTCAGGATATACAGAAGTAGTTAATTCAATTTCTTCACGAAGTGCACTTGCTGCCTTTTCACCAACTAATTCATCTATTTTCGGATCATTAACATCTTCAATCTTAATTGCTTCACCTACTTTTTGTTTTTTATCCTCTAAGAATAACTGAATGTTATTTTCCCATATATTATAAATTCCCTGAAACTCAGCACCCATGCCAATTGGCCATGAAAGTGGCGTTACATGAAGTCCTAATTTTTGTTCTACTTCATCCAGCAAATCGAATGCATCTTTACCTTCACGGTCCAATTTATTAATGAAAACCAACATCGGGATATTACGCATACGACAAACCTTAACTAGTTTCTCAGTTTGTTCCTCAACCCCTTTAGCTACGTCTATTACTACAATTACACTATCTACTGCAGTAAGCGTACGGTACGTATCTTCGGCAAAATCCTTGTGCCCAGGAGTATCGAGAATATTAATCTTGTGGTCTTTATATTCAAATGCCAGAACAGAAGTTGCAACGGAAATCCCTCTCTGACGTTCAATTTCCATAAAGTCAGAAGTAGCCCCTTTTTTAATTTTATTGCTTTTAACAGCTCCTGCTTCCTGGATAGCACCACCAAAAAGTAAGAGTTTTTCAGTCAATGTTGTTTTCCCGGCATCGGGGTGGGAGATAATCCCGAAGGTTTTACGTTTTTGTATTTCTTGTAGTAAGTTCGACATATTGAATTTTAATGAGTGCAAAAATCGGGAATTTTTACGAGCAAATCAAATGATCTTGTTATATTATAAAACTTACTATTATAAATAGGAGTGCTATAATACCAAATATCAACAAAACATGTAACAAGATTATCACAATAACTCTGCACTTCTCTGGTAAATAAAGACTGTGACATTAGCAAAAAAGAAGTGCAAGCATTATCTTTGTTGTTCAAATCATTTTAATGGATAAAGATTTACATCCCGGAAGAAATTACCTGTTTGGCTGGAAAGAAGCTATACTTTTAGCAGTTACATTTCTCTTTATGCAGTTTTTACTGGCAGGCTGGTCGGCCTTCGAAATGTTTGTACTTCATGATAATCCGGCTTATAAAGATTACTTTATTATCGTTTCTTATGTCCTAACTTTTACAGGATGCATATTTGCATTCGATCAGTTTATTGTAAGACCTACAGGCAGCAGGCTTAGTTTTAATATGCGTACTTCACCTTTTTCTACCTATCTGCTTGTATTTCCATTAATGATTGGCGGAATATTTATTGCTGAATATACATCCGGATTACTTCCTACAACAGGTGATTTTTTTGGACCTTGGTATGAACAGGTAACCAGCCTTTTTGCAAGAATGTCTCTAGATCCGTTTACAATGATCTTAATGACCAGCTTTTTCGCTCCAATACTTGAAGAAATACTTTTCAGAGGTATTATACAGAAAGGGTTAATTAATAAAGGTGTTTCTCCGGCTAAAGCCATTATTATCTCCGCTATAATTTTCGGAGTTGTTCACGGAAACCCTTGGCAGTTTATGGGAGCAGCAATTTTAGGTAGTGTAATGGGACTGGTTTATTATAAAACCAAAACACTATTACTCCCAATTCTTTTACATGCCTTTAACAATCTGATATCGTCACTACTTGTCATTTATACCAAACAGGAATCCTATTCCGAATTTTTTGGAGTTCCGGAAACCTATTTATTATTAATTGGTATAGTTCTGACAGCTGTTTTTGGCTACTTGTTTATTTATAAAAATAAAATTCATTATAACGATTAACGAAGATGGAAATTCTAGTTGCAACACACAATCAACACAAGAAAGAAGAAATTCAGCAAATTTTACCTGATTACAATATTACAAGTCTTACTGATTATGATCTTTTTGAAGAGATCATTGAAGATGGTGACAGTTTTGAAGCAAACGCAAAAATAAAAGCTAAATACTGTTTTGAGAAGACCGGGAAACCAAGTCTTGGGGATGATAGCGGATTGGTAGTCCCTGCATTAGACGGAAGACCAGGAATCTACTCTGCAAGATATGCCGGAGATCATGATTTCAAAGCAAATATTATAAAAGTCCTGAGCGAAATGGAAGACAGAACTGATCGTGAAGCTTACTTTATCACAGTACTTTGTCTTATTTCTGAAGGAAAAGAAGAATACTTTGAAGGCAGAGTATATGGTACTCTAACATACAAACCAAGCGGGGAGAAAGGCTTTGGATATGATCCAATTTTTATTCCTAACGATCACAGCATTACATTTGCTGAAATGCCTGCAGAAGAAAAAAATAAAATCAGTCACAGAGCCAATGCTTTAAAGAAGTTTTTAGACTATTTAAAAGCATAAAGCGTATATTTGTTATAAAATTAAGTATAAATTTTGGGGGCATATCTCACTATTTTAGGTTATAATTCAGCAATACCAACCGTTAAATCTTCACCTACAGCACAATTCCTGGAAATGGATGAACGCTGTTTTCTTATCGACTGTGGTGAAGGAACACAGGTACAACTGAGAAAAGCTAAAGCAAAGTTTTCTAAGATCAATCATATATTCATCTCTCATCTTCATGGAGATCATTGTTTCGGGCTGCCTGGACTTATTGCGTCATTCCGGCTTTTAGGAAGAGACCAGGAATTACATGTCTATGGACCGAAAGGAATCAAGAAGATGTTGGAAACAATATTTGAAATTACTGAAACCCATCGCGGTTTTCCAATTATTTATCATGAACTGGAAGGAGATCTGTCTCAGAAAGTTTATGAAGACGATAAATTGGAAGTATGGACTATACCTTTAGATCACCGAATTTACTGTAACGGATATCTTTTCAGAGAGAAACCAAAGGACAGACGGTTGAATATGGTAGAGATTTCTAAATATTCTGAAATTGAGATATGTGATTATCATAATCTGAAACGTGGTAAAGACTTTGTTTTATCTGATGGATATGTTCTGAAAAATGAAGTATTAACTACAGATCCGGAACCACCTGTATCTTATGCATTCTGTTCTGATACCAGATTCAAAGAGGATATTATTCCAATAATTGAAAATGTAGATCTTTTATATCATGAATCTACTTTCCTGCATGATCTAAAAGAAATGGCAGATTATACAGGACATACTACGGCGAAAGAAGCTGCAATAATTGCACAAAGAGCTGGTGTTAAGAAACTTATTCTGGGACATTTTTCTAACCGGTATGCAGACCTAACCGTCTTTACTGACGAAGCCCGTGAATATTTTCCAAATACTTTTTTACCAATAGCTTTAGAGCCTGTAAAAGTATAAAATGACCGAAAAAGAAATTTTTGCATTTCTGGATGAAAAAGCAGATGCTTTCAACCATCCGGAATATATAAATAGCGATCCACTCCAGATTCCACATCGTTATTCTGTGAAGCAGGATATCGAAATTTCTGGATTCTTTGCAGCTACATTAGCTTGGGGAAACAGAAAAAGCATTATTACAAATGCTACGAAGATTATGGACTTCATGGGAAATTCTCCCTATGATTTTGTAATGAATGCCAAAGAGTCTGATTTTAAAAGCATTGAAGATAAAGCTGTACACAGAACTTTCAATGGGGAAGATCTGAAACAGTTTGTTTTCAATCTGCAAAGACTTTATAATGAACAAGAATCTCTTGCTTATTTTTTCCAGCCAAAAGATGATGAACAAAATTTCTATCATGCTTTAGAGCGTTTCAGAACATCATTTCTTAATGAAAATAATCACCGTTGCTATAAGCATGTAAGCAGTACATATAAAAATTCTGCAGCAAAACGACTGATTATGTACCTGAGATGGATGGTAAGAAAGGATAAAAGAGGAGTAGACCTTGGAATATGGTCCGAACTGGATCAGGGCAAGCTATCATGTCCTTTAGACGTCCATTCCGGAAACATCGCCAGACAACTTGGAATTCTTAGCAGAAAGCAAAACGACTGGAAAGCTGTTGAAGAATTAGATATAAAACTTAGAACCTATAATTCCGAAGACCCAGCACTTTATGATTTTGCACTTTTCGGATTAGGAGTAACAAAAGAATTAGAATAGAATAGAGTAGTATACTAAGACTTTCTTCTGAATATACAAACGCCATAGATTTCGAATCTATGGCGTTTTTTGTGAAAAATAATTTGTTATGAAGATATTTTAATTTTTATCCCAGATAAGCTTTGTGTTTAATTTATCTCCTCCCGGGCCTAAGTTTTTAACTCCTGAAGCATATCCACTCGGATTTAGTTTAGCTAACGTTACAGGATATGTTATTCTTGAAGGCATTTCCGTTAATGTATAATCTGAGGGAGAAATTGGTATAAAGGTGTAAGTTGTAGCGCCATCTACAGCTGGTATTACCAAATTATTGACATCACCAGGTTTGATTAAAAAATTAGGATATCCTGTTCTTCTCCATTCTGCATAGGCTTCCTGGGGCTGCATGTATAAAGCTACCCATTTCTGATTTAGCACATTTGCTTTATTGGCTGCAGGCAGAGAACTTACAAAAGTATTGATGCTACTGGCAGGAACATTCCATTTTTCCATAGAAGCTCTAACTGCTGCTTTATAATTAGTATCACTCCATCCATTAATTTCTGACAGAATAAACTGTACCTCTGAATACTCCATTAAAACTTCTCCAAAATCAGCTTTAATAATATTATTACTCCACCATGAAGTTCCAGCAGCATCCTGACGGGCTACCATTGTTCTGGTTAATCCATAAGGCAAACCTACATAATTATCAAGCCTGTTACTATTAGCGTATTCAAATGCTGCCTGATTAGGATCAATTGTAACTTTAACTTTGTCATTACTATTAGGATCAATAATATAATTATCATTATTATCAACTCTGTAAACCGGAGCAGCATATTTAAACAATCTCGGATCTACACTAAACCCACCTAAAAGCCCCTTAAGCGTATTGACCATTGTATTGGTAATTTTAAAATCAGTCCTGTTCTGTACAAAAACAGAATTAAACATTGGTGAGGGTAGTAATTTATCATTCTGATATTTTTGTACAGCATTATCACTGTTCGATGTCATAAGCCCTGAGGCTATTGCATCCTGTATATGAGCATTCGCACCTGGTATAGCGTCTTTTAACCGGTTTGCAATCCTTAGCCTTAAAGAGTTGGCAAATTTCCTCCATTTTAATACATCCCTGTTATAAATAACATCACCTGCCAATCCTAGCTCACTTGTATTTAACTGTTGCGAAGCCTCTTTTAATTCTTTTAGAATATCTGTATATATCTTTTCCTGTGAAGCATATAAAGGCATCGGATACTTTTCCAGATTTAATCCTTGAAAATCAGCATCTTTGTTTCCGTAAGACCAATAGGGTACCGATCCGAATGTATCTGCTAGAATCGAAAAGCTATAAGCCAACATAATCCTGGCTGTTGCAATCTGATTCTGAGTATCTCCATATTGCTTCATCTCAACTATTCTGGATGGGTCAGTATTCAGATCAATTATTGATTTAAAATCCAGAATTACTTTGTATAAATTTGAATACAGAGCCTGACTGGAAGTTTCTCTAAATTGAAACCTGTCTTCCTCTGTATAAGCAACCTGTGCAGAATACTGAATCCATGGTAAAGACATTCTTCCTGACTCAAAACCATTTCTTGTTGCATCCATTAATTCCTTCGTAGCAGAATTCATCAAACCTGAACTAAAAACTCTCTCAGGATCATTTGGATTTCTGTTGATATCTTCTAAACTCTGATCCTGGCAACTAGCAAGTACAAGTAGAGCTCCTAATGTTATTGCTGGTAATATTTTTATTTTTTTCATTGCTGATTTAATTAAAATTTGAATTGAATATTAAGCCCATAAGTTCTCGTTGAAGGAAGAGATCCACCTTCCAGCCCTTGAACATTTCCACTTGCATATGATGCCGTTTCAGGATCTATATCCCAGGCCAGCCCCCATGTAAATAAATTCCTTGCGAATGCTGTAATGCTTATATCCTGAATAGCATTATTTAGAAGCCCTTTTGGTAAAGTATAGGTTAAAGTAACTTCTCTTAACTTCCAGTAACTCGAATCGAATACATTTGCAGCATCTACCACATTGTAATGACTGATTGCATATGTATATGCATCAATATTTTTGGTATTCTGAATATATGATCCATCTGTTTGCTTTACTACACCAGGGAGAACAAGTCCTACTTCTCTCATATTATTAGCTGTAGTCTTTTCAAGCATACCAGAATACATTCCGAACATATGTGTCGTAGAAAAATATTTACCACCTTTTTGGCGGTCTATTAATGCACTCAGTGTAAAATTTTTATATCTGATTGTATTTCTAAGTCCGGCATTGTAATCAGGCAAATAAGATCCTAAGTAAACAGGAGTTGAAGTTGGTACATAATATCCATTGGCTCCGATAACCTTATTTCCCTTGTCATCATATGTATAATCGGTTCCGTATATCTGTCCGTATCTCATTCCCTCTACAGCATAAACGCCAACTCTGAAAGGTGCGTTTGCCAAAAGTAAATTTTTAGCATCCGGAGAAAGTGTAACAAGTTTATTATTGTTTTTTGAGAAATTTAAATTTACATCCCATGAGAAGTTTTCAGATTTTAATATTTTCCCGTTAAGTGTTAATTCAACACCTTTATTAGACATCTCGCCGACATTAATAACTTTAGTATCACGCCCCGTTCCACCATCAACAGGCAATTCAATAATCTGGTCTTTTACTTTGGAATTATAATAAGTGAAATTTATCCCTAATCTATTATTGAACATATTTGCATCTAATCCAATTTCAGAAGTAATTTTTCTTTCATTTAGCAAGTTTGGATTTTTACTGGCATTGGTATTACTAAATCTTGGTAACCCCAGAAATGGAAGACTTACATCATATACATTTACTAATTGGTATGGATCTGCATCAGATGCAATATTTGCCCAGCCTCCTCTTAGTTTAGCGAAATTTAGCCAGTTCGCTTTAATCAAATTGGAAAATACTAAACTACCGGAAATAGAAGGGTAGTTATAACTTTGGGGAATTGTAGATGACCAGTCTGTTCTGTTTGTGGCATCGATAAAGAAAGTATCTTTATAGCCCAATGAAACAGATTCATATAATGAGTAAACTCTTCTATCCGCAAAGTTTTGTAGAACAGTAGATACTCCGTATCCGTTCTTTAGATTATAAAAATTTGGAATCACAAGCCCTCCGTTTGTTTTTCCATAGAGCATATCCGACTTAGACTGTCTCATATTGGTTCCGACAAATGAATTGATGCTAAAGTCTCCAAATCTGTGGTCAAAATGTAATCTTAATTCATAATTATATTCTGAAAAATTTCTTTTTGTTATAAAATAGCTTGATTGAGCCTGAGATCCAATAGCAACTCTTCCGTCATTACTAAATGAATAAATGTCTCCATACAAATTCCCTACTGCATAAAGACTCTTTCCTATAAGGTTATAAGTTAATGTAGCATTACCATATACACGCTGCCTCTTATCAGTTGTATAATTTTCAAAAACTGTCCAGTATGGATTATCCGAATATTTAGGATTGGCATTATCCCAAGCTATTCGGTTCCAGGTTCTCTGTTTTCTGTTTTCTAGTTTATAATCTCTCGCTTTAGCAAAATCTAATGAACGGGGACCAAACTGAAAAAACTTCTGAGCAACAGAATTACTTCCATAACCTTGCTCCGGTCTGTTAAATCCTTCTGTCAGATTGTATGTAATCCCAGCATCTAATTTCAACCGATCACTCAACTGACTTGTGATATTAATATTCATTGAGTTCTTCTTTAAACTGGAATTTGGAAATATACCCTCAGTTTTGACATTTCCATAAGAAAACCGAATTCCTGTTTTTTCAAATGCTCTTGAAATAGAAATATTATTATTATAAGTGACGCCTGTTTTAAAAAATGAATCTACATCATGCTGAGGAGCAACCCATGGTACCTCCTTCATATAGTCACCTTTAAATTCAGGGTCAAATGCATACCATGGCAGGTACTTTATGTTTGGATTATACTTAGGTCCCCATGATTCATCTACAGTATATTCTGCAATATTATAGGTTTTCCCGTTGATTATTTGAGTAGGTAGAGCACTTTGCTCAGAGCCTTGCCCATACTCCTTTTGTAACCTTGGCATCTTATATATGCTTTCGAAAGAAACTCCGGAATTCAGTACAATTTGTGTTTTTCCTCCTTTACCTTTTTTTGTTGTATATACTATAGCACCATTAATAGCCCTTGCTCCGTAAAGTGCAGCCGCAGGACCTCCCTTCAATACAACCACCGACTCTATATCATCGGGGTTAATATCAGATGATGCATCACCATAATCTACTCCTCCGGCACCTCTTGCTGTTGTCCCGGAATTATTAAGAGTAGATCCAGTATTGAAATTTGCATTGTTAAAAGGTATACCATCTACAACTATCAGAGGTCTGTTTTCTCCGTTTATGGAACCTATTCCTCTTAAAACGATTCTTGCAGAACCTCCCATAGATGCAGATGATGTTGTTACCTGAACTCCGGCAATATTACCAGATAAGGCTCCGACAGCACTAGTCTGACGAGAAGCAGTAATAAGATCTCCTTTAATTTCCTGAGCTGCATAACCTATTGCCTTCTGGTCTCTCTTGATACCCAGTGCAGTTACGACAACCCCCTCAATCTCTTTGGTTTTAGCTGTATCCTGTGTCTTCACTTGTGCTGAAATCATTACAAATGAAGAAGACAATACAACAGCTAAAATACTGTTAGTTAGTTTATTCATATCAGATTAATTTTTTAACTATTCCAAATATGTACTTTTTTAATTAAATAAAAAAATAATTTTTAAATAAAAATTAATAAAATGAATAAATTATAGAATATAAAATATTAAAATATCTAAATAATTTGAATATAAATAATTATAATTGAGTTTATTTTAATTATTATACATTTTAAAATATTAAAATGTATTTAATTATAGTTTACATATTTGCGTACATATTCAAATTATGATTAAATTTTAAATATATTTAGATTATATAATGAAAATACAGAATGGAAAAAATATAATTCTCAATAATGATTTCACAGATAACAACCTCATAATAAAATCTTAGTCCAGAATAAAAAATAGGCTGAACATAAAAAAACCGGAAGAATAATCTTCCGGCCTGTAGTTTTATATTTTGACGATGTCTTAGTCGTTGCTTCTTCCGCCTCCGAATAATCTTAAAAGGAATAAGAACAGGTTGATAAAGTCTAAGTAAAGAGTTAAAGCTCCCATAATAGCCATTCTCCCCATTAAAGATTCATCTCCGTTTAGTTCAAGGAAATAGTTCTTAATTTTCTGAGTATCATAAGCGATAAGTCCTACAAACACTGCAACACCTACATAAGTTGTAATCCAGTAAATCATTGGGCTCTTTAGGAATAAGTTTACTAAAGAAGCAATGATTATACCTACCAACAACATCATCATGATTTTACCGATTTTTGTCAAATCTGTTTTGGTAACATATCCGTAAACACTCATTACAGCGAATGTCCCAGCTGTAACAAAGAATGTTAATGCAATAGAAGAGAAGGTATAGATTAAGAATATTAATGACAGTGTTAAGCCATTTAATACTGCATAACCCATAAATGCAGCAATTGCAGTTGTCGTAGACATTTTTGTAATTCTGGCAGATAACCAGATTACCAATCCAAACTCAGCAATGATTAACCCATAAAAAAGAAGTTTATTGGCAATAATTGCAGTAATAAGAGTTTCGCTCCCTGCAACCAAATAAGCAATTAAACCAGTTACCACTAAAGCCAGTGACATCCATCCATAAACTTTCGACATGTACTTCGCCTGACTTGCTTTCAGCTCTTCAGGAACTACCTGAATTGTCCTTGGTTCGTAAGTGTTTTGTTCCATTTCGTTATTTTGATTAAATACAAATATAATTATTTCAATTGATTAAATCAACTTCTATACCACGGATTAAGCTAAGACAATATGACACTAAAATTTAAATTACAAAATCGATAAATTTTATAAAATGGTTCTGTAAATAAATGCATTACATCTGGATCAAATTTATCTCACAGTATATTGATAAATTTTAATCATTCCAGTCTCTTATTTGTTTATTTTTACCGAAATTATTTTTATGCCGAAAAATTATTTTCTGCCTTTCACAATTATTTGTATATCAGCCTTATATGGACAAGAGTATGCCGTAGGCAATATAAAAGACGAATTGAAAAAGAAAGCAAATGCTGTTATCAGAAAGAATCAGCAGGATATTACAATAAAATCCATCGATCAGATGGAAATAAAGTATTCAAAAGCCACAACTGTTCTTAACCAGAGTGGGGCAGAGCTTGCTTATATAAGTATTCCTTATGACAAATTATCCAGACCCAGCCAAATAAAAATCAGTGTATTGGATGAAAATGGCAAACAGATTAAAACTTACTCCAAATCTGATTTCAAAGATTATAGCCATGGTCAAAATTTTGTTTTATATACTGATGACAGGGTATTATTTCTAACTCCCGAAGCTTCTACCTTTCCGTATACTGTAGTTGCAGAATATACTGTGAATACCAGTAATACAATATTTTTCCCAAGCTTTATACCATTTCATTCTTATAAAACATCTTTAGAGAAAGCTACTGTTAATATCAGAAACACCTCTGGCATTAATTTAAGAACCAAGGTTAATCCAAGCTTTATTGCAACCCCTTCAGAACAAAAAATTAATGACATCATTAGCTATACCTTTACAAATGTTCCGGCCGTTGAAAATGAAGTAAAGTCTCCGGATTTGGATCAAATACTGCCCAAAGTGCAATTTTCACTCGATCAGTTCAGTCTTGAAGGAAAGAAAGGAGATTTTAAAGACTGGAACAGCTTTGGAAAATGGTACTACACCAATCTTCTTCAGCCATCGTCTGTTCTTACGGAAGATTTGAAAAAAGAAATTGCAGCACTCAATCTTCAGGGGAGTACTGAAGATAAAGTAAGAAGTCTCTATCAGTATATGCAAAATAAGACCCGTTATATTGCTGTTGCTATTGGGATTGGTGGTTGGCAACCTATGTCAGCAGATGATGTCCGTAAAAAAAGCTATGGTGATTGCAAGGCATTATCCAATTATATGAAAACACTTTTGGATGCTGCCGGAATAAAATCTTATTATGCCATTATAAACAGTGACGATAGCGTTATAAATTTTGATGAAGATTTTCCAAAAATGGGTGGAAATCATGCTATTTTAATGATTCCGACAGAAAAAGATAACATCTGGTTGGAAAACACCTCACAAAAAACCGCATTTAACCATTTAAGCTATTCAACTACTGCAAGAAATGTTTTAGCTGTAGATGAGAATGGAATAAAGATTATAAAAACCCCTGTATATGATGCCAGTAAAAACAAAAGCACCATGAAAGCTGAAATAACAGTCAACAGTGAAGGAGGTGTTAATGGTAAATCTAATTTTAGTCTTACAGGGTGGCAATACGATATGTATTTGTCATTAGATGGGCAGAGTAATAAAGAAGCTTCTGATGCTTTAAAGGACAGATTTAGCGAACTGAATTACGAAACAGCAAGCATTAACAATTTCAAGAACAATCGTAATGATGCTGTTATGTCATTCGATTTTGATTATCAGGCAAAAAATTACTCAAAAAAGATCGGGCAGGATTTACTTTTTCAGGCAATTCCGTTCAATGAATTAACATCCATCAACAATACTGAAGAGCGAAAACTACCTTTTGAAAATGCATTTGCTTATGCCGATGATTATGAAATTACATACAATATTCCTGCTGGATATAAAATATCGGAAATACCACAACCACAATCTATAAGTTCTGTTTACGGCAACTATTCCTTGAAAGCTATTACTAATGATAAAAACCAGATTATCATTAAACGACAAATTACAATTAACAGAGGAAGTTATCCAAAAGAACAGTTTGCAGATTATCTCGCATTCCGTAAAAAAATTGTCAGTGCTGACAACTCTAAAATGCTAATTACTAAAAACTAAATATTAATGAATAAACTAATTTTACTTGCTTGTTCAGGAATTTTCACAATGAGCTATGCTCAAAAAGATAAGTTTCTGAACTATCCTAAAGTATCTGAGAATGATATGAAAAAAGAAAAATCAGCCATCGATCCGAATGCCGGTGCTGAAATTTTATATAGCTCAGTACATTACTTCATAGACCCAAGTAGCAATATGCTGAATCAGGAAGTCTACAGTCAGGTAAAAATCTATGATAAAAACAAAGCAAAAGATTATCTTACAGTAGTGCTGAATCTATATAAATCTACAAAATCTTCCGATGCAGAAATCCTTACCGGTCTAAAAGGAACGACTTATAATTTTGTCAACGGAAAAGTTGAAGCCGACAAAGTAGAAAAAGAAGATAAGTTTAAATCTAAAGAGAGTAAAGACTACGAAGTTTCCAAATTCACATTTCCTAATGTGAAAGATGGTTCCGTATTGGAATTTAAATACAAAAGAATATCACCATTTTTCTGGTATGTTCCAACAACAACAATTGAAAAGGATATTCCTGTAGTTTATACAGAATATGTATTCGATATGCCAAAGTACTTTGGTTATAATATCAATTATACTGGCAGCTTAGCTCCAAAAAAAAGGCATATTGCTGAAGAATTTTTATTTGGGGTAGAAGGCAGAACTTATCGTTTCGGATTTGAAAACCTTAAACCATTTGAAGAAGAAGAATATGTACTGAATAGTGACAACTATAAAACTAAAGTTTCTGCTGAGCTAAACTCTGTAGCTTATAGAAATGGAGAAGTCAAAAATTATGCAATGAGTTGGGAAGATATCCGAAAGCAACTATATGAGCGTGATGATTTCGGCAGAGAGCTGAAAAAAAAGCTTCCTTCAGGCTTTATTCCAGCTGATATACTGGCCGAAAAAGATCAAATGGAGAAAGCAAAAAAGGTACTTGCTCTTGCTCAAAAAAGCTTTAAGTGGGATCGCACACATGACTTTACCTCAGACAACGGGAGCAATAATCTCATCAAAACAAAAATTGGAAATGTAGGAGATATTAACCTTACTCTTGTAAAGATGCTTCGTGAAGCGGGCATCCCGACCAATCCATTAGTATTATCCACGATCAACAATGGCTTCATAAGCTATAATCCTTCTATCAACAGCCTTAATTATGTTATTGCATGTTCCGAAATAGATGGGAAACTTTACATTTTGGATGCTTCTAACAAACAATCTCTTATCAATATATTACCTCCTAAAATATACAATTACAGAGGATTTATAATGAAAGATAAAGAGGTAAAAGAAGTAAATCTGGAGAATGAAAACAGTAGTAAAACATTTTTAACAGTAAATGCTACACTTAACCCAGACGGGACAATTAAAGGTAGCTTTTCCGACAAAGACACTTCTTTGTATTCTATGGTCAATAATGAACGTTATGAAGATGACAAGGAAGATTATCAGAAATCATATTATAAAGATCGCTACAAGTTTCCATTTACTGATATCAAAACGGAACTTTTACCTAATAATGATTTTGAAACAACATTCAATTTCACAGCCGACAATATGGTAGACGCAGTAGGGAATAAGTTTATTATTAATCCATTATTATTCTTAAATACTGAAAAGAACCCGTTTGATCAGAAAGGAGAAAGAACAATGCCTATTGAGCTTTTAACAGGCTATGAAAAGATAAAAAATGTTTCCCTTACTATTCCGGAGGGCTATGTTGTAGAAAACCTTCCAAAATCTAAAAGAATAGTTACAGAAGACAAAGAAATCTCTTATACTTATGAGGTTTCTCAGGATAAAAACAAGATTAATATAAAAACTTCAACGATTGTAGCAAGCAGCAATTATCCTAAAGGGTATTATGTTGCTTTCAAACAAATATGGGATACTATGTTGAAAAAAGAGGGTGAACTGATTACCGTCGTAAAAAAATAAAAGAACAACTTTTCGAAAAATGAAAGAGAGGCAAAATGCCTCTCTTTTTTATTCATAGTATTATAAACTTATATATTATGAATACTATAAGCTGTTTTTCTTGATCGATTCAATAATCTCATCGATATATCCAAAAGCTACAGATACTACAGTATCTGCTGCGCCATAATACACACATACTTTTTCACCATCCTGTAATGCAGCACATGGAAAAACTACATTCGGGACGTCGCCTGCCAGTTCATAACCAGCAGCCGGAGCCAGGAGGTAATCTTTACTGCGATACAGAACTTTATCCGGATTGTCTTTGTCTAAAATAGCCGCTCCCATGGAATAACGGAAACCATTACAGGTATTAATTACACCGTGATAAAACATTAACCATCCTTCTTTGGTAAGGAAAGGTACTGTACCTGCACCAATTTTTGTACACTGCCATGCACTATCCTGGAAAGGAGCTACTTTCATTACACTACGATGCTCTCCCCAGTATTTCATATCCGGACTGAAACTTATATAAATATCTCCGAATGGTGTATGCCCGTTATCACTAGGTCTGCTAAGCATAGCATATCTGCCGTTAATCTTTTCCGGAAAAAGCACACCATTTCTGTTGAATGGGAGAAAGGCATTTTCACACTGAAAAAACTCTTTAAAGTCAAAAGTGTATGCAATTCCTATTGTTGGTCCATGATAGCCATTGCACCAGGTAATCCAATAGCGATCTTCAATAAAAGTTACTCTTGGATCATATTTGTAGTCAGACTCTATCATCTGTGTATTACCAGCCTGCATTACAATTGGGTCATGATTAATATCCCAATTAATACCATCCTTACTAAAACCTGCAAATATATTCATCTGCACAGCCTTGTTATCACATCTAAATACTCCGGCAAAACCATCTTCAAACGGCACAACTGCACTATTAAAAATACTGTTTGAACTGGGAATATGATAGCGCCCTATAATGGGATTATTACTATATCTCCACATTACATCTGTACAGTTTTCAGGTCTTTCCTGCCACGGAATTTCTATTTTTGTCGACATATAATTATCTATATTTTAATTTGTTATATTTTTAGAAGTTTCATCATAAGTAAAAGGCACGAAATAAGTAATCAATAGTGCCGGTATTGTAGCAATCAGTACAAAAATAAAGAAATGCTTGTATCCAACCATATCACTGATATAACCACTCAGCATTCCCGGTAGCATCACTCCAAGGTTCATAATCCCTGTACCAAAAGCATAATTAGCCATTTTATATTTTTCCGGAGCAATTTGCTGCATCATAAACAGCATAATTCCGACAAATCCGAATCCATAACCAAAATATTCAACTACAATTCCCAATGTAATCAGGTAAACATTTTCAGGCTGCCAGCAGGCTAAAAACACATAAACAACATAGGGGAAATTGAACACACAGCATAAGGTAAATAAAGATTTTTTGAGCCCTCTTTTAGATACATACAAACCAGAAATAAGAGATCCGGCAATAAATGCGATAGCTCCCGCAGTACCATATACAAGGCCTATTTCTTTTGTGGAAAGCCCTAATCCGCCTTCACTACGATTTGCTTTTAGAAAAAGCGGAACAATTTTCACAGCAAAGCCTTCTGCAAAGCGGTACAAAATAATAAAACAGATATAGTAGAATATATGCTTCTTTGTAAAGAAGTTTTTAAAGATAAATAAGAGTTCCTTAAAGCGATCTTTAAGCGTAACATCTGTAAATTCACGTACCTTTCCGGAAGGAAGTTGTCTTATATTAAACAGACCAATAAGGAGCATAATTCCACCATAAATAAGCATAATAACAGTCCATCCCGGAGTTACACCCATTGTTTTCTCCAGAACACCGGCTAAATAAATAATCAGTCCGCTGGTAAAAACCTTTGCCACATTATAGGCAGCTCCCTGCCAGCCAATATAGCGGGATTGTTTCGCAGAATCCAGTGTATCCATATAAAGTCCGTCACCTGCAATATCGTGCGTAGCGCCGCTGAAAGCCATTAATGAAAATATAGCTATAGAATAAGCAAAATAATGGGGTAGTGATAAAGAAATGCAGACCAGGCCAAAACAAACAGCTGTAAATATTTCTGTAAAGACTACAAAATACTTTTTGGTTTTAAACATTTCCAGTACAGGACTCCAGAGTGGCTTTATAGTCCAGGGAAGCATAATAAGAGAAGTCCAGAAAGCTATGCTTTTATCAGGGATCCCCATACTCTTGTACATTATAGACGATGCTACCGAAATAGCAACAAAGGGCAACCCCATAGCAAAATATAAACTTGTTATCCAAAAAGCTGGATTACTACGTTTCTCCTTATTTATCATTACATCCATTAAAGAATTAACAAAGATTAAAGATAAAAGTTTTATTTCAATTATTAACCTATGCCTGCAATAAAAAACTCTGGTAAATTTAAAATTTTACCAGAGTTCTATTTTATTAAATGATAAATACAGATAAAATACCTGCTTCAAAAATTACTTATTCTCTTTCCAAAGCTTTGTAATATAGATAAAATCCTGTACGCTAAGCTCTTCAGCACGTTTACTCATAAATTCATGATCTGCCAAAGCTTCAGGGATTCCCAAAGCTTTCCAGGAATTACGAAGTGTTTTTCGGCGCTGATTGAATCCTGTTTTTACGATCTGCTTAAACAAAACTTCGTTTCCTTCCAGTCCTTCTTTAGGATTTCTGACAAGACTTATAACTCCAGACTTTACCTTTGGTGGGGGATTAAAGACATTCTCGTGTACAGTGAAAAGATATTTCACATCATAATATGCCTGAACCATTACCGATAATATTCCGTAATCTTTTGTTCTGGGTACAGCAGCAGTACGTTCTGCAACTTCTTTCTGAAACATTCCGGTCATTTCCGGAATACGCTCGTAGTTCTCAATAATCTTGAACAGAATCTGAGAAGAGATATTGTACGGGAAATTCCCGATCACAGCTACCTGACCTTCAAAATGCTGTGGAATATCAAGTTTCAGAAAATCATTCAGGATATGATCTTCCAGTTTTGGGTAATGGAGCTTCAGGTAGGCTACCGATTCCTGATCAATTTCGGCAACAAAAGTTTCCTGCTCCTTATCTAGTAAATATTTGGTCAGTACTCCCATACCCGGACCAACTTCCAGAACGGCATCGTATCCGTCTCCGGATAAACCATTTGCAATTTTGGATGCGATGTTTTCATCGGTTAAGAAATGCTGTCCAAGGTGTTTTTTAGCTGTTACTTTCAATTGAGTTTTAGGATTTAATTAACATTCATTTTTCCTCTGTCAGGTGCAAATTTCGGAAGTTTTTTTCTATTTTAGCAGAAAATTAATCTTGAATGGCAAAAAGTGTAGACGATTTTAATAAGAAAAGACTCAGATCCAGCAACATAACTGTTGTAATTAGTATTGCGCTGGTTTTATTTTTAATTGGTCTTTTTGGTTTAATCTTAATTAATGCCCAGAAATACTCTGACTATATTAAAGAGCAATTAGTAGTAAATGCTTATTTCGACGAGCATCTGGATGTTAAAGACAGTACTAAAATTGCAAAATTAAATCAGGAAACTTTTGAAGCTGTTCAGAAGTTGCCATTTGTAAAGAAAGCTACATTTATTACTCAGGATCAAGCTGCAAAAGAAGCTAAGAAAAGTTTAGGAATCGACAGTGATGCTCTTTTTGAAGAGAACATTTTCCCTGCTTCTATAGAAGTTGCTTTAAAGCCTGAATTTGTAGATCCTGCTAAGATTAACGGTGTTGTTAAGCAGTTATCTCAGGTACAAGGGATTAAAGAGGTTAAAAACGACAGCAGTCTTACAATTGATGTATACAATAACCTGAACAGGATCTTAACATGGATTCTTGCATTCTCTATTATCTTCTTAGTTGTTGCAATTGTACTTATTAATAACTCTATCCGTCTGAAAATATTCTCTAAGAGATTTACTATTAAAACTATGCAGCTGGTAGGTGCACAGCGCCGCTTTATCCTGATGCCTTTTATTAAGGAAGCTATTATCCTTGGGCTTATAGGAGCTGTAATTGGTTTAACTGTTCTTTTTGCAGGATGGTATTACTTCACTACTGAGATTGGATCTGTATTTATTACCGATCAGACCAAATTCGTTTATCTTATCATCTTAGTTCTGGGAGTAGGAGTATTAATTACTGTTTTAAGTACTATTTTTGCAACCTGGAGATTCCTAAGAAGTAGAATCGACACTTTATATTATTCTTAAGAATGAGCAAAAAAAATCAAAATATCGTATCAACTGATTCAACGCAGGAGAACACTTTTTACTTTGGTAAGAAAAATTTCAAATTTATGCTTATCGGGTTGGCTTGTATTATTGTAGGTTTCTTTTTGATGATGGGACCAGACGCCAATACAACACCTGATGGTAAATACGACCCTAACTATTGGAATGAAGGAATCAATTCAATTCGCAGAATCAGAATTGCGCCATTCCTTGTTATTGCAGGTTTTGTTATTGAAATTTATGCCATCTTAATTCGTAAAAAAGACTAATGGATACTATTCAGGCGATTATTTTAGCTATTGTAGAAGGACTTACCGAATTTTTACCGATTTCATCTACAGCACATATGGGGTTTGCAGCAAACCTTATGGGAATGGAAGAAACTGAATTTCTTAAAATGTTTCAGGTTTCAATTCAGTTCGGTGCTATTTTAGCAGTTGTTGTAGCTTATTGGAAAAAGTTTTTTGACTTCAAGAACCTTAATTTCTATATCAAATTGGCTATTGCCGTTATTCCGGCTCTAATCCTTGGCAAATTATTCGATGATAAAATTGAAGCTGTTTTAGGCAATCAAATCGCTATATCAACAGTGCTGGTATTGGGCGGGGTAGTATTGCTTTTTGTAGATAACTGGTTCAAAAATCCTACAGTACTGGACGAGAAAGAAGTAACTATAAAAAAGGCTTTAACAATCGGCTTCTGGCAGTGTCTGGCAATGATGCCGGGAACCAGCCGTAGTGCCGCTTCTATTATCGGAGGTATGACACAAGGGCTTTCCAGAAAAGCAGCCGCTGAGTTTTCTTTTTTCTTAGCTGTACCTACAATGCTTGCAGTAACGGTTTACTCTATTTTTGTAAAAACGTGGGGAGAAGGAACTGCACAGGCAACTAAAGGATACGAAATGCTGCTTAGCTCACATGATAACCTTATTCTTTTCCTGATCGGAAATGTTATCGCTTTTATTACAGCCCTTATCGCTATCAAATCTTTTATAGCATTATTGAATAAATATGGATTCAGATTCTGGGGTATTTACCGTATTGTAATCGGTTTAGCTTTGCTGATCTATTTTTACTCCGTAAAATAATTACTATTTTTGCAAACATCATATTAAAAGGAAAATGTCAATTTTCCTTTTATTTTTTATATTATACCAACAAATGAAATTTACAGCAGAAGACATACAGGCAGGACAGATATTATTAGTAGACAAACCATTGGACTGGACGTCCTTTAATGCTGTAAATAAAATAAAATGGAAGCTAAGGCGTGAGTTTAATCTGAAAAAGGTAAAAGTAGGGCATGCCGGAACTCTTGATCCAAGAGCGACCGGACTATTGGTTATCTGCACCGGGAAAGCAACAAAACAAATTCCGCAAATTCAGGATGCAGCCAAAGAATACTGGGCTGAAATAAAGATTGGTGTACAAACAGAATCTTATGATACCGAGAAGCCGGAAATTCTGCCTCAAGACATCTCAGGGATCACAGAAGCAAATATCCAGGATGCTTTAAAAAAATTCCTTGGCGAAATCGATCAGAAACCACCTATTTTTTCAGCTTTAAAAGTTGACGGTAAAAGAGCCTATGATCTCGCCCGTGCAGGTCAGGAAGTGGATATAAAGGTCAGAAAAACAACGATCCATTATATTGACAGAATTGAAATCAATTTACCACATATTTCGTTTTATGTTGGATGTTCAAAAGGCACTTATATCCGTTCCCTTGCTCACGATATAGGACAGGAGCTTGGTATTGGTGCATATTTAACGCAACTCCGCAGAACTAAAATAGGCGAGTATACTATAGAAAATTCTACCGCAGATTACTTAGAAAACGAATACAGATTTGGAGATACTGAGGAATAACTATATTTCTTATAGCTCTTTATAAATAAAAACACCTCACTGACTATAAAGATCTGTGAGGTGTTTTTTATTGAAAGCCTGGGATATGCCAGGTTTGGTTTATACAAAAAGTTAATCCATTCCCCGAAAGGTGTCTATAGCGATAACAAAAGTCTGTATAATGGATTGCTGCGTATCATCGGAATGAAGATGCTCATCCCATTCTTCTAATGCAACAATATCACTGATAACAAATAAAGCGCCAACAGATACATTTCTGAACTGGCCAACGGCAAACATAGAAGCTGCTTCCATTTCAACCGTATCTATTCCCAATCCGCCATAGTATTTAATCTCATCTATTGTTTCACGGTACATGGAGTCTATTGTCCATGTACTACCATTTTTATATGATATATTAATGTTATCTAATGACGTTTGCAGAGCATTAGTCATTTTTTCAGATGCATAAGCATACATTTCATTGGCGAGATAATGATAAGATACACCTTCATCCCGCACTGCTTTTTCACAAAGAATAACAGAGCCCGCAGGTCTGTCTTTCTGTAATCCGCCAGCATGGCCTATCATAATATAATTTTCAATTCCCTGCGCAATAAGTATCTCAAGCAAATGAGTGCTTGCCGGGCCTCCTATACCAAAATCTCCGACTATAGCTATACCTTCATATTCACCCTGAAGCATTATAATCTCGGCTGTCCAAAATCGACCCGAACTAACTTTATAATTAGACTTCACATACTCCATAATGTATTCTTCATAACAGAAAATAACAGCTTTGGGAGTTTTATTATTCGGAAAAGCGTCTCTGTCTGCTTCAAAATGATCTTTGGGAGTTAAGATAACCTTCTGAGAAAAATTCTTTGGGAAATTTGGTATTGCCATGTTTGATTAATTATTATATGATGAAAATCTAAGCTTCAATTGCTCCCTGTAGATCCAGTAATATTTTTTTTACTTTAAAATAACCGTCGTATATACTGTTGTAATAAGCATCTATTACAGTATTTAGTTGGGTAATATGATCCGACTGGTAAGTATTAAACTCAAAATAAGTCTGGTTATTGTCATTAAATTTAGTTAATGCTTCCAAGTCTTTATCCTCCAAATGTTTACTAAATACAGATTCTTCTTTTAGCTTTCGTATTTCTTCTTTGAAGGTTTTCTGAACCTCCAATAATTTTGAACAATGCACTTTAATAACATCTACTTCCAGTGTTTGTGACATGAAATGTATAAATGGAAGAAACTCGTTGAGGCTTTTCACATATTCCTCAAACTCTTGCTCTGCAATCAGGAGGTCTTTATAGGAATGAAGATATTCCTCCTGTTTATTTTCTCTGATGGCTTTATTGTAAAAATGCTGATATATGGCCTGATCATTTTCTTTAATAGAGTCACTAATTTCTTTAAGTCTGCCTTCTAATCGTGGGATAAAATTTTTGGCTTCTTTTCTTTCATATTTCTGTCCATCGTAATCGAAGAGTTTTACTTTAATACTCTTGTCAACTATTGATTTCAGGGTATTGATATCTTTCTCTAAAGCAATTTTTTCATATACTAACGCTACTTTTTTATCACTGTATAATTCTTCAACCGAAGTAATATTTTCAGCAACATTTTCGATATTAATATCTATTGGATTATGATTGGTGTAATAGCCGTTAAATATCTTTGGAAAACTATAATTCTGATGTTCTTTGCGAAAGAGCTCCAAAAAGCCTTCAGCATTGATTTTTTCAGCTTTTTTATCCATTCCGTTAATACTGTAAAGCTTATTAGTAAGAGCTTCAGCATAATTATCAAAGTTATTGAGTAATGTTCTCGCCAAATTATTATTGATATCTACCGAAGGAATATTTTCTTTTTCTATAGCCTGTACACGATCTTTTATAGAAGGGTGCGACGACCATTTATCTTCTATTTCCAGTTTAGACAGGTTGTATTTTTCGGACTCTTCTAATGTAACCAACGGAAGCTGATTCACAACTTTGTGGCTGTATTCCTCAGCGTAAAAGTCCATCAATACAGTTTGATCTGCATACAGATTATCAGTGTAATAAGTCTTGTTATGAGCATAAAAGAAGTTAAGAGGTTTTGAAAATGCCATTTCGGACAAGCTCAATCTGAGTAACGATTCTGCCGAAACTCTGGATCCTACAACATGGGCTGCGATAGCATCTGCATTGAATTCCATCTGGCGGCTAAGTGATAAATGCTTGGAGAATAAGAAATCAAATAATCTGGCCAATATCCATTGTATACCACGGATAAAATAAACTGCTATCATAACAAATAAGTAGAAAACAGCATGGACTCCTGCAAACCCGCTTATATTTTTGAAAAACTTCTCGTTGTTATAGAGCATATCGTATAACATTTTCTGTGCCTGATTGGTATAACTTCCAACCTTCATACTTCTCTGAGAAAAATGGCCAAATTCATGTGCAAGAATAGATTTAAGTTCACTTACAGTTGTTGAATTGATGAGTCCCAGACCTATCGTAAGATTCTTCTTTACCGGCAAAAACATACTCCAGAAGCTGGAATCGTAACTTACAAAAGCATTAACATCTGTGGTAAGAAAAACATGCTTTGGTGCTGGTGCGCCAACTTGCTGGTAAGTTTCTTCTATCAGTTGGAATAAAGCAGGCTCTTTTTCTTTTGTAATCCGAATTTTTTCATAATTATCTTTGGAGACGGAGAACAAAAACTTAATCAGGAATACAAAAACAATTCCGCCCATACCAATCATTGCCCCGGCAATAAGAATTGTCCAAAAGCCTATTTTAAAATTCTTCAGAAACGAAATTGCCAGAGAAATAACAGCAAGTAATATCGCCAGAGAAACTAAGATCAGGATAAAGTAAACCGTAAAAAATAGAATAATAGAAAATACTGATTTCCGGACTTCCTTTTTGTAAGTGTCCGAAATCTGTGGTAAAGACTGCATCATACATTTAACTTTGCTGTTAAGATAATAATAATTTCAAGAAAAATAAAAAGTAACTACCTCAAAAGTAGATCATTGTACAGCAATATACTCTATGTCAATCTATTATTCAAACATTGTTGATATATTTTTAAAGTTAGCCATAAAAAACTGCATCAATATGTTGATGCAGTTTTTTATATGGTAAAATTATAAAAGGGAGAGGTATTACATTTTAATCTTGACTTTCAGGAATGTTTACTAAATCAAGCGCCATCTGAATATTAGCACGCTCATAAGGACTTGGACGTCCGACAATTCTTTTAAAACCTAATTTTTCATATAAAGTAATGGCAGGTTTTAGGATTGTGTTGCTTTCAAGATAAAGATTTTTAGCTCCGGCCTTTCTTGCCGCATTTATGATAGCTTTCCCGAGTAATAAGCCAATATGTTTTCCCTGGGCTTTAGGAGATACAGCCATTTTTGCCATTTCGTAATCATACTCGTCATCAAACATTTTGATAAGTGCACAAACACCTACAGGCTCGCCTTTGTATAGTGCAACGAATATTTGCCCGCCTTTATCCAGAATATATTCTTCGGGATTATCCAAAGCTTTGTAATCTGCTTCTTCCATTACAAAATAATTGGAAATCCATTCTTCATTCAGCGCTCTAAAAACTGTTTTATACTTCTTTTCATAAGGAATAACCTGTACATCTTTAGCTTCTCTGGCTTTCTTCTGATCCAGTACTCTTTGCAATAAAGTTCTTTTTTCCAAGAGGTATTCCCATTCTTTTACAGCTTCCCAAAGGTTATAATTGGCTTCATTAATCATGTTTTCTACTGCGGCATCTATATCTCTATACTGATCCTGAAGCTGAGAGGAAAGTGATCTGCCTTTATTTGTAAGTCCAACTAAGTTTCTGCGCTTGTCTTCAGTTTTCAAATTTTCACACAAACCTGCCTTTATCATTTCTTTAATGGTCTTAGTTGCAGAAGGTTGGGAATGGCCTATATATTCAGCAATTTCTGTAATAGTCAGAGGACCTTCTTCTACCAGTGTATAAAAGGCTGGCAACCACTTTGCCGAAAAGTCATTTTTATAAATTTCATAAATTTTATCTGCATCATCAGCCATTCTTGCAGTCAAAAGACGTAGTCTGCTCCCTAAAGCCATCTTTCCTGTTTTCTCAAATATTTTCATTTCATTAAAGTATTAAAATAACTAATTATATAACTAGTAATGCAAATGTAAAAAATATTCAAATACCAAAAAATATATTTATTAAAAAAACTTCTAATTATTGAATAATAGGCGAGTGCTATAAATAAAAAATCTGTACAATATTAATCATTGCGAATCTATAAACAACAAAAGAGATCTGTCAATGACCTCTTTCTTAATTTGTGTAATATTTTAAATAATGATCAATATTTATCCGTTAAATAGCGGTAGTATTTAATGTATTTATTGAATCTTTTCAGGTCCCTCTCTGTAAGTAATCTCGGCATTCTCCTCAGATCCATATTATCTGTCAGATCATTAATCTTTACAGCTATAGCAAGGGGACTTGTTTCAATACGTTGAATTAGAATATCATAATCCTCTTCATCATCTGTTTTGGTAATACATCTTACAGCCTCCACAATATGAGGTGGAAAACCTTCGTATGCTAAATCCGCCAATGTGATCTCAGAATCTTCTACAACATCATGTAGAGCTCCAACAATTTTTTCATCTAATGTCTTACCAAGATTAGAAACTCTTAAAACATGATCTATATATGGAGCATCATACTTGTCTTTTTGCCCTTTATGCGCTTTTACAGCAATTTTAATGGCACGATGCAACTGTTCCTCTTTTGTCATAAATTATTTAGAAAGTAGAGGGCAAATTTAATAAATCAGCTTTTTTTTTGAAAATGAATTTTTATTTATTTTCTTTTTTTTCAGGCTGGGGCAATAATCGCGTTTGTGGTGTAGGAATAAATTTATAAGCTGGCTTCTCATCTTTTTTCAGAATATGATATTTATTCTTTTCTTTAGGCTTTGAGTTCAGAATTTTATATTTACTGGCAGATGCAGAATCAACATTCTTATAAAAGCTTTTTGATGATGTTTTATTTTTTGAAAGGAGAGAGTCATTCTTCTTTGTTTGTGAAAAAACTAAACCCGTTAATAAGATGGCAGTTGTAATAAAAACCTTGTTCATAACTTTTTGTTTTGATCAAAATTATAAAAAACAAGTATTAGAGATTCTACTTTAACTAAGATTAACTTTTTCGATAATCACGGATCCAAAGGTTCGGCCGGATTAATTAGGAACGCGTCTGGAGTAGGTTTATATTCCAACAACAGATCATCGATTCGTTTACCAACAATATAAGGAACAGTACCCAGCTCTTTTATGCTGCGTTTATCCATTGCTTTTTCCACATAATCAATGTGGGTTTTACTACTGGATACTAAAGACCATTTATCTTTTGGAAAACCATAATCTATGATCATACGTCCAGCATTCCTTACATTGGTTGTTGTATGTCTGGCAAAAGGGTCTATAATAATTGCAGATGCAGGAATTCCCAAAACTTCTACCATATAACGTTTCATTTCCACAGCCTCTGTATATTGTGTTTTAAAAGGGTGAACACGTCCTCCGGAAACGATAATAAATGGTGCTAATCCTTTCTTATATGCCCTCAATGCCTGCCTGGATCTCAGCATTCCCATCGGACTTATTTTCTGTCCATAGACTTGCGGACCTGCCCCTAAAATAAGTAAAGATGCATAAGGGTATTTGGAAAAATCAGTTTTCTTTATTTTGTCATAAGCTTCTTTATTTTCGGTCTTGGTCAGAGGTTCTAACTGAGCTGCATCCCAACGCTCATTTACTTCCAGCAGACGGATAGCAGATAACAATGTTTGGTCGAAAGCATTTTTTTCTGTATCAGCAGCTACATCAAACCGCACATTTCTTAATAGCTCAATATAGTTTTTATCTTTTACATTAAAAGAAATAGAGTCTATATCCGGGTAATTAGGTTTCTTACCGGCACCATAAATATCAATAACATTATTCATCGCTTTTAGGTCCTGTAATAAAGCCTTTTGTAGATATTCTTTAGGATTAAGAGATTCAGGCTTTGAATATTTTAGGGATGGATATAGTGTATTTTCTATAAAATTTTGAAAGCTTTTGTTTCTGACAAAAAGGTCCTGAAATTTATTATTAAGAGCAGTAATTTCAGACTCTTTCCATTTTAAAGCATCAATAAGACAATCCGTAGTAGGGCAGTCTTTCCCAGCTTCAAATCTCTTATTTCTATCATTTAGCATTGTTTGTACAGCAGGATCTTTATGCAGTTCCTGAAGTAAAGGGGCATTATTCCGGAAGGAATAAATCAAATAATAATTTTTATAAATTTCCCATTCTTGTGGAGATTGAGGTTGTTTTTCCTGAGCAGAAAGAGTCTGCAGGGTGATAGTTATACTCAATACTGCAACAGTCCGGATTTTTGATATCATAAAAACTAGAATTTGTATCCAAAGATAGTTATTTGATCAGGATTTTTTTAATCTAAATATGGGTTTTGAAAAAGATGTATTGTTAAATTAATATTGGAAACGACTCATCTCGATAGAGACATATAATATATTTTAACAGACAAAAAAACGCCTCACAAAAGTGAGGCGCTAAAAAAACTATTTGTGATTATTAAATCCTAGTAAGATCCTTTATTAACGAAGTGTGCAGCAACTTCTTCAGTTAACTTCACCACGTTTGGATGGTTTGTATACTTTGTAAATCTTCTCAGACCTGAAAGCATCATACGCTGTTCATCACCTTCTGCAAAAGAAATAATGCCTTCTTTAGCAGCAACGTTGATCTTTTCTACAGCCTTGTATAGGTTTAGTCTTGCCATTGCAGCTTCTACACTACCTTCAGCAAAATGTTTCTCAGCTCTTAAGATTGCAGATTCTGCCATATAAACCTGGTTCAGAATTTCAGAAGCATTTAGTAATAAGTGTTGCTGCTTCTCGATCTCAGTCATGTATTTCTGAAGTGCAGATCCTGAAACCATTAAGAATACCTTTTTAAGGTTATGGATAATTGCTTTTTCTTCAGACATATAAGCTGAATAGTCTGGCGTTTCGAACGAAGGAATTCCCATCAATTCTTTTCCTACAGCCATTGCTGGAGAAAGCAAGTCTAATTCACCTTTCATCGCACGCTTAATAAGCATTCCTACAGAAAGAAGACGGTTGATTTCGTTAGTTCCTTCATAGATTCTGGAAATTCTGGAATCTCTCCATGCTGCTTCCATTGGTGTATCTTCAGAGAAGCCCATACCACCATAAACCTGAATACCTTCATCTGCAGTATGCTGAGCAAGATCGGATACATAAGTTTTAAGGATTGAGCATTCTACAGCAAATTCTTCTACACCTTTTAATTCTGCTTGTTGGTGATCCAATCCGCCTGCTACTAATTCTTCAACTTTATCTTCGATATCTTTAGCTGCACGGTAAGTACCGGCTTCACTTACGAAAGTACCAGTAGCCATTTCAGCAATTTTCTTTCTGATTGCACCAAAAGTGGAGATCGAAACACCAAACTGCTTTCTTTCGTTGGCATAGTTTACAGAATGATTCATTATACGTCTTTGTGCATCCAGACATGCAGCAGCAAGCTTAATACGTCCAACGTTCAATGCATTTAGGGCAATTTTGAATCCATTATTTCTTTCTCCTAAAAGATTCTCTACAGGAACTTTCATATCATTGAAGAATACCTGACGAGTAGAAGAGGCGCGAATACCTAATTTGTGCTCTTCTTCACCAAAAGTTAAGCTATCTGGATTTTCTAATTCAGATTTGTTAATAACGAAACCTGTAATATTTTTGTCATCGTCTATTTTTGCAAATAATGTGAAGGTCTCAGCAAATCCTGCGTTAGAGATCCACATTTTCTGTCCGTTGATGATGTAATGCTTACCATCTTCAGAAAGTTTTGCTTTAGTTTTCCCTGAATTAGCATCTGAACCAGCATCTGGTTCAGTAAGGCAGTAAGCACCAAAATGGTTACCAGTTGCCAAATCCGGAAGGTACTTTTGCTTTTGCGCTTCCGTTCCGTAAAGAACTACCGGCAATGTACCAATACCAGTGTGTGCACCATAAGCTGTAGCCAATGAACCTGTAGCTCCTGAAAGGTAGTCACAAGCCATTACAGTTGTTACAAAACCCATTCCGATACCTCCGTAAGCTTCAGGAACAGCAATTCCTAAAAAGCCCATCTCACCAATCTTACGCATTACTTCTTCAGTATATGCATAATCTTTTTTCTCGAAACGTTCTCTGTTCGGAACTACTTCACGATCAATAAATTCCTTAGCGGAATCACGCATCATCTTTTGGTCCTCATTTAATTCTTCGATACTGAAAATATCTTTTGCTTCAATATCTTTTATTAGGAATTCTCCTCCTTTAATTGTGCTCATATTTATATTTTTTGTAAAAAGTACATTGTAAAAAGTACCATGTACTGTGATATTTGTTAATTTTTTATAATGGTGCTGTACAAATTAAAGTAATTCAAAAACTGATGCAGCTCCTTGTCCTGTACCTACACACATAGAAACTAAACCATATTTATTACCTCTTTTTCTCATTTCATCCAAAAGCTGTACTGTCAGTTTTGTTCCTGTACAACCTAGCGGATGTCCTAGTGCAATAGCACCTCCGTTTACATTAAGAATATCAGGATTCAATCCTAATTCTTTCTTAATAGCTACAGACTGAGAAGCAAAAGCTTCATTAAGCTCTATCAAATCAATATCATTAAGAGTAAGTCCTGCTTGTTTCAAAGCTTTAGGAATAGCATAAATAGGTCCTATTCCCATAATTCTTGGTGGTACACCTGCAGCAGCATAAGATGCTAATCTTGCAATTGGAGTAAGATTGAACTCTTTCAGGAATTCTTCTGATACTACCAAAACAAAAGCGGCACCATCCGACATCTGTGAGGAGTTACCTGCAGTAACAGATCCTCCATTAGCAAAAACAGGTCTTAGTTTTGCAAGTCCTTCCAAAGACGTATCCTTTCTTGGCCCCTCATCCACAGAGAAATCGAATTTCTTGGTTTGAGTTTTCTGGTTTTCATCCAGAAAAGTATACTCTACAGGAATGGAAGCAATTTGATTTGCAAATCGGCCTTCAGCAATTGCTTTTAAGGCTTTCTGATGAGATTCGAATGCAAACTGATCTTGCTCTTCTCTGGAAATATTATATTCTTTTGCTACAGCTTCAGCAGTATAACCCATTCCCCAATAATAATCAGGATGGTCTTTTGCCATATGAGATTCCGGAACCGGCTTATATCCACCCATAGGAATATAGCTCATAGATTCAGTACCCCCTGCAATAATACAATCTGCCATACCAGTCTGGATTTTTGCAGATGCTAATGCAATAGCTTCTGATCCTGATGCACAATATCTGTTTACTGTAACACCCGGTACTTTATCGGTATTAAGTCCCATAAGAGAAATAAGACGTGCTACGTTAAGTCCTTGCTCTGCTTCTGGCATTGCATTACCAACGATAAGGTCATCTATTCTGTCTTTATCTAGTTGTGGGAAATCACCCACTAATTTTTCAATAACTGTTGCAGCCATTACATCTGGTCTTGTAAAGCGGAGTGAACCTTTCGGAGCTTTACCAACCGCTGATCTGTATCCTGCAACTATATATGCTTGTTTCATAATTTTTAATATTATGTACAATGTAGCAAGTACAATGTACTGAGATGATTATTTATAATTATCGATTAGCTTTATCAGCATATTTTGAATGTGTTTTAAATTTTTATAAACAAACTCATAATTTTCGTCTGAAATATACTTCAGATTGAAAGAAATCAAGAGTTGAGTCTCAAATTCAAAAGATGAACCTAAAGCAATATTCAGAAATTGTACAAATTAACTTCTAATTACGAAGAGGTTTTCCGTTTTGTAACATGTACTGAATTCTTTCCAGAGTTTTTCTTTCACCACAAAGCGATAAGAAAGCTTCTCTTTCAAGATTTAGTAAGTATTGTTCAGATACATCTGTAGCTTCAGAAAGATTACCTCCGGCCATTACAAAACCTAGCTTATCAGCTATTTTTTTATCGTGCTCAGAAATATATCTTCCAGCCAACATCTGGTCTGTTCCTACATAGAACATACCCAAAGCATCCTGCCCAAGTACTTTTACCTTCTCTTTGATAGGTTGTGTGTATCCTTGTTCAGCTAATTGTAAAGCAACTTGTTTAGCTTCAGCAATCTGACGGTTTTTATTTACAACAACTATATCTTTATGTTTTTGTAAAATACCCATATCATAAGCTTCGTATGCAGAAGTTGCAACTTTAGCCATGGCAATATTCATAAAGGCATCACGTAATCTGTTTGTTTTAACATCGTCCGCAATTACTTCTTTCATTGTTCTTACAGTAAGTTCTTTAGAACCACCACCTCCAGGGATTACACCAACACCAAACTCAACAAGTCCGATATAAGTTTCTGCTGCTGCCACAACTCTGTCTGCATGCATGGTCATTTCGCAACCACCACCCAAAGTCATACCATGAGGTGCCACAACAACAGGAATAGAAGAGTAACGTACTCTCATCATAGATTGTTGGAAATAATTAATAGCCATATTCAGATCATCCCAATCCTGGTCTACAGCCATCATAAGGATCATAGCAAGGTTAGCCCCAACCGAGAAGTTAGCAGCCTGATTACCGATTACTAATCCATTGTAATCTTTTTCAGCTAAATCGATTGCTCTGTTTAATCCGTCTAATACTTCACCTCCAAGAGAGTTCATTTTAGAACGAATCTCGAAGTTGATAATACCATCTCCCAGATCCTCAATTGCAGAACCGGAATTACTCCAAAGAGTTTTATTTTTTCTGATATTATCTAAAATAATAAATGCATCTTGTCCAGGGATATTAGCGTACTGGTTAGCTTTCTCATTGAAGAAAGTCTTTTGTCCTTCATCATTGATTTTATAGAAGCTTGTACCTTCAGCCATATTTTTCACCCAGTCAGATACTTCATATCCAGCTTCTTTAGCCAGTTCTATACCTTTCTGAACGCCTACTGCATCCCATATTTCGAAAGGACCATTTTCCCATCCAAATCCTGCGCGTAGAGCATCATCAATTTTATAGATTTCATCAGAAATTTCTGGAACCTTATTAGAAGCATAAGCAAATAGGGCTCCCAGCATTTGTCTGTAGAATTCACCAGCTTTATCTTTTCCGCCAATTAGTACTTTGAAACGATCGATAGGACGGTCAATAGTCTTTGTTAATTCCAGAGTAGGGAAGCTTGCTTTTCCTTGTGGTTCGTATTGCAGAGTCTCAAGATTAAGACCTAGGATTTCTGACTTACCATCAGCATTTTTTACTTTTTTAAAGAAACCAGCATCAGTTTTAGATCCCAATAGCTTGTTATCTATCATGTATTGTACAAAATCAGGTAGAACAAATTGATCTTTGAAAGTATCTGATTCTGCACCGCTGCCATAGATTCCGTTAGCTACGTGTACTAATGTATCCAAACCTACTACATCCGCAGTACGGAATGTTGCAGATTTTGGACGTCCAATAACTGGCCCTGTTAATTTATCAATTTCACCAACTGTTAAGCCAAGCTTTTTCACAGAATGGAATAAATTCATAATACCAAAAGTACCAATTCTGTTAGCGATAAACGCTGGAGTATCTTTTGCTAAAACTGTAGTTTTACCTAAGAATTTCGCACCGTATTCCATATAGAAATTCACAATCTCAGGATCAGTTTCCGGAGTAGGAATAATCTCTAAAAGTGGTAAATATCTTACCGGGTTAAAGAAGTGTGTTCCTGCGAAGTATTTTTTAAAATCATCGCTTCTTCCTTCAATAAGGAAATGGATAGGAATACCAGAGGTATTAGAAGATACTAAAGTTCCCGGTTTTCTGTATTTCTCAATCTTTTCGTATACAGACTTTTTGATATCGAGGCGTTCTACAACAACCTCTATAATCCAGTCAGTATTTTTTATTTTCTCTAAATCGTCATCGAAGTTCCCTGCAGTAATTCTGCTTACAAACTTTGGAGAATAGAGTAGTGCGGGACTTGCTTTAGGAAGTTTTTGTAAACTTTCGGAAGCAATTCTGTTACGAACCGCTTTGTCTTCTAATGTAAGACCTTTAGCTGTTTCCGCATCAGTAAGCTGGTTGGGTACAATATCCAGAAGCAACACTTCTACACCAATGTTGGCAAAATGTGCAGCAATACCAGATCCCATAATCCCAGAACCAAGAACGGTAACATGTTTTATTCTTCTTTTCATAAAGATTTGGAATTTTATTTCTTGTTATTTAAATCGTTTGCTATATTCAAAATATCACGCATTACTTCCTTGAAAGTTTCCAATTTTTCAGGATTAATGGTTTCGATTACTCTTTTGTTGAAATTAACCACTACTTCTTTTGAAAGGTTTCTGGAATTAAGTCCTTTATCGGTAAGCTTTATTATAACCTCCCTTTTATCTGTAGTTGTTTTTTCTTTGTAGATATAACCGTTGTCTTCAAGAAGTTTTATGATTCTTGTAAGTGATGTTGGCTCGATAGCCATCTTTGGTCCAAGGTTAGTGCTCCTTGTTCCTTCTTTTGGATCGATCTTTAAAAGTGTTAAAGCCTGAACAGCTGTTGAATCATATTCCTGAGCGCGCTCCGAATACATTTTGGAAACGGCCAGCCAGGTCTGTTTCAGAACAAGATCAATGTTATCAACTCTTCCTTTGTTATTATCCATATCAATATTAAATTCTGGTCTTCTCAAATTTAATAATTATTATGCATGCATAACATCATGGGAAAGTTAATTTTTGTTAAAATATTCGAAACCAGCGCTTTAAAAACTATGAAAAGCATAATACTATGCATGCATAATATTAATTTAAAGCTTCCGAACTATCAGATTATTAAAGGTTTCTGATTAATTGAATAATTTCTTCAAAATTTTCAGCTTTTTTTTGAAATGTATCTGAAGAAACATCCCAAATACCATCCTGAAAGATAAATTTGAATTGAGAAAGGTCATTTTTGAAGTTTTTTTGAAGCACAGAGAATAGCATTTCTTTCTGTAACTGAGGTGCTTCAATATGAGGAGTTACAAATGCTTCATTGAAATGAAAAAGGGCAGGAGCTGTCAACTCCGGATGGGTGGACAGTATATCCTCCGCAATACCAGAATATAATCCTCCTTCTTTAATATACCAGATCTTATCTGAAAATTCTTTTGCCAGTCTCCAATCATGAGAGGAGAACAGAATTGTTTTATGATATTCTTTTGCCAGCATACGAAGTGTGGTAAGAACAATAGTTTTGTTCTTCTCATCCAAATGCGTTGTAGGCTCATCAAGAATAATAACTGACGTATTTTGTACTAATGCACGACCAATAAAAGCTTTTTGCAGGTTTCCATCCGATAGCTGCTGAAGAGGCATATCTGCATATTCCTGTAATCCAATCTTATTAATTATATCAACAACCTCTTCTTGATCTTTTTTATTAAGGAAAAAATAATAGGGGTAATGTATGTACTTTCCTAAACTTATCAGGTCTTTTACTGTAAATCCGTTTGGAATAGTTGCTTTGGAAAATACTACTGAAATCTTTTTAGCAATTTGGAGTGCAGACAATGTGTTTATTGACTTTTCTGCGAGTAGAATATCACCGTTTAGCAATTTATTTTCACCAAGGATACTTTTAATAAGAGTTGTTTTTCCCTGTCCGTTATTTCCCATCAACAGGCAAACTTCTCCCAGCTTTAACTCCGCACAGATATCTTTTACCAAAGCTTTCTGGTAGCCAATATCAAGATGTTCTAATTTTAAAATAACTTCAGACTGCACGACGGTTCATTTTAACAAGCATGGTCAGAATAACAGGAACTCCAAACAAAGAAGATATAATATTAATAGGCCAATGAGCCAATTCCGAGATAATGGAAAACAACTCTAACAAGCAGGCACCAAATAATATATTAAGAATCCATTGCTGCCATAGTTGGGCAGGATTCCATAACATTCTACAAAAATGAGGAACTACAATTCCGATAAATAAAACAGGTCCCAAAAATGCGGTAATACTTGCTGATAGCAGAGAAGAGCAAATAATAACAAGGTATTTTAGTCTTTCCAAGTTTACTCCAAAGGACTTAGCATAGCTCTCGCCCAATGCATTTCCCATTAATGGTTTTATCGATCTGAAACATAAAAACATTCCGATTACAACCAAAGCCCCTACAATAGCAATCTGAGAAAGTGTCACCTGATTATTGGCACCAAATGACCATAAGACATAACTTTTTAAAGATTCGCTTTGTGCATATACCTGCATAAGACTTACAATAGCACTGGCTAAGGCAGATATAAGAAAGCCAAAAATAATAAGGTAGGTTTTATCTGTGAAGGCTTTGGAATACGCCAGCAATATAAGCATTAACAAAAGACTGCCAGCAAATGCAGCCATACTGATAAGGCCGCTTTGCAAAAATTCGGGTAATGTAAAATCTTTAGTAAGAAAAATATAGCTGGCAACAGTCAGAGAAGCCACAGAGGTTATTCCTAAAACTTCAGGCCCCGCCAATGGATTCTGAAAATACTCCTGCATAAGAAAACCACTTGTAGGAATGGATATTCCTGCCAGAAATATTATAACAACTCTGTTAATACGTAACTGAGCTATTAATGAGTTGCTTTCATCAGAAGAAAAAAAATCTGTGAAATTCAGATCAGTAAAGCCTATATTCAGATTGATAAAGGCTAAGATAAAGAATAGGGCCAGAAGCCCTATACTCATATTTCTAAATTTCACTGACATTCAGTCGGTTATTTAAACTCGTTAAGTTTACTCTGCATCTCTTCTTCGGAAAGTGTACCAACTTTCTCGAATACTTTATTTCCTTTAGACATTCTGGTAAATGGTATAGCACCACCATCCCATGTATTGGTATTGCTTTTAGCAAATCCAGGGGCAGCATTCACCATATCAAACAATACTATATTACTACTTAGTCCCTGAATATTTCCAAATTCTTTAACCTTAGTATTCCAATCTTCCGGCCGGTCTACACTTACAAAAGTGAATTTAACCTTTTCACCTTTTAGTTTTTCCATTTCAGTTTTAAAATATGGAATTTCGATCATACAAGGTCCACACCATGTTGCAAAAAAATTAGTAACATACAGTGTATCATTATCTTTAATCTTTAAAAGCTCTGCTACCTTATCCTCTCCAAGGATCTGCAATGCTTTTCCGGAATCTTTAACTTCTCCTTCCGGATTCGGAACCATTTCAGTTCTGTCATTGTTTTTATTTCCTGTTACAGGGGAATCTGTTTTTTTACAAGCAACAATTGCTGATAGTATTGTAATCCCAAAGAATAGCTTTTTCATCTTTTTTTATATATTTTTGTGTTAATGTTAGAAAACGTTACCATAAGAAACACAGTTCAATTTCATTGGCTAAAAATAGTCAAAAAAAAGCGATTGACAAAAACAAGCTTTTCCCTGACCTTCGAAATCCCGGAACATTTAAAGGAGAAATATCAATATGAATCCGGACAATATTCTGCTATAAAACTAGGAAACAGACAAAATGATTACTCTTATACCTCGGCGCCATATGAAAATGAGTTAAGCTTTGGAATTAAATATAGTAGTGAAGAGAGCTTTGCATACCACCTTTATCAGAGCCTGGAACCTGGAGATCTTGTTGAAATTTCGGAACCACAGGGACGTTTTACAATCAGATCCAGACCAAATGAGAAAAGAACTATTCTTTGTTTTGCTTCAGGAATAGGAATTACACCTATTCTTAGTCATATGAAGAACATTCTTCATAATGAAATCAATACAAGGTTATTCCTGTTTTATGGAAACAGAGATAAAGAAAATATTGCTTTCATAGATGAACTGTCTGATTTGCAAACACAATATGCAGACAGATTTCATTCATTTTTCTTTTTCTCCAGAGATAAAGCTAAAAATCTAATGTTCCAGGGGAGACTGGATGCCAAAAAGGTGAGTCTTATTATCAACCAGATTCTTGATCAGGACGAGGAAGATGAAGAATCTACTATATGGGATGCTACCGATGAAGTTCTTATCTGCGGTCCTGGTGAGATGATTAAATCTATTGCCAATGCCTGCTATCAACACGGTATAAGAAAACAAAATATTCATTTTGAACTTTTTGATGAATTTAATGAAGATATATATGAAATAGAAGAGGAACTACCTGTAGTAAAAGATATTGAGGTAAAATTCACTCTTTTTGGTAAAGAATATGAACATCATATTCCTTCTAATGAAACCAGGGTATTAAGTTCTCTGTTAGAAGCAGGATACGATATACCATATTCCTGTAAGTCCGGATTATGCGGATCGTGCAGATGTCACTTGGAAGAAGGAGAGGTCTACATGGTAGAAAATGAATATTTAACAGAAAAAGAAACACAATCTGGTTTGATTTTACCCTGCGTTGGTGTAGCTTTATCCAGAAAAATTAATTTAAACTTCGATAATATCTGAGAAGAAAGATTTACATATTAATAAAGGCGATTATCCGCAGTTCAGAAATCCTTATTTTGCTAATGTTTTTAGCCAATATATGGGTTGTTGCGCTTACTGACGGGCGTACTTTTACAAAGCTGAGCAAAATCCCGGCACAGAAATGTGCATTAGTACTCGGAACTTCTCCAAAAACGGTAGGAGGAAGAGCTAATCCATATTTCATAACCCGTATGGATGCTGTAACAGCTTTATACAATATCGGAAAAGTAAAACGCATTATTGTAAGTGGTGAAAAAAGTAAGAATTATGATGAGCCTAAAGCGATGAGAAACTATCTTATATTTAATGGTGGGATACCACAGTCAGCAATTATTGAAGATCCTAAGGGGTTTAATACCCAGGCCAGTATTTTCAGATGTAAATATATCTATCAGGAAAACAATGTTATCATTGTATCTCAGGGATTCCATAATTTGAGAGCCTTATTTATGGCACGAAATGAAGGAATGAACGCTTATGCTTTCGATGCTCAGGATGTAAATAGCAATGAGAGCTTTTACAGGAATCATGCTCGCGAGTTTTTAGCACGGGTAAAAGCTGTGGTTCTTTATGTATTTAATATCTCTCCGGAAATTTCAGGGGAAAAGGTGAAAATAGATTAGTTTTCAAATAACTTACTTTCCCTGTTCTTTTAACATCTTTCTTAAAAAATTTATTTCCTCTTTTAAAGATTCAATGTGCTTTAGGTTTTCCCCAAAGCTATTCCAGTCATCGTTCACATTCGTAATATTATTGCTTTTTTCACCAAACAATAAGGCAACAGAAACACCTAATACTTCAGCAATCTTTTGAATTTTTGGAACAGTAAGTCTACTGTCCTGCTTTTCTAATCTCCCATAGCTGCTTTGAGAAATATCAAGCTCATAGGCCATATACTCTTGCTTAATACCTTTTTCTTCACGGATTCTTTTTATTCTGGATCCAACAATATTCATATTTTAGATATTTTTATTTATATTTTTAATTATTTTATTCAAATTAAAGTAATTTATACTAATATATGTATTTAATTTTAAACTACTTACAAAGCTCAAATCACAAAGAGCATTTACTAAGTAGCGAAATCCGAAAAGCTTATAGAGTAGGAGAACCTAAAATAATTTTATGATGAAAACTTTAAAAAAGCTTTCAAGAGCAGATCTTAAGTATGCTATAGGAGGGTTCTTGCAAGAACTTAGTCCAAGTGGCTGTTATGTATGCTGCTGGAAAGGAACCGACAATTGCAGCACTTCGGTAAATCATGATCACACTCCTGGAACCGGGAGCTTAACTTGTGTTAGTGGAGCCGAACTTAAAAGATGTTAACTGGTAAACTAAATAAGGTTAAGTAATTTTTTAATCTTATTTAGTTTTAAATCTATATTGGTCATGAAAAACATATTCTTTATTATATTAATCTGTATTTATTTTACCTCAAATGGGCAAATTAAGCGCTTCATATATGAATATACTACAGTTCCTGATTCTACAAATAGCATAAACAAAGAGACAAACATAATGTATCTTGATATTAGCCAAAAAGGTTCCGGTTTTTTTGATGGGAAGAAGTATATATCAGATTCAACACTAACAAACATGGCTAAAAAAAATCAGTTTATGATGCCTCCAAGAGATTCTAAATTTATTGACTACAGAATAACAAAAGAATATCCTTCTTATAAATTAACTTTCCTTGTTAGCACCTATAATAAGAAGCTTTCTGTAATTGATATCAGAAAGCAGATATGGCATATAGAAAAAAATAAGGATAAATATAAAGGTTTCTCTATACAGAAGGCTACAACTAATTTTGCCGGCCGAAAATGGGTTGCATGGTTTACAAATGACATTCCAATTCCCGACGGTCCTTATAAGTTTTACGGTTTGCCTGGTTTAATATTAAAACTTGAAGACAATACCGGTAGCCATAAATTTAATTTAACAGGGATAAAAAATAATATTCCTGATTACAACTATCCGATACTGAACACAAGGAGCCCCAAAATTGATATATCATTTGAAAAGTATATTGAGATTTACAAAGAGTATCGAAGAGACCCTGCTAAGGACTACAGAATAGAGGTAATGAAAGGGAATATATTCGACAGTCTGGACGACAATGGAAATATTGAAACTCCACAGCAAAAATTAAAAGAGCTTGACGCTTTGCTAAAAAACAAGCTAAAAAAGGATAATAATATTCTCGAATTAGATTTACTAAAATGATTTCGCACATAATTACTTTCATCGTAATTGACATTTTTTCTATCTTTGCCAAAATCAAAAGTAAATGCTCGTAATAGGTATCGCAGGTGGTACAGGCTCAGGAAAAACAACTGTAGTCAACAAAATCCTTCAGCAACTTAATATTGAAGGTGTAAACGTCCTTTCCCAGGACAATTATTATTTAGATAATCAACATCTTAATTTAGCGGAAAGAGAAAAACTTAACTATGATCATCCAAAGTCTATAGATTTTGACTTACTTTTAGATCATGTAAAGAAGTTAAAAAAACATGAGGAGATCGATCAGCCGGTTTATTCTTTTGTAACCCATTCCAGAACAGGAGATCATATTCTTATAGAGCCTAAAAACGTTCTTATTGTAGAAGGTATTTTGGTTCTTACGAATAAGGAATTATTGAAAGAGTTCGACCTTAAGGTATTTGTTCATGCAGATTCAGATGAGAGATTAATCAGAAGAATAAAGCGTGATACCCAGGAGAGAGGCCGTGATCTGGAAGAGGTTCTACATCGTTATCAGACAACTCTGAAACCTATGCACAATGAGTTTATAGAGCCGTCTAAAAACGAAGCCGACCTTATCGTACCTAATATGCGACACAATACTGTTGCAATTGATTTTTTAACAACTGTTATCAATAACTCGTTAAAGAAACAAAGTGTATAAAAATGGATAATCTTATTAAAGATATCAAAAAGCCATCTTCAGGATTCAGATTTCTCCGGAAATATGTTCTGAACAAATATGTCATTACTATAACTGTATTTCTGGTATGGATGACATTTTTCGACAGTACGTCTTTTTTAGTTATTAATGAACTAAATGGAGAGATCAAGAAATATGAAGAACAATTGGACTATTATAAAAAGGAATATCAGAAAAATGATAATTTTTATAAGAAGCTAATGTTCAACAAATCTGAACGTGAAAAATTTGCCCGCGAGAACTACTTCATGAAGAAAAAGAATGAAGAAATCTTTATTTTGGTAGTTGACAGCGCTAACAGTGTAAAAAAATAAAATATGTCTTTTGCAAAAACGAATCTTCAGGATTGGGAAAAACTGGTTGCTAAACAGTTGAAAACAGAAGATATCTATAAAGTACTGGAAAAAGAAAATATTGAAGGCTTGGAAATCAAGCCTTTTTATACTTTAGAGAATATCGTACCTGTAAAACTTCCCCGTCTGGAAGAAAACATGCATTTGGTTGCACCTTACAATGATTATTTATTGGAAGATGCTTATGCATTTCTCATCAAAGAAGAACCTTTACAATTACAGGACAAGGCATTCTTTTATGAAGATTCTGCTTTAAATACAGCTGCTGCAAAAGATAAAAACAATAATTATTTCTGTCTCCAGGATATCTTCAAAGGGATAGAAAAAGGAGAGGCTTTTAGCCTGGAAACAGGGAAAGAACTCTTAAATACTGAAGCAAAAAGAAAAATAGGAGTAGACATTTCAATTTATCAGAATGCAGGAGCCTCTGTCGTTCAACAACTTGCTATTGCACTTCTTAAGATTAAAGAACTTGCTGAGCTATACGGAGAAGATGTATTCGAGCAGACTGTATTCAGAGTAGCAGTTGGCAGTCAGTACTTTCTGGAAATCGCAAAGATTCGTGCCCTGAAAATTTTAATCAATCAGCTGTCTAAAGAATATAACAAAGAAGCTATTCCTTATATTTTTGCAGAAACATCTTTACGAAATAAAAGCCTTAATGACCCCGAGAATAATCTTATCCGAAGCACATTAGAATTAGCTTCGGCAATGATTGGTGGAGCAGATGCAGTTTATGCAAACGATTACAAACTTTCGGAAACAAATTCAGTCTCCGAGGAAATATCTTTCAAACAACAGATTGTACTGGCTTATGAAAGTATTATCAATGTTTTTGAAGATGCAACTTCCGGCAGTTTCTTTGTAGAAGATGCAACAAAAGATATAGCTGAAAGAGCATGGGAACTTTTCCTTGAACTTGAAAAATCTGGAGGCTATATTAGTAATCTGGAGTCCGGAAATATTCAGAAACTGGTATACAATCAAGCGATCAAAGAGCAAAATTGGCTGGATGAAGGTAAGATAAAGCTTTTAGGTGTTAATCTTTATCCGGCATTAGATGCTAAAATAGCACCGGAAGAGCTCTATAATGAATCTGTGATAAAGCCAGTCCGGTTAGCCGAACGTTATGGAGTTTAACCATATTCTTCGTCCTGAAGTACAACAATTCATAAAAGACAACAGCCGACAGGATATTACAAAATTATTACTGTCCGGTTCGCCTTTCAGTGATGTTAGTATTCAGGAAATAGCCCAGCAGATAAAAGGCAGACAAGCCGCGGAAAAAAAATTTCCATTCTTATTACAGGATGGGATCATTTTCCCACCTCAATTGAATTTGGAGCAAGCCTCCTCCGAAACAACTGCAGCCTTCAAGGCAAATTTATTTTCTGGTGAAAGCTTATTAGACCTTACCAGTGGTTATGGTATAGATGCCTATTATCTTTCAGTAAATTTCAGTAAAACAACTCTTGTAGAACAGAATAAAAATTTACTTGAAATAGTATCGCATAACTGGTTGATTTTAAATAAAATTAATACTGATTATATAAACTCAGATTTAGGTGATTTTTTAGAGAAAAATGATCAAAAATTTTCTCTGATTTATTTGGATCCAGCCAGAAGAGACACACACAATCGAAAGAAATTCTTACTGGAGGATCTGTCTCCTGACATTACTGAAATCCAAAATAAATTATTTGAGTTCACAGATAAAGTAGTGGTAAAACTATCACCACTTATGGATATTTCTATGCTCGTATCTCAGGTACCGGGTATTTCAGAAATCTATATTATTGCTGTAAAGAATGAAGTTAAAGAACTTCTAATTGTTATTGAGAAAGACTTTAACCAGAGTCCTGCAGTAAAAATTCATAATCTGGAAAGCAATGAGCCATCATTGGAAGTTATTTTCAGCACTATCCAGCAATCAAAACCTATTTTTGGTGAAGCATCCGAATATTTATACATTCCAAATAATGCTGTATTAAAATCCGGTGCATTTAATTTTATTTCCGAATACTATAATCTGGAGAAACTTCACCCTAATACTCATCTTTACACTTCACCCGATTTTATTGAAGATTTTCCGGGGCGAGTACTAAAAGTAGTATCTGTAGAAGCAAAGAAAATAGAAAAAGGAGAGCGTTTCAATATCATTTCTAAAAACTATCCATTAACTCCGGACGAGATTAAGAAGAAGTACAAAATAAAAGATGGTGGAAATCAGTATCTGATCTTCACACAAAGCCAAAAAGGAAAAATTATTTTAAAATCAATTTAAATTGCTTCATTATTTGGCTTAGAAATGTAGAATTGTTAATTTTGACACCGGTTAATAAAAAGAGCATAAAATCAGCCATGCTGATTCCATAACGATAAAGAATAATAAAAAATAGATATATGAAAAAATATATTTTATCTGCAGTAGCAATTGTTGCCATAGCATCTTGTAGTGCTCCACAAGGAGGAAACAAGAATACAGTAAAGTTAACTAATGATGTTGAGCGCTATTCAGATCATATGGAGCCTTCTGAAACAGAACCAAACTTTGCACCTTCACAAGCTGAAAAGCCAGCAATGACTGACAGTACTAAAGTTACTAAAACTGCAGAAGTGAAAGCAGTGAAAGACTCTGCTACAGCTAAGCCGGCAGCAGAAGCTAAAAAATAATCAGATAACATTTATCATACTAAAATGTCTTGCGCTTCGCAGGACATTTTTTATATTTACCTAAATTAAAAATTATTATGTCAGAAACCCAAAATTACATTCAGGAGAATAAACAACGCTTTCTGGATGAGCTTTGTGATCTATTAAAGATAGCTTCTATCAGCGCTGACCCTGCATACAGTAAAGATGTCCTTAACTGTGCAGATGCTGTAGCCAAACATTTAAAAGAAGCAGGTGCAGATCAGGTTGAAGTTTGCGAAACCAAAGGTTACCCAATCGTTTATGGTGAAAAGATCATTGATCCTAAACTTCCGACTGTATTAGTATATGGTCATTACGATGTACAACCACCAGATCCGTTAGAGTTATGGGAGAGTGGCCCATTCGAACCAGTAATAAAAACTACACCTTTACACCCTGAAGGAGCTGTATTTGCAAGAGGTTCTGCGGATGACAAAGGTCAGTTCTTCATGCATGTAAAAGCTTTTGAAGCAATGATGAAGACTAATTCTTTGCCTTGTAATGTAAAATTCATTATCGAAGGAGAAGAAGAAGTAGGATCTGAAAGCCTTGGAGACTGGATTTCTGAGAATAAAGAGAAGCTGAAAAATGATGTAATCTTAATTTCTGATACTCATATCTATTCAAACGAACAGCCAACTGTAACTACAGGACTAAGAGGTCTTAGTTATGTAGAGGTTGAAGTTGAAGGACCGAACAGAGATTTGCATTCCGGACTTTATGGTGGTGCAGTGCCAAATCCTATCCATGTTCTTTCAAGAATGGTTGCTCAACTGATCGACGAAGACGGAAGAATTACAATAGACGGATTCTACGACAATGTAGAGGAAGTTTCTTTGGAGGAAAGAGCAGAAATGAATAAACTGAAAGATGATCCGGAAGGCTTCAAAAAATCTATCGGTTTAAATGGAGTAGAAGGCGAGAAAGGTTACACAACTCTAGAAAGAACATCTATAAGACCAACTTTGGATGCAAACGGAATCTGGGGAGGTTATACTGGTGAAGGTGCTAAAACTGTAATTCCTTCAAAAGCTTTTGCTAAAATTTCTATGCGTTTGGTTCCATATCAGACACCTGAAGAGATTACTGAGAAGTTTACCAAATATTTCCATAAAATTGCTCCTGAAAACGTAAAAGTAAAAGTTACTCCACACCATGGTGGTATGCCATACGTTTTACCAAGTGATTCAGAAGAATTCCTGGCGGCAAAAAAAGCAATGGAAAAAGCTTTCGGAAAAGAAGTATTACCTTACAGAAGCGGTGGTAGTATTCCTATCACAGCGTTATTCGAAAAGGTATTGGGAAGTAAATCTGTACTAATGGGCTTTGGACTGGATTCAGATGCAATCCACTCTCCAAACGAGCACTACGGACTATTTAACTTCTACAAAGGCATTGAGTCTATTCCATATTTCTTTGAATACTATACGGATTTAAAAAAATAATAAAATTTATGCTAAACAATAAAGTAGCATACATCACTGGCGGTACCAAAGGCATAGGCTTGGGTATCGCCAGTGTTTTGTTAAATGCAGGAATGAGAGTGGCTATTAGTGGCCGAAATCTGGATGATGCAAAAGCAGCGGCAGCGCAACTTTCCAGCGATCCTTCAAAAGTTTTAGCGATACAATCCAATGTACGCAACTTTGAAGATGAAGACAAAGCACTTCAGGAAGTTAAAAATCACTTCGGACAAGTTGATCTTGTAGTGGCAAATGCCGGACTGGGTCATTTTGCCCCCGTAGATGAACTTTCTGTTGAAGCATGGCAGGATATGATAGATACAAATCTTACAGGTGTTTTTTACACCCTGAAAGCATCTGTAGAAGCTCTGAAAAAATCTGAAGGTTATTTTATTTCCATTGCCAGCCTGGCAGGAACTAATTTCTTTGCTAATGGATCAGGGTATAATGCTTCCAAATTCGGCGTTGTAGGCTTTACACAAGCAGCAATGTTAGATCTTAGAAAATATAATGTAAAAGTTTCTACTATTATGCCGGGATCTGTAAAATCACACTTTAACAACCATGATCCGGGAGATAATGATGAATGGAAAATTCAGCCGGAAGATATTGGAGAACTGATTGTTGATATGATGAAAATGAACCCAAGAACATTACCATCTAAAATCGAAATCAGACCTACACTTCCAAAGTAATTGGATAGCCTGGTTCAGGATTACAAAAACTACACATTAAAAGCTGCAAAACGCAATATTGATCATTAATTAAAAGCAAGTCATTGTAATCTGCGAACTATATGGTAATTAATATGCTATGTATATATTTTGATAAATTTAGTATGCATGCATAACATTTTTTTATTAACTTAGCCAAAATTCAATACACAATTTCTAATTATGAAAATATTAGTATGTATCAGCAGTGTACCAGATACAACTGCAAAAATAAACTTCACAGCAGATAAATCTGCATTCGATAAAAATGGAATTCAGTGGGTAATTAATCCACTTGATGAATTTGCTTTAACAAAAGCTATAAAATTACAAGAATCTCAGGGCGCTACAGTTACTGTGATCAATGTAGGAGACGCAGGAACAGAGCCTGTTATAAGAAAAGCATTAGCTATCGGAGCTAATGATGCAGTAAGAGTAAATATCGAAGCTAAAGATAGCTATTCTACAGCAAAAGAAATTGCTAAGATAGCTCAGGAAGGTGATTACGATTTAGTTATCGCTGGTAAAGAGTCTATCGACTATAATGGTGGAGCTGTACCAGGAATGGTTGCACAAATCCTTAACCAGCCATTTGTTAACGCTTGCGTAGGTCTTGAAGTTAATGGTGGCGAAGCTACTGCTGTAAGAGAAATTGAAGGTGGTAAAGAAACAATCTCTGTAAAACTTCCTGCGGTTATTGCCGGACAAAAAGGAATGGTAGAAGAGAAAGACCTTATTATCCCGAATATGAGAGGTATTATGTCTGCAAGAACAAAGCCTTTGCAAGTTGTTGAACCTACTTCTACAGAAGTTAAGGTTGAAGCTGTTTCATTTGACAGTGTTCCGCCAAGAGCTGCTGTAAAATTAGTTTCTCCGGACAACTTAGATGAATTGGTAAGATTACTTCACGAAGAAGCAAAAGTTATCTAATTATCTATTTTTCATCTAAAATTCAAAATTTATAATTTTAAAAATTTAAGAAAATGGCAATATTCGTATATGCAGAAAATATAAATGGCGTTTACAAAAAGGCAGCTTTCGAAGCAGTTTCTTACGCTAAAGCGGTTGCAGATAAGGCTGGTGACAGCGTAACTGTTATTGCAATTAACCCTACAGATTCTTCTGATGTTCTTTACAAGTACGGAGCAGATAAAGTAATCAACGTAAAAGATGAAGGTCTTAAAAACTTCAGCGCTAAAGCTTATGCACAAGCTGTTGGTGAAGTTTTGGATGGTAACGTTATTGTTTTCCCTCACACTACAGATGCTTCTTCAGTTGCACCAATGCTGGCAATTTCTAAAGGAGCTTCATTAATTACAAATGTAATTGCAGCACCAGAATCTATTTCTCCTTTCCAGGTAAAAAGAAAAGCTTTCTCTGGTAAAGGTTATATGCATGCAAAAGCAGATGCTTCAAATGTTGTAATTACTGTTTCTCAGAATGCATTCGGTATAAAAGAAAATCCTGCTTCAGGTTCTGAAGAAATTAAAAACCTTTCAGTAGCTAATGAAGATACGAAGGTAATTAACCACGAACAATCTTCAGGTAAACTAGACCTAAAAGAAGCTGAAATCGTTGTTTCTGCAGGTCGTGGTATGAAAGGACCGGAAAACTGGGGAATGATTGAAGATCTTGCTAATGTTTTAGGAGCCGCTACTGCAAGCTCTAAGCCTGTAGCAGATATTGGCTGGAGACCTCACGCTGAGCACGTTGGACAAACAGGTAAGGCAATTTCTCCAAACCTTTACATCGCTGTAGGTATCTCTGGTGCAATCCAGCACTTAGCGGGTGTTAATGGTTCTAAAACAATTGTAGTTATTAACAACGATCCTGAAGCACCTTTCTTCAAAGCTGCTGATTACGGGGTAGTTGGAGATGCTTTCCAGATTGTTCCAGCTTTAACTGAAAAGTTAAAAGCTTTCAAAGGATAATAATTTTGAGGTAAAAATTTCAAAATCATATAAAACATCGTGGCTTATTGCTACGATGTTTTTATATTTGTAGCTATGGATTATAAGAAACTAATCATAAGAGGCATTTCATACAGCCAAACCCAAATGGGAGCTTATGCACTGATCCTGGAACAGGAAGAAACAGGGATAAAACTGCCTGTTGTTATAGGTAATTATGAAGCACAATCTATTTCTCTGGGTCTAGAAAAAGACATTCAGCCACCGAGACCCTTAACCCATGATCTCTTTTCAAAATTTATCACCACTGTAGGTTATGCATTGGAGAGTATTATCATTTATCAGATCATAGACGGAGTATTCTTCTCCAATTTAATTCTTAAAAACGATCAGAACGAAAAACTGATTCTGGATGCGCGTACATCCGATGCAGTTGCTATGGCAGTTCGTTTTGATGCACCTATTTATACCACAGACGAAGTTCTTACAGAAGCAGGTATTATGCTGGAATTGTCAGATAATGATGATAAAACAGAATACAAAGCTGAAGACGAAGAGGAGGCTCCTGAAATAAAAGGTTATGAAGTATACACGCTTGAAGAAATCCAGGAAATGCTAGACAAAGCAGTTCAGGAAGAGGACTTCGATACAGCTCTTGAACTTCAGCAAGAAATAAAGAAACGAAAAAAGAATATTGATTAATTTCGATATTCTGCCCTATTAATAAACTTATGAATATAAAATTACGATTAACAGTATTAAATTTTTTACAATTTGGCGTTTGGGGTGCTTATCTCACCTCTATGGGAAATTACCTGAGCTCTGTAGGCCTTGGCCCCAAAATTGGACTTTTTTATGCAATGCAAGGAATTGTATCCATTTTTATGCCTGCTATAATGGGAATTATTGCTGACAGATGGATACCTGCTCAAAAACTGCTAGGATACTGTCATGCAATTGCAGCGGGATTCCTAATTATTGCAGGGTTCTATGGAATGGGAGCCGGAAATAATATAGAATTTTACAAATTATTTTCCCTATACTCACTTAGTGTAGCGTTTTATATGCCTACTATTGCTTTATCTAATTCTGTTGCTTACACTATACTAATCAATAATAATTATGATACAATAAAAGCTTTCCCTCCAATTAGAACTTTTGGAACCATTGGTTTTATTTGCGCAATGCTTTTAGTGGACTTCACCGGATATCAAGCTAACTATTACCAATTCATTATTTCAGGAATTTTAGGAATCTTATTGTTCTTATACTCATTTACGTTACCAGATTGCCCAACGAATCATTCTAATGAAAAGAAAAGTCTTTCTGATGCTCTTGGACTTAAAGCATTTGCCTTATTCAAAGACAAAAAAATGGCTATTTTCTTTATCTTCTCAATGTTACTTGGAGTTTCTCTCCAAATAACCAATGGATATGCCAATCCTTTTATTACCAGTTTTAAAGATTTTCCGGAGTATGCAAATACATGGGGAGCAAATCATGCAAATGCATTGATATCATTATCCCAAGTATCAGAAACATTATGTATTTTATTAATTCCATTCTTTCTAAGAAAATTTGGAATAAAGAAAGTAATGTTAATGTCTATGCTTGCATGGGTACTTAGATTTGGCCTTTTTGGCCTCGGAAATCCAGGATCTGGAGTATGGATGTTCATATTGTCTATGATCGTATATGGCATTGCATTTGACTTTTTCAATGTATCAGGATCCTTATATGTAGATAGAGAAACTGATAAAAGTATTCGATCAAGTGCTCAAGGTGTCTTTATGATGATGACCAATGGTTTTGGAGCTACGATAGGAATGTTAGGTGCACAAGAAGTAGTTAACCATTTTGTGTACTCTGCAAATGGATCTATAACTCAACTTAAGGGTTGGGAGACATCTTGGTATATATTCGCATTATACTCACTTGTTGTAGCTATTTTCTTTGCTTTAATCTTCAAATACAAACATAATCCTGAAGAAATAAAAGATGCAGGACATTAATTTATAACAAACATTAAAAATAACACAAAGCCTTTCTGAGATCCAGAAAGGCTTTTGCTTTAATAATAAGCCAATAGCTCAAATCATACACCAAAAACAATCGAATAAAAGAAATGTTTTAAACAAATAACATAAATTAAATTATTTTTTTTACAAACTATAAATTTATTTTATATATTTGAATTACAAACACTTATACTTCATTTAGCAAATGAAGATATTATATCTTTGATAGCGTAAGGTTCCTATAACCTTATATGCAAAGCACTACAACATAACAAATAATGATTTTGCAATAACACTAATGTATTGCAACAGTTAATTTATTTTTTAACCAAAATCAAAATTGTTATGAAAAAACAACAATCAATTCCACTTGTGATGCTTACCATCATGGTGATTTTCGTTGCATGTCAGCGTAATCTTGACAAAGATTTACTTCCAAATGAGGAAAATCTTTCTGCAAATGCTAAGGCACAACTGTCTCCCTCGGATACATTGAGCTATGGGAACGTATCAACAATTGAAGAAACTCCTGAGCTAAAAACTCTGAAAGAAAACTTTGAAAAATTAAAAACAAACAAACAGAGACTCTCCAGAAATATGGATGAGTATGACAATACATTATGGGATAATATATGGGCTATACGGGGACTGCCTATAAAAATTATGACCCAAAGTAATGGTAGATACAACGAGCTAGTAAGTAACGGGCGAGGTAAAGAACTTACATTCGCAGGACGTGGATCAGACTTTATGATCAAAGTTCTGCCTGCCAGTTCAGGTATTCCATATTTATTATATCCATTTGGTGAGACTGCTCCCGTGGCAGTAGGTTACAGAAATAATAATCCAAATGACAGACTATTGATGGTGAGGTCTAATTCGAATTCTTCATTATTTGGTGCCTCATGGGATTTTCTTCCAGCAAATGGAGCTCTTGCAATACAAAGTAATGATATTATAGGGCAGGGACCTAATGGATGGATGGATATCTTCAAATACACCACTCAGGTAGGAAGCAATAACAAAACTTCAATGGGTAAATATACCAAAAGTGCTAATCAACAATTTAAGATCAGGCCTATGGCTACTTTTACATTGCAGAGTGTCAAATTTATTAACGATTATTCAGCATCACTTACTTCCACATCGAAATACAAGGTAGTTCGGGCATTTACAAATGATAGTTATACATATAAACCATATGACTTTTTATTTGACGATGTAATCAATGAGCAATCCTATTTTAGAGAAGTACGTAATATAGATTTTTTAGTGAATATACCACAGGGAATGATGTTTAAAGGCCCCGAAGTTACAGGTGGAAAATTGTTCTTGCAACCCAGTGCAGAAAGTCCAGCTACCCTTCGCTACCTGCCCAATCAATATGCTCAGGCACAAAGAACACTACGTGGAATACTTCCGATAAATGCTGAACCCCGGGCAAGAACGCAGGTTACATACTGGTACTCCGTATATAATGTACAAGTAGATTATGAAGCCGTGGCAACATATAATAGTGAAGATGGTATTAGACAAGTGAAATTTGTTGGAAAATGGACTGGTCAGTTATATGTTGACGATATTAGAGATGACCACGTTTATGAGATTACCTATATGGATAGTGGCAGAAGAGTCAATGGAAAAATTAACAATATATCTAGAACAACCCGCATAAATTTACAATAATCATGAAAAAATATATATTCACAGCAGGCTGTTGTTTTCTGATATTGGCATCATGTGCCAGAGAGCTGGTGAGCGATCTTAGAAATACAGATCCTATACCAACAGCAGATATTATCCTACAAAAAAGAAATCCCGGGCTTACAAATATGCTTTCTAATCCTAAAATAAACCGGCTGGTAAGAAGTTCTGATAATCCCACACCGTTGGATCATCCATTCAGGTATTTGGGCTACACATACAAATTTGGAAACTACATAGTAGGGCATTCTGATAATATTGGCAGGCAGATCATTGATGTACAGGCATTATATCTGGATCCTGTAATGAAGGGATATTCAGATGTGATACCTATTCTTACTACTGATGCAAAAACATCTGCCTATGCAAGCTATGACCGTTTTGAGAAAAATACAGAGATGACAAAAAAGGTGGAGAGCGGCTTTTCTATTAATCTGGGTCTGTTCTCGCTAGGACGAAAGAAAACGGTGAGTGAGCTTTTCAAAACTAATACAGTAAATCTCAGTCAGGAACTGACAGGTGAAGTAGATCTTATGTATACCCATTCACGGGTCTGGCTGGATAATGTATCTGGTGCACAAAAGAGAATTGCCGCCAACTATATGAACTCCAGTTTTATAAGTGAATTATACAATACTCCAATAGCCAATATCATGGAGAATTGGGGTCCTTATATAGTATCTCACTACTATACAGGAGGAAGAGCGAATGCATTATATGTGGGTAATTATAAGGAGAATACAAGCTTTGAGCAAAGAGAAAAAGATATGGATCTAGCATTAAAAGCATCTTATACATGGAAGCCTGGGTCTGTTATAAAAGATACAGTCAAGGCATCGCTCAATTTTGGATATAATTATAAATCGGGAAATAGTGAAGCTTTAGCGAGTCGAATTACTAATGTAAGTAATAGAATTAGAATCTCAGGTGGTGAGCCACAGTTTCAGTTAACATCACCATCAGCTAAAGTCGAAGAGAATAAGATCGATCTTACAGGTTGGCTATCCAGCTTGAAAGATGTCAAGACGCATGTGGTAGTCAATCTTGCAGATGGCGGTTTAGTCGGAATGGACAAGTTCGTACTGGAAGAAAATTTCAAAAGACGGATCCGTGATACCCATATGGGCAACCTTAATGATAAGGAATATCAGATACCTTATATAGAGATTGTAAAAATATTTGTAAGGAATTCTCCTTCTGGTGGGATATTAAGCGATATTGCTGCAGTACTCACTACTCGTAATGGTGATAAAATCGTGCTGAGCGATGGTAATGCTACTACAGCTACAGATGCACAACTCATGATGAATAATGATCCAACCTATTTCATGGCGAGAGCTGCTGCTATAGCAGCAGACAAAGCACAATACTATCAGTGCGAGATACGTACTAATACCACCAGAGTATACCGACCCTATATAAGGGTACCTCTTGTTTTAGAGTTGAAAAAATTTAATGAAGCCAGTGTATTCAAATATAAGAATCCAAAGACAAACATCTGGTATATATACAATACACAATCTCGTACGGCACTTTCTTTTTTGGATGAAGAGTATATCCCGTGGACGTATGGTATAGAGGATTGGGTCGAGAATGTACCCTTTAAGAACATTTCAATGAGCACCCTCTATCAGCTATTTACTATAATAGGTCTTTAGGTAAATCAATGTTTTCAATATTCATGTATCTAATAAACAATAAAATGAAAGTATTTCAATTCAAAATCAGTGCACTATTGCTTACTATCGTAATGCTATCAGTTGTTATACTCTTCGGATGTAGCGATCGTGATAATAGCAAGACTATACAAGAGCTGATTCCCAATATGAATCTTAGTCCCGAAGTATTAGACCAGACCGTTTGGAAGGGTGAAGTTATAGATTATTATGAAGGAAAGGAGTCTAACAGGTATCTGATCACCCTATTTTTCAGAGCAGGTAACAGGGTAAGTTGTTATATAATAAAAGGCAAAAATAATGAACAAATGTACGATAGTGAGTTCAAAGCCAATGGAAAGCTATTATATCTTGACTTAAATTACATAGCAGGAGATTGGTTGCTTACAGATGTGACCAAAGACAAAATAGTCCTGAAGAATGATCCAATCAATGGAAAAACATTTTCTGTTATGACGCTTACCAGAATTTATAAGGCAAATAATAAACTTCCGCCCGAGGTATTAAATCAAAGCAGATGGAAGGGGACATTTGTAAGTTATAAAAATGACACCCCCAGTTATACAGATGATGTAAACTTATTTTTCAGAGCAGGTGAAGTTGTTTTTTTTCTAAAAGGGAGGAATGATGAAATAGAATCCAGAGGCACAAGACCATATTTGGTGGATAAAGGTATGCTTTCAATAAGCTGGACCTGGGCATCGCCCCAGTTATCCGGAGATTGGTTGGCTTTTGAGGTGAGCAAAGACAAGCTTATACTTCAAAAAGGCTATGGAAATAACAATTTCAATTACATTATGACACTTACAAGAACTGATTAAAAAATACTATAATATTTTTAATTTCTATACTCAGACTATAAAAACCAAAATGAGACTATTGAAATAAAATAATAGTCTCATTTATTATTTTATTAAATAAAAATTTTTATAAATCATTTTTTGTAGTTACATTTATTTAATCACAAACAAATAATGTAAATGATAATACTTTCTATTAATGGCAATAGAATAATTTATTTTTTAACATAATTTAAACTACACTAATGAAAAAAATTACATTATTATTTGTGTGTTGGCTTTCATTGCTTTCTCATGCACAAAAAAGATACATTGCCGTCATTCATGGCGGAGCCGGTACTATTCTGAAAAAAGATATGCCACCTGAACTAGAACAACAATACAAAGAAAAACTAAAAGAAGCTTTATATAAGGCTTATGAAAAACTACAACAAGGAAGAACTGCTGTAGAAGCTGTAGAATCAGCAATTGTGATTTTGGAAGATAGCCCGCTTTTTAATGCAGGCAAAGGTGCTGTTTTTACTAATGATGGTAGGAACGAACTCGATGCCTCCATCATGTATGGCAAAGATAAAACAGCTGGTGCTATAGCCGGAGTTACTACTATTAAAAATCCTATAAAAGCAGCCATCGCTGTTATGCAAAAATCTGAGCATGTGATGTTAATAGGAAAAGGAGCAGAACAATTTGCAAAAATTCAGAAATTAGAAATTGTAAATCCAAAATACTTTTGGACTAAACACAGATGGGATGCTCTTCAGAAAGTCAAAAAGGCAGAATTACAAGTAAATCAGCCCAATGCTTCTAATCAACAATATCCTGTCTATTACCAGATTGACAAGAAGTTTGGAACAGTAGGTTGTGTTGCATTAGATAAGGATGGTAATCTGGCAGCTGGAACCTCAACAGGAGGAATGACCAATAAAAGATATGGAAGAGTAGGAGATTCACCCATTATTGGAGCCGGAACTTACGCTGACAAAAATATAGGTGTATCAGGAACAGGATGGGGTGAATTTTACATTCGAACATCCGCAGCCAGAACCGTAGCCGCCAAGTATGAATATCAGAATAAAGATGTAAAGACCGCTACACAGGAAGTAATGTCTGAAATTGAAAATATGGGTGGAGACGGTGGCTTAATTGCTTTGGACAGGAATGGAAATATGGCAATGACCTTTAATACCGAAGGCATGTATAGAGGTGCCATAACCAATAACGGTGAAATCGAAGTAGAAATTTATAAATAAGTACACGATGAAAAATACATTTATTTTAATCTTAATTCTCATTTATGGATTGGTACCAGCCCAGACATCAAAAGGTAAACTGTTTATAATTGGAGGCGGAGACAGCCCGGATTTTCTCATTGACAGAATGGTAAAAGAAGCCGGCTTGAAAAAAGGAGAGTATGTAGCCATTTTTCCACAAGCTAGTGCTATTCCGGATTCTTCATTTATTTATACTTCTGAAGATTTTGAAAAAAGAATCCTGAAACCTCTTAACTATTATTTTACTAAAGGCGAGAAACTTTCAAAACCCAGACTAGATTCCCTCAAGAAAGCTAAACTAATTTTCATTAGTGGTGGCGATCAGACTAAATTCATGGAACTAATCAATTCTTACCCGGAAGTAAAGAACATAATAAAAGAATCTTATTTCAATGGGAATATGATTGCAGGAACCAGTGCCGGAGCAGCTGTAATGAGTGAGATTATGATTACCGGAAATCAACTCAAGCATAAAGAATACAATAGTACTTTCGATAATATAGAAACAAATAATGTCGAAACCCAAAAAGGACTTGGCTATATTACTTCAGCCGTTATAGACCAGCATTTCATTATAAGAAGCAGATACAACAGATTGCTATCTCTTGTTATAGACAATCCTAAATTAAAAGGAATTGGTATAGATGAATCTACAGCCATCCTTGTAAAAAATGGAGAAGCCGAAGTTGTAGGAAAAGCTCAGGTAATTGTTTTTAAAAACCCTAAACAATCCAAATCCAGCCTAAAAGATAAACTGGGTGCAAAAGCTATTGTATTGGACATTCATCTGAACGGAGAAAGATTTAAATTATAATATCTGCTCTATACTAATTTAATAACCTCTTCTGTTGCTAAGGGGATATTATCTGCATGAAAAACAGTTTCGATACTTATTTCATAGCCATTATCTGGCTATATATACTAATTAACACAATAAAAACCACTTGATATGAAAGTAAATTACAAAGTATTTACTGCATCATTATTTTTTATAGGGACGTGTGTCTATGGTCAGAAAAAAGACACCCTACTTAAAGAAAAGAAAATTGATGAAGTAATAGTTGTTGGTTATGGAAAGTCAACCAAATCCAGAATGACAGATAATGTTGCTAAGATAAGCGCAGAATCTATTAAAGAAATTCCTAATGCCAACTTCCAAAATGCACTTGTAGGAAAAGCTGCCGGCGTACAAATTAGCCAGATCAATGGCAAGTTGGAAGCCGGATTCAATGTCAACATCCGCGGATCTGCAAGTATAGGCGCCGGTACTGGTCCGCTATATGTAATAGACGGAATCCCAATGATTAACCGTGATGAATCTACAAACGCTGCTCCTGTTAATCCATTGGTGACACTAAGCGCCTCGGAAATTGAATCTGTAGAAATACTGAAAGATGCCTCTTCTGCTGCTATATACGGTGCCCGGGGGAGCAATGGAGTAGTGCTGATTACTACTAAAACTGGAAAAAAAGGAAAACCAAAGCTTAATTTTAATGTTTCTCAGGGATTTAGCAGTCCTACCAATAAAGTGAGATTCTTAAATGCAAAAGAATATGTAGAATTATTACTGGAAGCTGGCAGAAATGTAAATGATGAAGATTTTGTAATCCGTAGATTCAACAGATATTCTAATAATACCGATTGGAGAAACGGAGCTATAGATACCGATTGGCAGAAATATATTTTCCGGCAAGGCTCTGTACGGGATGCTGATTTCTCTGTTTCGGGTGGAGATGATAATTATAACTATATGTTCACCGCATCCAACAATGACAACAAAGGTATTATCCGAGGAAATGATTTGGGAAGGAATACTGCAAGGCTTAATGTAAGTGCTAAGGTTACTGATAAATTAAAATTAGCCATGAATTTAGGTTTTTCCAGAACAGATATAGAAAGAGTTGCAAATGACAATGAATTTACCACACCTATGCAGGCTGTAGCACAAGCTCCTATATCACCTGCTTTTATTGATGGAGAGCCCTTTGCCGGAACAACCTATGCAAACTTTCTACTGGAAGATAAATATGCCAGTTATAATACTTTAGTAAAAAGAATAACAGGTAAATTATCCGCAGAATATAAAATACTGAAAAACTTAGCTTTTAACTCAGATTTAGGCTACGACTATTATAATCAGAAGGAGAAGAACTACAGAGGAAGAAAAGCACCACAGATGTCTACAGATGGTTATGCTTATAATTCCCGAGTAGATACCGAAAACTTAGTTTTCACCAATTACTTTTCCTTTAATCTAAAGTTTGGTTCCAACAATATTAGTGTAGTAGCAGGTACAGAATACAATAAAAACAGAAGAGAATTCGGAAGTGTAACAGGTATAAGATTCCCTTCGGATGATTTTCAGAATATAAATAGTGCAGGGGAGATTACCGAAGGAAAAGGCGAAGCTAGTGAATATACATTCTTTTCTTATTTTGCCAGAGTAAATTATGACTACAAAGGCAAATATTTATTAAAAGGATCTATACGTAGAGATGGCTCATCCAGATTTGGGCAGTCAAATCGATATGGTACATTTCCAGCTTTCTCCGCTGGATGGGTAATTTCCAAAGAAAGCTTTCTTTCAGAATCTAATACTCTTTCTTTGCTAAAACTAAGAGCGAGCTGGGGGAAAACCGGAAACGCTGAAATAGGAGACTTTGCAGCAAGAGACCAATGGCAAGCCACTAAATATAAACAAATCCCCGGGATAGAGCCCTTCCAACCCGCTAATGCAGATTTGACCTGGGAAAAATCTACCCAGACAGATATCGGTGTAGATTTTGGCTTATTCAACAACAGAATTTCAGGAGAACTGGATTATTACAATAAAAAGACGAGCGGACTATTATTCCAGCAGAATATTCCTTACACATCAGGATATGCCAGTATATACAGAAATGTTGGAGATATGAATAACAAAGGCTTTGAAGTAGTACTAAATACCCAAAATTTCAGAAAAGAAAATTTCACATGGAACACCAGCTTTAATATTGCCAAAAACGATAATAAAATAACAGCATTACCAGACAATAATGCTGATCAGATTATAGGAAATACCATACTAAGAGTTGGTGAGAGATTAACCTCTTTCTATTTGGCAGAATATGCTGGTGTAGATCCGGCCAAAGGAGATGCGTTGTATTACAAAAATATACTAAAGCCAGATGGTACATTAGACAAATCTACTACCAATCAATACAGTCAGGCCAACAGAATTGTTGTTGGTACTTTTACTCCTGCATGGATAGGAGGTCTTACCAATACCCTGGAATATAAAAATTTTGATTTATCCTTCACTTTATATGGAGAATTTGGAGCAAGTATGTACAATTCCGGTGGAAAATTTATGTCCACAGCCGGCAGCTGGTTCGATAACCAAACTGCTGATCAGATGAACAGATGGAAAAAGCCTGGTGATATTACCAATGTACCTCAGGCTAGATTAGGTGAAGAAAATGGGACTCAGGAATCTACCAGATATCTTGAAAAGAGAGATTTTATAAGATTAAGAAATTTTAGTCTCGGCTATACATTCGATAAAAACTTAGTAAAATCGCTAGGTGTCAATAAGCTGAGAATCTATTTGTCAGCAATCAACCTTCTGACATTTACAAAATACAAAGGTTATGATCCTGAAGCTTTAGCAGATACAGGAAGAGGTGGAGGTGGTGCAACCTTTTATTCGGCTCCGCATGCCAGAACATTTACCTTCGGTCTTAATGTTAACTTCTAAAACAATTAAAAATGAAAAGTATTAAATATATTATTTTAGGCTTGTTCGGATTATTATTTATCATCTCTTGTAATAGAGAGCTAGATATCAATCCTGAACAAAGTATAACAACTGAAAAGGCTGTATCTACACCAGAAAATATAAACAATATACTGATAGGTGCATATACCAATACTGGTAAGTCAGATCTATTCGGTGGTAACTTACAAATGTATGCAGACTTACTGGGAGACTCAGCCTATGTATCATGGTTTGGGACTTATCCTGATCTTCGTACTATTTATAGTAAGAATATAATATCCGATAATGTTTATGTAAGAGATTCATGGCGCACTGCATACAAAGTTATATTCGGAACTAATTTAATCCTTGACAATTTGAATATAATAACTATTGAAAACGATAAAAAAAGGATAGAGGGCGAAGCTAAATTTCTACGGGCTATAAACTATTTTGAATTGGTGCGTTACTATGGTAAAGCATATATAGAAGGAGCCAACAATACCCAACTTGGTGTACCCTTGATTCTCTCAGGAAAAATTAATTATAACGGAAACTTATCCGTTCCCAGAAGTACAGTAGAAGAAATATACACCCAGGTTATAAAGGACCTTACAGATGCCATTACAGTAATACCTGTAAATAATTCTTATTACGCCGATGTTTATTCGGCAAAAGCATTACTTGCAAGAGTATACTTACAAAAAGGAGATTATAAAAAAGCCCGGGATATGGCTCATGATATCATCACTAATAGCGGAAAAAGCCTGATACCTAATTACAAAGATATATTCAACACCTCTAAAAATACTCCGGAAGATCTGTTTGCCATACAAGTAACTTCCCAATCCGGGATCAATGATCTTATAACGTTTTATGCATCTGAAGCCAATGGTGGACGTGGCGGAGATATTGCTCTGAAAGATGATTTCCTTAATTTATTCGAGGCAAATGATATAAGAGGCTCATTTTATTATCTCAATCTTTACGATGACAAACTTACCAGTAAATACACAAACAGATTCGGAAATCTCCATGTAATAAGACTAGCCGAAATGTATCTGATAAGAGCCGAATCTAATTTCAGAGAAAACACTTCCTTAGGAGCTGTTCCTTTAGATGATATTAATACCATAAGAAACAGAGCCAAAGCCACAATATTAAGCTCAGTATCATTAGATGATATTCTGATGGAGAGAAGAAAAGAATTAGCTTTTGAAGGTTTTCTTTTGCATGATATAAAAAGAACTAAAGGTTCTGTAGGCTCCTTACAGTGGAATAGTGATAAATTAGTTTTCCCAATACCTGTAAGAGAAATGCAGGTGAATCCAAAACTCATTCAGAACCCCGGATATAACTAATATTGAGTTATATACTGAAAAATTAAAAACATTAAATTTTCATTTTTTTCAGATAAATATTTTGTGGAATCATTTTTTGTCTATACTTTTACACTGTTTTTAGAGAACAAATGAGAGTAAATACTATTATTACATCCACTTCCACAACGACAATTATTCAATTGCCGCAGAAGGGTTGTATTAGTATTTGACGACAAAAAATATAAATTACACAAGGCCTTTCTGAGATTCAGAAAGGCCTTTTTTTATTCCTGATAACCATAGATATTGATATGAAAGTTTTAAAATTTGGAGGTACTTCAGTCGGAAGTACAGAAGCCGTAAAAAACCTCAGGCTTATTGTTGAAAGAGAAAAGGAAAATGATAAACCTTTGTTTGTCGTATGTTCAGCATTCTCAGGAATTACCAATTCCTTACTGGAAGCAACTGAAGAAGCATTACACAACCGAGACTATCAAAGTATTCTGGATGGTATAGAGCAGCGTCATTATAACATGATAAAAGAAACACTGCCTGTATCCGTTCAAAATCCTTTACTTATGCTCGTTAAAGGCAATTTTAATATTCTGGAAGATTTACTTTCCAGTGTTGCACATTTAGGTGAGCTTTCCGACAGAACAAAAGCAAAAATTGTTTCACTAGGTGAACAGCTATCCTGTCCAATTATAGCTGCCTACCTAAATACCTCCATGCCTGCAGAATTTAAAGATGCAAGAGACTTAATCAATACCAATTCCAACTATCTGAAAGCTGAAGTTAATTTTGATGCAACCAATCGGAATATTCAGCAATGGGCACAAAATCTGGAAAACAAAGTGTATGTTGTCACTGGTTTTATAGCTACTGATAAAGATAAAATAACAACTACTCTGGGAAGAGGAGGTTCAGATTATACTGCGGCTATTCTTGGTGCAGCACTCAATGTTCAGGAAGTACAGATATGGACGGATGTCAATGGTTTTATGACCGCCGATCCGAGACTTGTAAGAAATGCTTATTCTCTGGAGTACTTAAGCTATCAGGAAGCTATGGAACTTTCATATTTTGGAGCGAAAGTAATTTACCCGCCTTCATTAGTTCCTGTAATTTCTAAAGAAATTCCGATATGGATTAAGAATACTTTCGAGCCAGAACATCCGGGCACTATGATTCATGTAGAAAGAGAAGCCCAAGATAAAGCATTAATTACAGGAATATCTTCTATCAATAATGTGGCACTCATAAATGTTGTAGGTACCATGATCCGACTAAAAGGTTTCAGTGCCAGATTATTTGGTACTTTATCCCGTCATGATATTAATATCATCCTGATTACACAGGCTAGTTCTGAACATAGTATTTCATTTGTGGTTGCATCAGAAGATGTTGCTAAAGCCCGATTGGCTATAGAAGACGAGTTCCATTCTGAAATTACTACTGAGAAACTACAGCATCCGGAAATAGACACCAATATCAGTATTGTAGCTATTGTTGGGGAACGTATGAAGAAGACAAAAGGTATTAGTGGTAAATTATTCAGTACCCTTGGGAAGAATAGCATCAATATTATAGCAATCGCACAAGGTTCTTCCGAACTTAATATATCTACAGTTATTTCTAAAGATGATCTTACAAAAGCGCTAAACGTTATTCACGATGCATTTTTACTCTCTCCGGTTAAGACCTACCATGTCTTTTGTGCAGGTACAGGGAACATCGGTCAGGAATTCCTGGGACAAATTTGTCAGGAAACAGATAATCTGATCGAGAAGCATAAAATAGAGATTAAAGTACTGGGAATAGCCAATACCCGAAAAATGCTTTTAGCAAATGGTAGCCCTGTTAATATTGCCGGATGGAAAGACCAACTTGAAGAAAAAGGATTGCAAGCCGATTTAAAAACATTTATACAGGAAGTAAAAAAATACGAATTACCCAATACCGTATTTATAGATAATACTTCCAGCAAGTTTGTGGTAGAAGAATACGAAAACCTTTTTAGGAATAATATCTCAGTAGTTACCTGTAACAAGATTAGTAATTCTGAAAGCTATGCTCAGTATCTAAATTTGAAACATCTCGCTGCTAAAAATGGTGTCAGTTTTTTGTATGAAACCAATGTGGGAGCAGGGTTACCTATTATAAAGACACTCCATGATTTGGTGATAAGCGGGGATGAAGTTGTAAAAATAGAAGCTATACTTTCCGGAACTATATCTTATATCTTCAATAATTATACAGGAGATAGGACTTTTGAAGAGGTTGTAAGAGAAGCTCAGGAGCTAGGCTATACAGAACCAGATCCAAGAGATGATCTGAATGGTCTGGACTTTTCCAGAAAAATGCTGATTCTGGCTAGAGAAAATGGATTGCCATTGGAGCTTTCTGATGTCAATATTAGTAGTTTTCTTCCGGAGGCTTGTCTGAAAGCAGATTCTGTAGAAGATTTTTATAAAGAGCTTAGAAACAGCGAACCTCATTTTGCATCATACAAAGAGCAAGCTGCTAAGGAGAATAAAAAACTAAGGTTAATTGGTATCTTGGAAAACAATGAAATTAAAGTTGAAGTAATGCTGGTCGACAATACACATCCGTTCTTCAATCTTTCCGGTAGTGATAATATCATATCATTTACAACTGCCAGATACCAGAATACCCCTTTAGTAGTTAAAGGTCCGGGAGCCGGAGCTTCGGTTACAGCGGCTGGCGTTTTCGCAGATTTAGTAAGAGTTACCACATTATAACCATATAGAAAATATAACAAAATACTCTACATAGGAAATAAGAAGATATAGATGAAACCTAGACAGTAGAAAATCTATATCCTTATGTGGCTTAAATAAAATAAACTATTCAAATGAAAAAAATAAAATGTTATGCCCCTGCAACAGTAGCCAATGTAGTATGTGGTTACGATGTATTAGGCTTTGCTATAGATAATCCTGGAGATGAAGTTGTTGTATCATTCAACAACAGTAATAAAACGCTAATTACAAAAATAGAAGGTGACCAGGGAAAGTTACCACTTGATGCCGAAAAAAATGTGGTTGGACATGTGGTGAATCTGTTTTTAGAAAAGATAGACTCCAATCAGGGTATTGATATAGAATTATACAAAAAGATGCCTCTGAATAGCGGTTTAGGTTCTAGTGCTGCCAGTAGTGTAGGAGCATTAGTAGCTGTAAACGAATTATTTGAAAATCCATTATCCCGACAGGAACTTCTGCCTTTGGCTATGGAAGGAGAGCGGCTTGCTTCCGGAAATGCTCATGCAGACAATGTTGCTCCATCTTTATTAGGTGGCTTGGTTCTTATTCGCAGTTATGAACCTCTGGATGTTGTAAAACTTCCTACCGAAATGGAACTGCATGTTGTATCTGTACATCCGCATGTAGATGTACCAACAGGAGAAGCCAGAAAAATTATCCGTCAGCAGGTTCCATTGAAGAAAGCTGTGGAGCAGTGGGGGAATGTAGCAGGTCTTGTGGCAGGTTTTTGTACAAATGATACTGATCTTATCGGTCGCAGTATGAAAGATGTAATTATAGAGCCGATCCGCTCTATGCTGATTCCTTATTTTGCTGAAATGAAGCAGACAGCACTTAATCATAATGCAATTGGATTTGGCATTTCAGGTTCTGGGCCTTCTGTATTTGCTTTATGTAAAAATAAAGATGAAGCCGAAAAAATTGCTATCGAACTTCACAAGCTACTTTCAGCTCAGAATATAAGTTGTGAATCTCTGGTTACTAAAATCAATAATGAAGGAGCAGTAATACTATAACCATCAAACTAAATAACAATGAAATATTATTCCACAAGAGGAAAACACAGTGTCAATATACAACAAGCCGTACTCAATGGCTTAGCAGATGATGGCGGGCTCTATATGCCGGCATATATCCCGCAATTACCTGCATCTTTTTTTGAAAATATTGAGAATAAATCTTTGCCGGAAATTGGCTTTGAAGTAGCAAAGTTATTTTTAGAAGATTCTGTTCCGGATGAGGTTTTAAAGGAAATGATCGATGAGGTTCTCAACTTTGATATTCCGGTAGTGCCGGTTCATCATAATATTTACAGTTTAGAGCTTTTCCATGGCCCTACACTGGCATTTAAAGATGTTGGGGCAAGATTTATGGCGCGACTTATGTCCTATTATGCAGATGGAAACTCTATGAAGGTAATTGCAGCAACTTCCGGAGATACGGGTAGTGCTGTTGCAGCAGGCTTCTACAATGTACCAGGAATTAATGTCTATATTCTGTATCCTAAAGGTAAAGTAAGTCCCTTGCAGGAAAAGCAGCTTACAACATGGGGAGGCAATATAAAAGCATTGGAAATTGAAGGAACTTTCGACGATTGCCAGGCACTTGCTAAACAACTTTTAGCTGATGAAGAGTTACAAAAGCACCAGGTAACGTCTGCCAATAGTATTAATATTGCAAGGCTTATTCCACAAAGCTTTTATTATTTCTGGGCTTATGCACAACTAAAAAAAGAGAATAAAAAGATTGTCTTTAGTGTACCAAGCGGAAACTTCGGGAATCTTACAGCCGGATTACTGGCTTATAAAATGGGATTGCCTGTGGATCGCTTTATCGCTTCTACAAATATCAACAATGTTGTACCTCAATATCTGGAGAGTGGTACATACGAGGCCAGACCGTCTCTTTCTACTGTTAGCAATGCTATGGATGTAGGAAATCCGAGCAATTTTGAAAGAATGAAAGATTTATTTCAGGAAGACGTTTCTAAATTCAGGGAGGTTATATCAGGTTATTATTTTACCGATGAAGAGACAAAGGCTACTGTTCAGAAAGTATACAAAGAATCTGGTTATCTTTTGGATCCGCACGGCGCTGTTGCCTATCTGGGATTAATACAATACCAAAATGAACAACAGGAAGGTTTTAATGGTGTATTACTCGAAACTGCTCATCCTGCAAAATTTATAGAAACTGTGGAAGAAAGCATTTTGGAAAAGATTGAGGTTCCGGAAAAGCTTTCAGCTTTTGGAAAAAAGGAAAAAGTAGCAACACTGTTCCCCGTAGATTTTCAGCAGATAAAAGCATTTATAAAACATAATTAAAATAAAGAGATTACTACTTCCAAAGACCAAACTAAAAATGAATCATTTTTCCGGAGCATAATCATTCGGTAGAGTGATGAATATATTTGGTGTCTTTGTATAAACTCTGATTCATTCAAAATAAAATTTAAGTTTAATTTATCTACCACGGAAAGCATTGTGCAATAGCGCAATGCTTTCTTTATACCACACCATTTAATGCTGAAAGAAACACTATACCTTACAAATAAGTATTTTTTGTATTTTAGTGGGATAAATTTAGCTATGAAGAATGTGCCTTTAGTAGGTTGTTTATTAGTATTTGCAGGTAGTTTTCTTCCCTTAGTTCATATCCCTCTCGTAGGCAACTGGGGTTACTGGAAGTTGGATCACACCATGGCCATTATGGTATGGTCTGTATCATCTGTTGCACTTGCAAGTATAATATTCAATAAAGTAAAACTTACCCGCATTCTGGCTATAATTTTATTATGCCTCTTCGCTATCACATTATTTGCTATAAAAGCCAAATCACTGAACTTTTTCAGCTTTATTCCTTTTAAAGGGCTTCAAAACACCATGGCAGGAATTGTAAAATTGTCATGGGGATGGCTTTTTGAATTCTCAGGAGCCTTACTAATGCTTTTAGCGAAAAACAACAAGATAGAAAATCAAAATTTATAAACCCTAAAAATAAAATAGTAATGAAAGAAGTATTCATCGTATCTGCAGTAAGAACTCCTATGGGAAGTTTTATGGGGAGCCTTTCAGGTTTTCCTGCTACTCAGCTGGGAGCAGTAGCCATAAAAGGTGCTTTAGATAAAATAAATTTAAATCCTGCAGAAATTCAGGATGTATACATGGGAAATGTATTACAGGCTGGGGAAGGACAAGCGCCTGCAAAACAGGCTGCATTAGGAGCAGGTCTTCCGAATACTACACCAACTACAGCAGTAAACAAAGTTTGTGCATCCGGTATGAAAGCGGTTATGATGGCAGCACAGTCTATTAAGGCTGGAGATGTTGAAGCTATCGTAGCAGGAGGTATGGAAAATATGTCTCAGGTTCCTCATTATATCGACGGAAGAAATGGTGTAAAGCTAGGAGATATCAAATTACAGGATGGTCTTCTGAAAGATGGTCTTACTGATGTATACAGCAAACAACACATGGGAAACTGTGCTGAACTGTGTGCTAAAGAATACAATATTACCCGCGAAGAACAGGATGCATTTGCTATTCAGTCTTATGAGCGTTCTGCAAAAGCCTGGTCAGAAGGGAAATTCAAAGAGGAAGTTGTTCCTGTTAGTATTCCGCAAAGAAAAGGAGAGCCTATAATCTTCGCCGAAGATGAAGAATATAAAAATGTGAAATTCGACAGAATTCCTACATTACCAACTGTATTCCAAAAAGAAAACGGTACCGTTACAGCGGCTAATGCTTCTACATTAAATGACGGAGCTTCAGCTTTAGTATTAATGTCTAAAGAAAAAATGGAGAGCCTTGGACTAAAGCCATTGGCAAAAATAGTTTCTTATGCTGATGCTGCACAGGCTCCTGAATGGTTTACTACAGCTCCGGCAAAAGCTTTACCAATAGCATTAGAAAAAGCTAACTTAACAGTTAATGATATTGATTTCTTCGAGTTTAACGAGGCGTTTTCCGTTGTTGGACTGGCTAACAATAAAATCTTAGGTCTGGATGCTGCCAAAGTAAACGTAAACGGTGGAGCAGTAGCACTAGGACATCCACTAGGAAGTTCAGGTTCCAGAATTATTGTAACCCTTATCAATGTACTTAAACAAAACAATGCTAAGTATGGAGCTGCTGCTATTTGCAACGGTGGAGGCGGAGCATCTGCTATTGTTATAGAGAACATCTAAAATTATCAAATAATAAACTATTCCATGATAACAGAGAATACCAAAAACAACAAAAAGGTAATGAAGGCCTGGGCCTTCTATGATTGGGCAAATTCAGTATATTCGTTAGTTATAACATCAACTATTTTTCCTATTTATTATGCTATTCTTACAACAGCATATGAGAAAAATGAATATATCGCAGCAAGTCATAAGTGGATAAAAGTTCCGGTAAGGAACACCATTAAACTTTTTGGCAACGAATATCATCCGGATGCTGTTTATGGCTATTCTCTTACCATATCATTTCTGATCGTGGTATTGTTATCACCTATTTTGTCCGCATTAGCAGATACTATAGGGAATAAAAAATCTTTCCTCCAGTTCTTCTGTTATCTGGGCGCTACTTCTTGTATGGGATTAGCATTGTTTACCAGTATGCACACTGTTTTCCTTGGATTATTATTCAGTATTACAGCCAGTGTAGGTTTCTGGGGAAGTTTGGTATTTTATAATTCATTCTTACCGGATATTGCAACACCTGATCAGCAGGATGCACTTTCCGCTAAAGGATATATCTATGGCTATATAGGTTCTGTAATCCTTGTTGTAATCTGTTTATTACTGATCATGGTAGTAGCACAGACACCAAAACAGGCAATGATACTTACACGTATCAGTTTTCTTCTAACCGGAGCATGGTGGTTTGGTTTCTCCCAATACACTTTTAAGCATCTTCCGAAATTTGGAAAACTGACAGACAAGCTGCCAAAAGATATAGTATTACTTAATATTAAAAACTTCTTCAAAACCCATAAGGATAACGGAGGTTATGCTCATGTTGTAAAGGAAAACATTCTTTTCTATAAGGAGATTACGAAAGAGAGCTTCAGAGAGTTGTTTAGAGCAGGAAATAAGCTGTTCACAACACCCAACCTGAAATACTTCCTTATAAGTTTCTTCTTTTATAGTGTAGGAATGCAGACAATCTTCTTAATGGCAACATTATTTGGTAAAAGCGAAATTAACCTTTCTCAGGAAAAATTAATCCTTACCCTTATTGTTATCCAAATTGAAGCAATTATAGGAGCTATATTCTTCTCATGGTTGTCCAGAAAAATTGGAAACAAGAATGTAATCAGTATTGCTGTTATATTATGGATGGTGGCATGTTTATCTGCTTATTACCTGAACAAAGAAAATCCTAATGTAGAATATCAGTTCTATGGTGTTGCCGGGATTGTTGGGCTTGTAATGGGAGGTCTGCAGGCAATGTCCCGTTCTACATTCAGTAAGCTATTGCCACAGGATAGTATGGAGAATACAACTTACTTTAGTTTTTATGATGTATTGGAAAAAGTGGCGATCATTTTAGGTACTTTTATATTTGCTACGCTTATAGAAAAGTACAATAATATGAGATTTGCGGCTCTTTCTATGACAATCTTCTTTGGAATTGGGTTAATATTTATCCGTTTTCTGAAGCTAAAAACAAAGAAATAAGAAAAATATAAACATAAAATAATAAGAGAGAGCCTTTAAAAGGCTCTTTTTTAATGCCTTATAAAACAAAAAACCCTGGCCGAAGCCAGGGTAAAAACTAATAACCATGAAAACTCAAATTAAACATGAGAATCGAGTACAAATTAACAAAATTTGTGCCAATAAAAAAATAATTTTCAAAAAAATTATTATTCTTTCCCTAACAGAATTTTATTGGCTAAAAAATAAATGATTTTTGTATTTTTGCCTTGTAAAATTTAATACACAATGTCAGGACAAATTACCTTTACGATGATTAAGCCAGATGCAGTAGCAGACGGTCACATCGGAGCAATTTTAGGAAAAATTACAGAAGCAGGATTTAAAATCAAAGCAATGAAGTTAACTCAACTTACTATTGCTGATGCTAAAAAATTCTATGAAGTACACGCAGAAAGACCTTTTTACGGAGAATTAGTAGACTTCATGTCTTCTGGGCCTATCGTTGCTGCTGTTCTTGAAAAAGAAAACGCTGTAGAAGACTTCAGAAAACTTATCGGTGCTACAAACCCTGCTGAAGCTGCTGAAGGAACAATCAGAAAAATGTTTGCAAGATCAGTTGGTGAAAATGCAGTACACGGATCAGATTCTGATGAGAATGCTTTAATTGAAGCTTCTTTCCACTTTGCTGGAAGAGAAATTTTCTAATTAATTTCTTTCAGAAAAAATAAAATAACGATCTCATTATGAGGTCGTTTTTTTTATTTCTTTAATTTTTTGTCGTTTTTTTTAGTACTCTTTCAATATTCTGCACAATAAAAAGCATTAAATAATGTTATATCTGTATAAAAAAGCATTAAAATTAGAATTATGAAAAAAGTATTTTTGACCCTTTTAAGCGTTTTTACACTAAGTACAGCATTTATTTCCTGCAATGATGGTGGAGATATTGCAATTGAGACTCAGGAAGTAAAATCAACTGATTTACCTGCAAAGGCTCAGGCGCTTATCAGAACATCGTATGCAGATGTTCAGGTTAAAGAAGTAAGAAGAGCTGATTTGGGGGATAACAAGTTTTTCTATGCAGTTGAACTAGCTGATGGCAGCAAACTAGACTTCGATACAAACGGAGATTGGGTAACAATTGATAGTAAAGTAAAAGCAGTTCCTACAGCTGCGGTACCTGCAAATATTTCTTCTTATGTAAAAACAAATTATCCTTCCAAGGACATTTTGTACATTAACAAAAATGTGAAAGGTTACTTTGTTAAGCTTACAACCAACATCAAGTTAAGCTTCGATGCTAACGGAAACTTTGTAAGCAACGATTGGTAGTATTCAAATTAATATAAAAAACCGGAAGAAATGTTCTCTTCCGGTTTTTTTATGCCATAAAGACATATTATGCTGTCAGAAATTACTTCTTCAGTTCTTCAATCATAGTTGCAGGGTTCTCCGCAGAAAATACAGCATTTCCGGCAACAAGTACATCAGCTCCGGCTTCAAAAAGCTTAGCTGCATTATGCTGGTTTACACCACCATCAATTTCAATTAAAGCATTAGAATTGTATTTCTCAATCAATGCTTTTGTCTGATGAATCTTTTTATAAGTATTTTCTATAAATTTCTGTCCTCCGAAACCAGGATTCACGCTCATTAAAAGTACTAAGTCTACATCCGCAATAATATCTTCTAAAAGAGACACCGGAGTAGCAGGATTTAGTACTACACCAGCTTTTGCACCTAAATCTTTAATCTGGTGAATTACTCTGTGTAGGTGAGTACATGCCTCATAATGAACCGTAACCAAATCTGCACCTTCTTTTACAAACTCTTCTACATATTTTTCAGGCTCAACGATCATTAAATGCACATCGATAAACTTCTTAGCATGTTTTTTAATAGCCTTCAATACAGGAAAGCCAAAAGAAATGTTAGGTACAAAACGTCCGTCCATTACATCCACATGAAACCAGTCTGCTTCGCTGTTGTTAATCATTTCAATATCTCTCTGCAGATTTCCGAAGTCTGCCGAAAGTACCGACGGAGCAATTAGTTTGTTTTTCATTTTTACTTTTTACTTATTTATATTCTTAGATAAAAAAGAGGACAAAGCTTATTAAAAACTTTGTCCCATATTAAATTTACAATCTTGTCATTGTTTCAGTCAGAATTACTTTCCTAAATAAGATTTAAGAATTTTACTTCTGCTGTTATGCTTTAATCTCTTAATAGCTTTTTCTTTAATCTGACGTACACGTTCTCTTGTCAGATCAAATGTTTCTCCGATCTCTTCAAGAGTCATAGGATGTTTCCCGTTTAACCCGAAGTACAATCTTACTAAATCAGCTTCTCTTGGTGTTAAAGTATTCAATGCTCTTTCTATTTCAATCTGTAGAGATTCAAGCATCAAATCTTTATCCGGAGAAGGAGATTCACCTGAGCGAAGAACGTCGTAGAGGTTAGAATCTTCACCTTCAACTAATGGAGCATCCATAGAAAGGTGACGACCTGAGTTCTTCATGGATTCTTTAATATCCTCTTCACTCATATCCAGTACTTCTGCCAATTCTTCTGGTGAAGGCGGTCTTTCATTTTCCTGCTCCAAGTGAGCGTAGGCCTTATTAATTTTATTAATAGAACCAATCTTGTTTAAAGGAAGACGAACAATTCTTGACTGTTCTGCCAAAGCCTGAAGAATAGACTGACGAATCCACCATACTGCATAAGAAATAAACTTAAACCCTCTGGTCTCGTCATAACGTTTCGCAGCTTTCATTAAACCAAGATTCCCTTCATTAATCAAATCGGGAAGAGAAAGTCCCTGATTCTGGTATTGTTTAGATACAGAAACCACGAAACGAAGGTTAGCTTTAATTAGTTTTTCTAAAGCTACTCTGTCTCCTGCGCGAATTTTCTGTGCTAAATCTACCTCTTCATCAGCTGTAATCAATTCTACTTTTCCGATTTCCTGAAGGTACTTGTCCAACGATGCAGTTTCCCTGTTGGTAACCTGCTTGGTAATTTTAAGTTGTCTCATAGTATAAATACTCACCCACGAATTATGGGCTACAATTATATATACGTATGAAATAACAAAAAGGTTACAACTTTTTTATTTTATTTTCATTTTTCTTTAATCTCTGTAAATTTTATTTTGACCAAGTTTTTTTGTAGATTGGCTCTCACAAAACAAATTCCATTATGAAAAAGACCATAACCATAGCTGTTTTAGCTGCATTACCTTTGTTTATGACAAGCTGTAAAAAAGACGCTACGGGCTCTAAAAATAGTACGGTTGAAGTAAAAGAGGATGATGCCAATGCTGTAATAGACTTTAATAATAAGTTTCTTAAGCAGTATAAAAGCCGTACAAGTAGCATAGAAAGTATCATAAAATACGCTAATGATGCTGTGAAAAAATCCGGTGGCGGCGATGTATTAATTATGTCTATGGTATCTCCATCATTCGAAAGTCCAATGGATAAGATAGAATCTGTACCAGCAGGATTTGGTAAAGTAAAAGGAGATATCGAAAAAGATTTTAAAATTTTCAGCGATACCAGTGCTGCTATCAAAGGTAAGTATGAAGAATTAAAGTCTTATATGTCTGCTGAAGACTATAAAGATGACAAAGGAGCTAAAGCAAAAAAAATTCAGACAGAAATAGAAGCGACTGCAAAAGATTTTGTTGATGCTGCTGAAAGAATTTTGGTTAAAATAAAACCTGCTGCTGATGCTGCTGAAGAAATTACGCTAAAAGATCATCCACTGAAAAAATATATCCTGTCTTCCAAGTCAATGCTTAACAGTATCGACAATTCTTATGAAGCCTTCAATAAGCAGTATACAGATGGTAAGTATAACGAAGCTGAAAGCCAGAAAGCTTATGATGAAGTAAACAAATTATGGGAAGCCAATAAGGCACTAAAATTTGAAACCAGTGATGCACAAAGCAAATACAAAGGTACAAGCTATGACAACCTGAATAAAAATGTAGGAAATTATATGGATAATCTTAGAAAGCTAATGAGAGATGCTAAAGGTTCAGGAAAAATATCCGATAGTGATATGAGAACACTGGACAACTATTATGACTCTATTATTTCAAGCTACAATACATTTGTTAATTAATAACATATCTATAGTTAAAATAAAAATCCCGGCAAGTCCGGGATTTTTATTTTTAAAAGCATATCTATTCCTGAAATTTCACAAATCATCATTATCTTTGTAACCTTATGGAAAACACAGATTTCATTGAAGTGTATGGTGCCCGCGAGCACAACCTGAAAGACATTAACGTAAAAATTCCACGTAACGAATTAGTCGTTATTACAGGGCTTTCTGGTAGCGGAAAATCATCACTGGCTTTTGATACAATATTTGCAGAAGGTCAAAGAAGATATATCGAAACTTTCTCGGCCTATGCCCGACAATTTTTAGGTGGATTGGAAAGACCCGATGTTGATAAAATAGAAGGTTTATCTCCGGTTATTGCTATCGAACAGAAAACAACTTCTAAAAACCCACGTTCTACAGTAGGTACAGTTACCGAACTGTATGATTATCTTCGTTTGCTTTTCGCAAGAGTTTCGGATGCTTATTCGGCAGATTCCGGAGATAAAATGATTGGTTACTCCGAGGATCAAATTCTGGAGGCAATCCGTGAAAGTTACAGCGGTCAAAAAATACTATTACTATCTCCGGTTGTAAGATCCAGAAAAGGACATTATCGTGAGCTTTTTGCGCAATATTCCAAAAAAGGATATTTACAAGCCCGAGTAGATGGTGAATTAATCGACATAGAACCTGATCTAAAACTGGACAGATACAAAACTCACGATATAGAAATTGTTGTGGACCGCCTGATTATAGGAGAAGCTGCTTCTGAAGCGAGAATTCAGAAGTCTCTGTCTACAGCATTGCATCTGGGAGAGGGGATTGTAATGGTACAGAAGTATGGAGAAGATAATTTCAGGTACCTTAGTAAAAACCTTATGGATGCGGTAACAGGAGATTCAATACCTCTACCGGAGCCCAATACTTTTTCTTTTAACTCTCCGAAGGGTAGCTGCCCAACCTGTAAGGGACTGGGTAATATCAAGAAGATTAATACAGATTTTTTTGTAGAAAATCCTAAGCTTTCTATTAATCAAGGTGCTTTACTACCGCTGGAAGATATTAAGAACAATAAATGGCTGCTTACTCAGATCAAATCTATTTTAGACCTCTATGATCTGGATTTATCCACTCCTTTTAATAAAATCCCTGAGGAAGCATTAGAGCTTATCTACAATGGTTGTCATCAGGATATTGTAAAAGATCTGAAGCATGCCGGAATCAGTAAGAAGATTAAAATAAACTTCGAAGGTCTTATTCCTTTCCTTGAACAGGTTGTTGAAGATAAAGAAAACTATGAAGCTACTTTAATAGAAAGGCATTTTACTACCGATGAAGTCTGTCCGGACTGCCACGGAGCAAGATTACAGCCTTCAAGCTTACAGTTTAAAATAGACGGTAAAAATATTTCAGAAGTCAGCGCTCTTTCGCTTTCTGAACTCCAGGAATGGTTGGAAGCTGTTAAAGATAAATTCTCTGAAAAGAATAAAATTATTGCCCACGAAATTCTGAAAGAAATTCAGAGCCGTCTGGGCTTCCTTTTGGATGTAGGATTAGATTACTTAAGTCTTAGCCGTGCAACCCGTACACTTTCTGGAGGAGAATCTCAACGTATCCGTTTGGCAACGCAGATTGGTTCTCAACTGGTAAATGTTCTTTATATTCTGGATGAGCCGTCTATCGGTCTCCACCAGCGCGATAACGAAAGACTGATCAACTCTCTTAAGAATCTTAGAGATATTGGCAACTCCGTTATTGTAGTAGAGCACGATAAAGATATGATTCTGGAAGCAGATCATGTACTGGATATTGGCCCTAAAGCAGGAAAATTCGGTGGAGAAATCCTATGGCAGGGAAAACCGGATGAATTAATAAAAGCTGATACCATAACAGCTGACTATATTACCGGTAAGAGAAAAATAGAAATTCCTGTAGAAAGGAGAAAAGGAAATGGTAAATCAATCGTCTTAAAAGGGGCGAAAGGAAACAATCTTAAAAATGTAAACCTTGAAGTACCATTAGGACAATTAGTCGTGGTAACCGGTATTTCCGGAAGTGGAAAATCCTCTCTGATTAACGGAACGTTGTATCCGATTCTTAACAGACATTTCTACAGAAGTATACAGGAACCTTTACCATATAAAAGTATTGAGGGAATAGATAATATCGACAAAATTGTAGATGTAGACCAGTCTCCAATCGGAAGAACACCACGTTCTAATCCTGCAACTTATACAGGAGTATTTACAGATATACGGAACTTGTTTGCAGAACTTCCTGAAGCTAAAATACGTGGTTACAAACCGGGAAGATTCTCTTTTAACGTAAAAGGTGGAAGATGTGAGACCTGTCAGGGTGCAGGATTAAAGCTTATTGAAATGCATTTCCTTCCGGATGTTTATGTACACTGTGAAACCTGCAATGGGAAACGCTTCAACAGAGAAACACTGGAGGTTCGTTACAAAGGAAAATCTATTTCCGATGTGCTGGACATGACCATTAATGAGGCTGTGGAATTCTTCCAGCCAATACCTAAAATTTTTGCAAAAGTTAAAACTTTGCAGGATGTTGGTTTAGGTTATATTACCCTAGGACAGCAGTCTACAACGCTTTCCGGTGGAGAAGCTCAGCGTATAAAACTTGCCACAGAATTGGCTAAAAAACAAACCGGAAATACACTTTATATATTAGATGAACCTACTACCGGACTTCATTTTGAGGATGTAAAAGTCTTGCTAAATGCAATTGAGCAACTGGTAGATATGGGTAACTCTTTCATCATTATAGAACACAATATGGATGTTATAAAAATGGCAGACCATATTATTGATATAGGACCGGAAGGAGGTAAACATGGTGGTAAGATTGTTGCGGAAGGAACTCCCGAACAGATTATTAAAAACAAAAACAGCCTTACAGCTAAATTTTTGAAAAAAGAATTGTAATTTGGATTATGGATAATTTTGAAATCAGAAACATGCAGGAAACCGACGGTCAGTTGGTACTGGATATTTTCAAAGAAGGGATTGACGGGAATGATGCAACATTTGAAGAAAATGTTCCAACCTGGGAAGCCTGGAAAATCAATCATTATGAGAACTGCAGACTTGTAATAACTGATGAAAACAGCACGGTTATAGGATGGGCAGCTTTGTCTCCTGTAAGTAAAAGACCTTGCTTCAGCGGAGTTGCAGAAGTAAGCATTTATCTTTCCAATGCTGTAAAAGGACAAGGACTTGGTACACTTCTTCTTCGCAGACTTGTTAACGAAAGTGAGGAAAATGGTTTCTGGACTTTGCAATCTGGTATTTTCCCAGAAAATAAAGCAAGCCTGAATACTCACCAGAAATGTGGTTTCAAAGTTGTTGGTACCCGAGAGAAAATAGGCAAGATGCCTGATGGAACCTGGAGAGATATTATATTGGTTGAAAAAAGAAAAGAAGATTAATATCCAACTTCTGATTCATCATAAACTATACACAGGCACAGACTTTTCGTTTGTGCCTGCTTTATAAACACCATAGAAATAGAACTTTAAAGATGCCTGAAAAACAATATACTTTCATTAAATCCGGAAAAAGGCTAATCAAATTAAATTTTGACGAAATTTCTATCATTAAGGGACTTGGCAATTATGTGGAAATTATTACAACTGGCAATAAAAAACTGGTGTATTATAAATCTCTAAAAGATCTTATTGAAAACCTTCCGGAAGAATTTATGCGGGTTCATAATTCGTTTATCGTCAATCTCAGAAATGTAGATTACTTTGAGGATAATCATTTGATTATAAATGATCAGAAAATTTCTGTTGCGAAAAGCTACAAAGACTGTCTACTAAATAGTATAGAGAAATTGTTGCTCTAAATAACCTCGGTTCAGATAGGAAAATTGATATAAAGAACTTTCGCATCAGAAACAAAAAGCTTGTAAATTATAAAAAGCGATTAAGATAACGTTCCTCTGGAACGCTCTGAGTTTTTATAATTATATGCACTACAGATATAAAGTTCCTAAAGGAACTTATCTTTTTTATAATACATTATATTTTCTGTATCATAAGGGTATGAAAAATTAGAAATATGCTCCGGGGGAGCTTAATTTGTGTAGAAAACAAATGCCCCAGAAAATAAGTATTCCGGAGGAATACTATCTCATAACAGGATTATTTTCACTTCTCACTGGGCTTATATCTGTTCCAGGCTTTCTTACCCAAAAATCAGGTTAAATAACAAAACCTTCCAGCTGAATAAAAAAATACAGCAGGTAAATAATAACTTTTCCCAGCATCTAAAGGCACACTAGTTTTGTTGAAAATAAAACAAATTATGTCCTCACAATCAAGTTCAGAAAACAATTCTTTTATAGCAGATGTCCTGTCTATTGACTCAATAATCAAAGCTTCATATGAAGTTGTATCCGGTGAAAAGGGAGCCGAAAGGCAATGGAAAAGAGATAAGTTTCTACACCACCCTAAAGCAGTTTATTCTTTCACAGATCGATCTGGTGAAAAGCAGGAGCAAGTCGTTATGTCAATCGGAGAATTTCAGCATGAAACAGACGAAATGGTTTTAGAAACTGCTTTCTATGAAAAGGAAATTAACCGGGAAGTAAGGATTTTCGGAAATATAGCCCATGTATGGAGCACTTACGAAACCCAATTAGAAAAAAATGGTCCCATCATAAGAAGGGGAATCAATAGCATACAACTTTTCTTTGAAAACAACCGTTGGTATATTATATCCTGGATTTTCGATAAAGAATTGGACAGCAATAGAATCCCTAAAACTTTTGACAGGAACTGATATGATACTATTTTTATTTGAAGTACTGCTTATGCTTCTGGAATACTTCTTTTCAAATAATCTTCATAATCTGGTATTTCTGCCTGATATTCAGTTTCCATAAAAGGAGAGGAGAGTATAAAGTCTGCGGTAGCACTATCACATGCCATTGGCGTATTCCATACAACACAAAGTCTTATAAAGGCTTTTACATCGCTGTCGTGTGGTTGTGCTTCCATAGGATCCCAAAAGAAAATTACAATATCTATCTGACGTTGTGCAATCATAGATCCAAGTTGCTGATCTCCTCCCAACGGGCCACTCATTACTCTTTTAACTTCTACACCCAAATGCTCCTCAATAAGTTTCCCCGTTGTTCCGGTCGCTACAAGATTGTGTTTGGTCAGCTTATCAGCATGTTTCTGCACCCATCTTAGCAAATCATCCTTTTTATGATCATGCGCTACAAGGGCAATAGTTTTTCTTTCGGGCAGCGTTCTTATACTTTTCATGTTTTAATTTTCTATATGGTTACTTCTAAGTTTCTGGTCTTAATATAATTATAGCACCAGCCAATAATTATGTTGTGATTAGTTTATCTTACAAAGTTAATTTTTAGACATAAAAAAAGCAACCGTTCAGGCTGCTTTTATATAGATATCGGATTTATCTGTCGATACTTCCCATTACTTTCTGGGCAAAGCCATTCAAGGCATCTTTTTCTGAGGCTCCGCCCTTTACCTGAGCATGGACTTCCTGTGCTCCGCAAATATTGGTAATAAGCTCTCCGGCAACATCTAAGTCTTCATCGGAGACACCTCTGAATTCAGTGAATTTTTCCAGTACTTCCAGAGTAGCATCTAATTGCTCTTCTGTACAGTTTTGGTATAGCTGTCTGATAATTGGTAATTTCATGTCTTAAGCTTTAATTTCGGTGAATAATTCGTTTAAAACTTCAGCTTTATTTGTCTGAACCTGATTTTTTAACTGACCTCCTTCAAAAGCAGCAAAAGTAGGTAAGTTGTCTACATTCGCTAATTTTCTGGATTCAGGAAGTTTTTCTGCATCTACATAGTAGAATGGAACATCTTCATTTTCTGAAGCCAGTTTTTTAAATTTTGGCTTCATAATTCTGCAATTACCACACCATGATGCACCATATTGTACCATCACTTTAGCATTGCTGTTTATAATTTCTTGTAGCTTATCTTCTGTTAATTCTAAAAACATCGTTGTATTTTTTTGTTAAGATTTGGGTATAAAAAATGTGATAATCAGCAAAAGCTAACTTAACCAATTATCACATTATATTTTATTTTTACGGATTAGTGCTTGCTAAGGTACTCAGCTACACCTTTTCTGTCTGCATTCATTGCATCTTTACCTTCTTCCCAGTTTGCAGGACAAACTTCTCCGTGCTTTTGTACGTGTGTATAAGCATCGATTAGTCTCATGTATTCTTGTACATTTCTTCCTAATGGCATATCGTTTACGCTTTCGTGGAAAATTTTCCCAGTTTCGTCGATTAAGTAAGTTGCTCTGTAAGTAACATTACCTCCTGAGTAAACTTCTTCACCTGTTTCATCATCATAGTCTACATCCTGATCTAAAATACCTAAGATAGAAGAAAGATGTCTGTGTGTATCTGCTAAGATTGGATAAGTTACCCCTTCAATACCACCGTTATCTTTTGGAGTGTTTAACCATGCAAAGTGAACTTCGTTAGTATCACAAGATGCACCGATTACGATAGTGTTTCTTTTTGCAAATTCTTCAGTAGCATCCTGGAATGCGTGAAGTTCCGTAGGACATACAAAAGTGAAATCTTTTGGATACCAGAATAATAATACTTTAGTTTGCTTATTTACAGCCTCTTCAAGAATATTAATTCTTAAGTTATCACCCATATCGGAGATTGCGTCTACTGTTACATTTGGGAATTTCTTTCCTACTAATGCCATAATTCTTCTGTTTTTTATTAATTAATAATTATTGATTATCTAATTTTGTGATACAAAGATATAATATAAATTCTATTGATAAAATATTTTTCAATAAATAAAATCTATCAAAATAATTTTCAAAAATCTCTTACTCTTACTTATTAATAACCAAATATTTCAGCCAGTGTAAGCTTTTTAAACTCACCTAGTTTCTTCATATCTTCTTCTTTTACTTTATTTTCACTAGCCACTATACAGTAAGTATAATTCTTACCACTAAGCTCCTTTGAATGGAAGTTTTTAATATCATTAAAACTCATCGTCTGGGTTTGCTCAAATATATTCTTACGAATATCAAAATTGTTCCCTAATTTCTGAGCTTTGATATAATTGAAAATAATTCCGTCCTGAGAAATTCTTTCCGATGCTAATGTTTTCTTTAACCCGTCTTTAGCCGTAACAAATAGTTTTTCAGATTGTGGCAGGGTAGTAAGCAATTCATTCATAGCAGCAGTTGCCTCATTGAATTTATCAGCCTGCGTTCCTACATAAGCTGAGATAACATCTCTGTCACCTTTTTTACCAGGAGTAGAGTAGTATGATGAAGTAGAGTAAGCTAAAGCTTTAGATTCTCTTATTGTCTGGAATACAATTGATCCCATTCCGCCACCAAAATAATTATTGAATAAGCTAATTGTCGGAACTTCTTTAGCATTATAGAAATCAGAATTTCTGGACCATGCTACCTCTGACTGAACCATATCATAGTCAGCAAAAAGCACTTTATTCTTATCCGAAGTAGTTTGAGTAAAGGTTTTACTCTGAGTAAAGTTTTTGAATGCAGAAGGAGATTTATGAAGAGATTTCAATGTTGCTACAAGATCGCCTCCAGCTTTTGGTCCATAATAAAGAACTTCATGCTTGTAGTTGAAAAGATCATGTAAGATTGCAACAAGGTCCTCTGCTTTCAATGCATCTAATTCAGCGTCTGTAAGTACATTATTAAATGGATTCTGAGCACCATACTGAGCATAGCTTCTTAATCCGGCCATAATAGCACTTTTATTCTGCTTAGCATTTTGTCTTCCTTTTTTCAATCTCGCTTTGAATGCTTGTAAAGCTTCTTCATCCGGCTGACAGTTTTTAAGAAGATCTTCAAAAAGGCTTATAGTCTGCGCAAAATTTGAATTAAGACCATCTAATGTAATATAGGTTTCTTCATTACCAGCACTTACATTGAAACTGGCTGCCAACTTATAGAAATCTTTACTTATATCTTCTGAAGATTTATTTTTAGTCCCCAGGAATTCTAAATAACTTGCTGCTAAAGGCAATAGTTTATTATTCCATTTTCCTACACCAAAATAGTAATGCAGACGGAACAAATCATTATCTGTATTTTTTACAGAAAGAATATTTAATTCGCCTAATTTAGATTTCTGAATGTCCTTGTTATAATCCAGCCATACTGGTTTTATAGGCGATTCAGGCATATTATTAACCTTTACAAGGAAAGGGGATTGTGCATCGCGATTAACTTCTACCGGAGTGATAGGTGGTTTCTCAACTTTCACTACATTTTTGTCTGCACCTTTTCTCTTGTAAACAGCCACATAATTATTATCATTAAAATATTTATTGGCAAAATTTACAATATCTTGTTTGGTAAGAGCAGAAATCTCACCGATATAATCCAATGTAGATTTATGATCCACACCGGATGTAAATTCATTCATCAGATTACCTGCACGGGAGGTGTAGCTCTCATCACCCTGAATTGTATTTTTCTTTACATTATTTACAATAGACGGGATTAGATCATCCGGGAAATCTCCTTTTTTAAGTTTGTTAATTTCCTGAAGCAATAATTCTCTAACCTGATCCAAAGTTTGTCCTTCAACAGGATTCCCTTGTAAAAGCATTACTGAATAATCCTTTAAAGGATATGCAAATGCTGAAGCTCCCAGAAGTTTTTGTTTTTTAATCAGATCCAGATCAATAAGTCCGGCCTGTCCATTAGTCAACATTTCACCGACTAACGAAAGTAAACGAGCATCTTTAGTAGAAGCACCAGGGAAACGGAATCCTATCATAATATTCTCCGGATTAGGTCCCCATACTTCTTTTACCACAGGTGCAGAAATAGGATTTTCCTTTCCAGGATTATATTCAGGGATTTGCTTTGTCTGCATATAAGAGAAAGCCTTATCTATTTTAGCTATAAGCTCGTCCGGATTAAAATCTCCAGACATAATAACCCCCATATTGTTAGGTACATAATAGGTGTTATAATATTCGCGAATTGCTTTTAAAGAAGGATTCTTCAAATGTTCGATAGTACCAATGGTAGTTTGTTTACCATAATTATTCTCCGGGAAAAGTCCAGCAAACATTGTTTCAAAAACTTTACGTCTGTCATCATCCAATCCACGATTCTTCTCTTCATAAACGGCTTCCAGCTCGGTATGGAAAATACGCAATACCGGAGCACGGAAACGCTCAGATTGTAATGCTAAAAATTTGTCCATAGCATTAGCAGGGATATCCTCAGTATAAACAGTCTGTTCAAAAGAAGTAAATGCATTTGTACCCTGTCCGCCCATAGCACCCATCATTTTGTCGTACTCGTTAGCAATTGCAAACTTTGCAGCTTCTCCGGATGCCTGGTCTATTTGTTTGTAAATAGCTTTACGCTTTTCTACATCTGTAGTTTTATTATACTCTTCGTATAATCCATCAATTTTATCCAAAAGTGGTTTTTCCTTAGACCAGTCTTTTGTACCAAATTTATCCGTTCCTTTAAAAAGCATATGCTCCAGGTAGTGAGCCAATCCAGTATGATCCGCAGGGTCGGTTTTACTACCAGCTTTTGTAGCAATATATGCCTGAATACGGGGTTCTTTTTTAGTTGGACTTAAAATAACGGTTAATCCATTCTTCAGTGTATAATACCTTGCTGAAGTAGGATCATTCGTTACATATTTATAAGTATATCCGGCTGAAGTAGCCTCTTTCCAGTCATGTTCCTGGCTTTGAGCAAAGTACATATTGCTGAATGTTGCAGCAATAGTAGTTGCAATAGTAATTTTCTTAAAAAAATTCATATATTAATATTTGGATAGGGTTTCTTTCATCCTTTTAGCGGCTTCTATAAGGTCTGCTTCGGAGGATGCATATGAGAAACGTATACATTCCGGAGCTCCGAATGAAACGCCGCCTACACAAGCAACTTTAGCTTCGTCTAATAAAAACATTGCAAAGTCGTCTGAATCTTTAATTTCTTTCCCGTTTAGTGTTTTTCCAATATAGTAGGAAATTTCAGGGAAGATATAGAAAGCACTCTTAGGCTTGTTTACTTTAAAACCAGGAATTTCTTTCATTAGATCATATACAAGATCTCTTCTTTTCTGGAAAGAATCGATCATAGACTGATAATGTTCTTTTCCTGCATCTAATGCTACAATAGAAGCTCTTTGAGCCATTGTATTAGCACCAGAAGTCATCTGTCCCTGTACTTTATCACAAGCTGAAGCCAACCATGTTGGTGCAGCACAGTAACCAATTCTCCATCCTGTCATAGCGAAAGCTTTAGACATTCCGTTGATTACCGCTGTTTGTTCATATACCTGAGGGAATTCTGCAATACTTGTATGCTCTCCTTCATAATTAAGATATTCATAGATCTCATCAGAGATAATGGTAATCTGAGGATATTTAGCTACAACATTTGCGATTGCTTCTAATTCTTCACGGGTATAGTAACTACCAGAAGGATTACAAGGCGAACTATATAAAATTGCTTTTGTTTTTGGAGTAATTGCTGCTTCCAATTGTTCTGCAGTCATTTTGAATTCAGTGTCTATAGAAGTTTCAATAAAAACACTTGTTCCGCCAACAACTTTTACCATTTCATCGTAGCTTACCCAATAAGGAGTAGGCAGGATAACTTCATCTCCATCATTGATAATAGCAAAAAGTACATTAACAATAGATTGTTTTGCACCATTAGATACTACGATCTGATTTGCTTTATACTCCAGATTGTTATCTCTTTTCAGTTTTCTGGAAATAGCCTCACGAAGTTCCAAAAATCCCGGAACAGGAGAGTAGTGGCTGTAGTTTTCATTGATAGCATCGAATGCTGCTTGTTTTATATTATCCGGAATATCGAAGTCTGGTTCTCCCAAAGTTAAACCTATTACATTAACCCCTTGCGCGCGCATTTCTCTTACTTTGTTAGACATTACAAATGTCTGAGAATAACTTAATCTGTTCAGTCGATCCGAATATTTTTCCATAGTTTTTAATTTTTATTGCTAACAAAGGTAACGGATTATCCGAAATTTTTCGTGGAATTATCATTATTTTTGTGCTCTAAAAACAAAGTATGTCAGCAGACCTTATCTTAAAGTATTTCCCCGATATAACTGAAAAACAGAAAGAACAGTTCGAAAAACTGGAAAACCTGTATGAAGAATGGAACCAGAAAATAAATGTAATTTCCAGAAAAGATATGGATGCTTTATATGAAAAGCACATTTTACATTCATTGGGAATTGCTAAAGTAATGCCTTTTGCAGAAAACACAAAAGTACTGGATATTGGTACTGGTGGAGGATTTCCGGGTATTCCGTTAGCTATTTTATTTCCGGACACACATTTTACATTAGTGGACAGCATCGGAAAAAAAATTACTGTAGTAAATGCTGTTGCCGAAGGCCTTGGATTACAAAATGTAAAAACATATCATGCAAGAGCTGAACAGATTAATGAAAAGTTTCACTTTGTTGTTAGCCGTGCAGTTACTCAAATGCCTGTTTTCCTTACATGGCTGAAAGGTAAATTCGAAAAAGAGAATTTCAATCCTAAACACAATGGTGTTCTATACCTTAAAGGCGGAGAATTAGCAGAAGAATTAGCAGGTATTAAAGCAGAAATCTTCAATCTGAAAAATTATTTTGAGGGAGAATTTTTCGATACCAAAAAAGTAGTATACATTTCTAAAGGACACGTTTAAATATTCAAAAACTTTAGATTTATTAAAATAATAGCATATTCTTCTACCAGGAAGAGTATGCTTTTTTCTTTTTAAGGAAATAATCCAATCCAAAAATCTTATATCCGTAAAAGGAAAATAATCCCAACAGCATAATATATAAGACTTGTGGAAGAAAGAAGAAATAAGTAAGCCATGTAAAATTATCCATTGGACGGACCCCTATCTTAGGATCAATCGGAATAAGTTCTGTAGGAATAGAATGAATATCTTTAGTGGTAAGCGCTACGATCATAATGATGATGAGCGAGAAAGAGCTAAGTCTTGTCAGTAAGCCCAGTAAGAGCAATAATCCCCATAAAGCCTCATTAAATGCTACAAAATGAGCCATAAGCTGAGGGTCTGAAAAACCAATTTTAATCATTGTATTCAGCATGTAGCCCTGAAAAACTGGATGGAATAATTTATTGAGGCCTGTAATAAAAAAGAATAAGCCTATACTCATCCGGCATATTAAATAAAATACATTCCCTGCTTTGTTTAAACTTTCTGGTTTCATTTCTATACATTTTAATCTGTTATCTCCTTCCTAAAAGACAAAAGAGCCGGACACCAATTATCACAAATAACCCAAGACCAGGCATCTAACAAATATAACTAAAAACAAGTACTAATTTTCTTTAATAATCGTTAAAAGCTATATAAAACTTTATACAGATTTAGAGTTTGGAATACTATTTGTCACAAACAGCAAAAATAAGTCACTTATGAAAAAAACAGTTTTTGTACTCACTGCAGGTGTAATAATGGCGGGAGGCCTTATGTCGTGTGGTTCAAATTTAGGCGGAACAATGGGGGTTGGTGCATTACAAAATCTTCTTTTCAATGCCAGTAGTCAGGGGTTCAGTATATTAGGAAATCCGCAGGAATTCATGACTAATGCATTGATTCAGTCTGCAATGCCGGAAGAACTCCGCAAAGTAAACAATACTTTGGAGTCTGTAGGATTAGGCAATCTTGTAAAAAAAGAAAAACAATATATTGCTGAAGCAGCAAAACTTACTGTTAATACTTCTAAACCAATCGTAACTCAGGCCATCAAAGAAATGACCGTTACAGATGCAATTAACATTGCTTCCGGTGGAAAAGGAGCTGCCACAGCTTACCTGAAAAACAAAACAAGAGAAAAATTAATTGACGCTATTCAGCCGCAGGTAGATGCAAAACTTAACGAATACGGAATTGTAAAAAGCGTAAATACAGCATTAAGCGGAAGCAGCATTAGTGGTATCTTGGGTACAATTCTGGGTACAGATAAGAAAAATAATGTAAATGCCGCATCACCAATCACCAGATTAGCTTCCGAGCAGATGGTAAACGGACTATTCTATGTAATTGAAAATTACGAAGTAAACAACGTAGCCAATCCCAATGCATGGAAATAATCTAAGTTTTATTAAATTGCAGCATTATTTCACTAACCTTTTATAAGGTTTTACATAAAGATCATGAACAAGGAAAACAATATTAACAAAGCACCTAACCCGGAAGAATTTTACAAAAAGCTGCATACACAGCTGGAAGAGCATCATAATTTCCCGGAGGACTATACTTTCAAATTCATTATCGAAAACAATCCAAGTCTGCTGACTGATATTTATAAAGTTTTCGATGAAACCAAAAATACGTTTTCAACGCGGGAAAGTAGTAATGGAAAATACATGAGTTGCACCATCGTAGCATTCGTTCTGGATGCAGAGCATGTAATAAGGCTATATAAAGAAACAGCTAAGATAGAAGGGGTTATTATGCTATAAACCTGAACTTTAAAAATATTTAAATCCCGACTTTATGTTGGGATTTTTTATATTCAATACACTCATTAAAACCAGATTTTCAAATAAACAGTTTAAACGTTATCTTTGCACAAATTATTTTTTAATGAAATGTGGTATCGTAGGTTTACCCAATGTAGGTAAATCAACTCTTTTTAACTGTTTAAGTAACGCTAAAGCTCAGAGCGCTAACTATCCATTCTGTACTATAGAACCAAACGTAGGGACTGTTTCTGTTCCGGATCAGCGTTTATTCGAACTGGAAAAGCTTGTAAAACCAGAGAGAGTTTTACCTGCAGTTGTAGAGATTGTAGATATCGCAGGACTTGTAAAAGGAGCAAGTAAAGGTGAAGGTTTAGGAAACCAGTTCCTGGCTAACATCCGCGAATGTGAAGCAATTATTCACGTACTGAGATGTTTTGAAAACGACAACATTACTCACGTAGAGGGTACTGTTGATCCGTTAAGAGATAAAGATATTATCGATATCGAACTACAGCTTAAAGACTTAGAAGCCGTAACTAAAGCAGTAGATAAAGCTAAAAAATTAACAAAATCTGGCAAGAGAGATGATGTTTTAGCTTACGAAACTTTAGTAAAACTTTCAGAATTTATCGAAAGCGGAAGAAATGCCAGAGAATTTCCTGCAGATGATTTCCAGACCGGAATCATTTCTGAAATCCAATTGCTAACAAACAAACCGGTTCTTTACGTTTGTAATGTAGACGAGAATTCTGTAAAAAACGGTAATCCTTGGATTGAAAAGATTGAAGCTATGGCAAAATCTGAAAATGCTGAAACTATCGTTTTAGCTGCTCAGATCGAAGCGGACATCAACGAACTGGAAACATTTGAAGAAAGACAAATCTTCCTTGAAGAGCTTGGATTAGAAGAGCCAGGTGTAAATCGTCTTATTCGTACTGCATACACCTTATTAGACCTTCAGACTTACTTTACTGCCGGAGTAAAAGAAGTAAGAGCATGGACTATCGGAAAAGGATGGACAGCTCCGCAAGCTGCCGGTGTTATCCATACTGACTTCGAAAAAGGATTTATCCGTGCAGAAGTAATTAAGTATAACGACTATATCCAATATGGTACTGAAGCTAAAATTAAAGAAGCTGGTAAACTTGGAGTAGAAGGAAAGGAATATATCGTACAAGATGGTGATATTATGCACTTCAGATTTAATGTGTAAATAATCACTTAAAATATACAATAAAAGCTTCCCATGGGAAGCTTTTATTGTATTATAGAGCCTTGACAAGGTTTAAACGTTTCCATAAATTTGGGAGCGTTTTTTGTATACGTTATTGAAATCATAATCTATGAAAAAAATATACTGGCTTATATTACCATTTACCTTTTCATGCTCCAAAAATATTGAGGACAGGTGTTTTGTTTACAAAAAGGATAATAGAGATGGAGATTACAAAGAAGAAATACCTTATACTGTACAGCAAATCCTTAATGAAAAACCTGACTACCTTGAAATTGAAAACCTGAAAAGCTACAGAAGCTTTAAAAAAGATAGTACAGAATATAATTTTCACAATATATCCGACGAAGAATCTGAAAAGAGAGTAAAAACCTATAAGAATGATTATAAATTATTTGAAAAATTCTTTTCCGATCAATTCTGGTATCTTCAAAGACAGCAAATTGAAAACACACTCTATTCACTTGCAAAGAATAATCTAGGTTACTGGCTTTTAAAAATTGAAAAAAATAAACCTTCAGCTTATTTTTTAGGATTAAGCTTTAGTCATTATTACTTCAATAAAATCCAGGAAAATCCTATTATAAAAGGTGATTATTTCCAGATTGAAGGCAGCTTAGTAAAAATAGTAAAAGTTCCGGGACTTCCCGGTTATGACGATTATTCAGCAATAGAGGACGGAAAATTATTCAAAATAAAGCTGAAAGATCTGATACTGGATTCCGACCAGGATGGCTATAATGATATTTTCGAAAAAAGCTTTGGCTTAAATCCCAATAATAAAGACACAGATGGTGACGGAATCGACGATTTTAACGACATGAACCCAATGTATAAATCAGAGAAAAATAAATTCTCTCAACTTTATGATCAGTTAATACAAGCTAATTCTTCAGGTATTGAAAACCCCGAAAAATTACATTATTACTTTAATGTTTATATTAATGATTGCGATTATTTTCATCAGGTAAATCCATATATCAAAACGTTATTTATCCCTGAAAATAAGAAAGAGCAAACCAATTATACCAGGGTAACGGATGTGGCAAGAGAGAATATTTCTAAAATGCAAAAAGATGAGAAAAATCCAAATATTTTTTATTTTAGGGTATCAGAAAACAGTTATTCAGATGGCTGTTCAGCAGAATATAAAAATGGAGAGTGGGATATAACTATACGTCAAGGATTTGTCATTTAAAAAATGATCTATGAGAAAAATGTACTGGCTTCTATTACCATTTATCTTTTCCTGCTCCAAAAGCATAGAGGACAGGTGTTTTATTCACAAAAAGGACAACAAGTATGAGAATTATAAAGAGGAAAAACCTTATACTATACAACAAATCCTTAATGAAAAACCTGACTATCTCGAAATTGAAAACCTGAAAAGCTACAGGAGCTTTAAAAAGGATAGCATTGAGTTTAATTCTCGCCAAATATCCATGGAAACTAAGGATCGAGAAGCGTATTTGAATAAATATAAACAACTCAATAATTATTTTTTTGGACAGTTCTGGTACTATCAAAAACAACAGGTTGGAAATATATTATATGCCCTTGGTCAAAATCAATTAGGAAGCTGGCTTTTAAAGATTGAAAACAACAAACCTTCAGCTTACTTTTTAGGATTAAGTTTCAACCACTATTATTTCAATAGAATTCAGGAACGTCCTATTATAAAAGGCGACTATCTTCAGATCGAAGGCAGCCTGGTAAAAATAATAAAAGTCACAGGGCTTCCCGGTTATGATGATTATTCAGCAATTGAAGACGGAAAACTATTTAAAATAAGACTAAAAGACATTATGCAAGACTCCGATCAGGACGGTTATAATGACATTTTTGAAAAAAGCTTTGGACTAAATCCAAGCAACAAAGATACAGATAGTGATGGAATCGATGATTTCAATGATATGAACCCTATGTATAAATCTGAAAAGAATAAATTTTCCCAGCTTTATGAACAAATAATACATCCTAATTTAGAAATTAAAATTCCTATAGAGCAAAATTACCATATAAAACAATACTATTCTTTTGAGGTTTATAATAGCGACTGCGATTATTTCCATCAGATAAATCCTGATTCCAGGGTGCTTTTCATACCTGAGGATAAAAAAAGAAGAACTTATTACACCAGAATCACGAAAGTAACAAGAGGGGATATTTCAAAAATAGAAAAAGATGATAAAAATCCGAATTTATTCTATATCACTAAGTTTGGAGGAGGCGCCGAAACCTATTCTGCAGAATATAAAAATGGGAAGTGGAAAATAATTTTAATAAGCCAAACTATTAGTTAATCTATTATAGAGCCTTGTCAAGGTTTAAAACCTTGACAAGGCTAATACTAAAATAGCGGCACCAGCTTCTGTAAATTTTCCAGTGCCTGTTCTATTGTTTCATTCTTTTTTGCAAAACAGAAGCGTATTACACCTTCATCCGTGCCATCTTCATAAAAAGAAGAGAACGGAATTGTAGCTACTTTGTGTTCCTTGGTCAGCCATTGAGCAAATTCTAAATCTCCCAAATCTGAAAACTTTTTATAAGAAGCAGACAGAAAATAAGTAGCTTCAGGAATTAAAACATCAAATCCAATTTCTGATAAACCTTTCGCTAATAAATCTCTTTTCTCCTGGAAAAACCCTGACAATCCGGTATAACTATCCGGGTTTTGCAAAAGCTCTGCTATAGCATACTGAGCAGGCGTATTTACACTAAATACATTGTACTGATGCACTTTTTTCACCTCCTGCATAATAGATTCCGGAGCAAGCACATAACCCAGCTTCCAACCCGTAATATGGTACAACTTCCCAAAAGAAGCTACAATAATACTTCTGTCTTTTAATTGGGATTGACTAAGGCTTAGATATTTTTTACCATCAAACACAATATTTTCATACACATCATCACTTAGAATAACGATGTTGGTATTTTCAACCAAAGCGGTCAATTGGGAAATATCTTCTGCATCCAGAATATTCCCAGCCGGATTATTCGGATTATTAATGATAATCATTTTTGTTTTATCCGTTATCAGTTGCTTTACAACCGACCAATCAATCTTATAGTCGGGATAATGAAGTTTTACCGTTTTAGGAATTCCTCCAAAAAGTCTGATAACCGGAATGTAAGAATCATACGCCGGTTCAAAGACAATAACTTCATCTCCTGCATTCACCAATGCAGCAATAGAGCAGAAGAGTGCCTCTGTTGCACCTGCCGTAACCATCACTTCAGATTCCGGGCTATAATCTATACTATAACAATACTTTACTTTTTCAGAAATTGCATTACGCAATGGCTCTACACCCATCATTGGAGCATATTGATTAAAACCTTTTACAGCATATTTACCAATATTCTCTAACAACTTTTCATCCGGATAAAAATCGGGAAATCCCTGTGAAAGATTTACAGCATTTTCTTGCTGAGCCAACATAGACATTCTTGTAAAAATAGTCGTTTGAACCTCAGGAAGTTTTGAGTTTAAAAGCAACGGCATTATATTTTTTTTGACAAACAAAAATACTTATAAAGCATCACTCTAAGGCATAAAAACTCACAAAAAATCACTATTTTTGTAGATATTACAATTTCAAGAATGTCTGAAAACACTACTGTTAACTATTCCGAAGATAATATACGATCCCTCGAGTGGCAGGAGCACGTAAGATTGCGTCCCGGCATGTACATCGGAAAATTGGGAGATGGTTCTTCCGCCGATGATGGTATCTATATCCTCTTAAAAGAAATCATCGATAACTCGATTGATGAATTTGCCATGAACTCTGGTAAAAGGATCGAAATAAAACTAGATGAAGGCAAGGCCATTATCCGGGATTATGGTCGTGGTATTCCTTTGGGTAAGGTTGTGGATGCGGTATCCAAAATGAATACCGGTGGTAAATACGATTCCAAAGCCTTCAAAAAATCTGTAGGTCTGAACGGAGTAGGTTCCAAGGCTGTAAATGCCCTTTCTAACTTTTTCAAAGTAAAATCAGTTCGTGAAGGAAGAGCCAAAGTAGCTGAATTCAGTCAGGGGGTTATTGTACAGGATTTTCCGGAGGCAGATACTACCGAAAGAAATGGTACCGAAATTACTTTTGTGCCAGATGATACAATCTTCACCAACTATCGTTTCAGAAAGGAGTATATCGAGAAGATGCTTAAAAATTACTCTTATCTGAATCCAGGGCTGAAAATTGTATTCAACGGACAAGTATTTGTTTCAGAAAACGGTCTTAAAGATCTCCTTCAGGATGAGATTGATGGTGAAATCCTTTATCCAATCATTCACCTGAAAGACAATGATATTGAAGTTGCTATTACCCACTCGGATAAATCTCAGTCCGAAACGTATTTTTCATTTGTTAATGGACAGAATACCACACAAGGGGGGACACACCTTAATGCTTTCCGTGAAGCATTTGTAAAGACTATTCGAGAATTTTATAATAAAAGTTATGAAGCTGCCGATGTAAGAAAATCTATTATCGCTGCTATTTCCATAAAAGTAGAAGAACCTGTTTTCGAATCTCAGACCAAAACCAAACTGGGAAGTAATGAAATGGGACCGGGGCAAGTTACTGTACGTACTTTCGTAAATGACTTCCTTAAAAATAAACTTGATAATTTCCTTCATAAAGAGCCGGAAACATCAGAAGCTCTACTAAAGAAAATTATCGTTTCCGAAAGAGAAAGAAAAGAGCTTTCCGGTATTCAGAAACTGGCTCGTGAGCGTGCAAAAAAAGTATCGCTTCACAACAAAAAACTTAGAGACTGCCGTCAGCACTATAACGATCAGAAAGCCGACCGTAAATCGGAAACTATGATCTTTATTACCGAGGGAGATTCCGCATCAGGATCTATCACGAAAAGCCGTGATGTAGAAACACAGGCGGTATTCAGTTTAAAAGGTAAACCCTTAAACTGCTACGGGCTGACCAAGAAGGTAGTTTATGAAAATGAAGAATTCAACCTGCTTCAGGCAGCTCTTAATATTGAAGAAAGTTTAGAAGATCTTCGTTATAATCAGGTTATTATTGCTACCGATGCCGATGTCGATGGTATGCACATCCGATTACTAATGATTACATTCTTCTTACAATTCTTCCCGGATGTCATCAAGAACGGACACTTATATATCCTTCAGACGCCTTTATTCAGGGTTAGAAATAAAAAAGAAACCCGTTATTGCTATAGCGAAGCTGAAAGAGTAAAAGCATTGAATGAGCTAGGTAAAAATCCTGAAATCACACGATTCAAGGGACTTGGTGAAATTTCTCCGGATGAATTCAAACACTTTATCGGAAAGGATATCCGTCTGGAACCTGTCGTAATGGGTAAAGATACCACAATAGACCAACTACTGGAATTCTATATGGGTAAAAATACACCAGACAGACAAAACTTCATTCTGGAAAATCTTGTTGTAGAAGATACAGACATCGAGAAAAAAGAACTGACAGAAGAAGTCGTAACAGAAACAGAGGGATAATCAATCACTTCGACAAGCTCAGTATGACAACGCTAAAATTTAGTTGACCAACATTATAGCAGTAAACTCGAGTATGTCGAACTTTTATTCTTATAAATAATATACAGCGCTACCAATATAAATGGAAGAAAACAATTTAAACCACGCAGAAGAATCATTAAAGAAAGTTTCCGGACTTTACCAGGACTGGTTTCTGGATTATGCCTCTTATGTAATTCTTGACCGTGCAATTCCGTCCGTATATGACGGACTGAAACCTGTACAACGAAGAATTATGCATTCTATGCGTGAGCTGGAAGACGGACGTTATAATAAAGTTGCCAATATCGTAGGTAACACGATGAAATATCACCCGCATGGTGATGCGTCGATTACTGATGCGATGGTACAAATCGGACAGAAAGAATTATTGATAGATACACAGGGAAACTGGGGAAATATATTCACGGGGGATAGCGCAGCTGCAGCCCGTTATATAGAAGCCAGACTAACTCCTTTTGCTCTGGAAGTAGTCTTCAATCCGAAAACTACCGAATGGTCGAAATCTTATGACGGAAGAAATAACGAACCTATTGATCTTCCTGTAAAGTTCCCTTTGCTTCTGGCACAGGGAGTAGAAGGGATTGGAGTAGGTCTTTCTACCAAAATCTTACCACATAACTTTAACGAACTAGTCAACGCATCTGTTGCTTACCTGAAAAAGAAGCCCTTCCAGGTATTTCCTGACTTTCTTACAGAAGGTCTCCTGGATGTTTCTGAATACAATGACGGACAGCGTGGTGGCAAAGTAAGAGCAAGAGCAAGAATTACCCAAAAAGATAAGCATACACTTATTGTAACAGAACTTCCATTCTCCAAAACGACCGGAGATCTTATTGACAGTATCATCAAGGCGAATGAGAAAGGGAAGATTAAAATCAAGAAAATTGAAGATAATACTTCGGATAAGGTAGAAATATTGATTCACCTGCATCCGGATGTATCACCAGATAAAACAATTGATGCATTATATGCATTCACCGACTGTCAGGTAACTATTTCGCCAAATGCCTGCGTTATTGTAGGGGATAAGCCAATGTTCATGAATGTTTCTGATATTCTAAAAATGAATACAGACCATACAGTATCATTACTAAAACTGGAGTTAGAGATAGAACTTGGAGAACTTGAAGAGAAATGGCATTTTGCATCTCTTGAAAAAATCTTCATAGAAAACGAGATCTATCAGGAGATTAAAAACAGAGCTTCCAAAGAAGAAGTTTACAGTGCAATTGATCTGGCTCTAAATCCATTTACTAAGCATCTGATGCGCGAAGTTACTGTTGAAGATATCATCAGACTAACGGAGCTTCCTTTCATGAGAATATCCCGTTATGATCAGGACAAAGCACTGGAAAATATTGCAGCATTGGAAGGGAAAATAGAGCAGGTGAAACACCATCTGGCGAATCTTATTACTTATGCAATAGATTACTTCCTGAATATCCAGAAGAAATACGGAAAGAATAAAGAAAGAAGAACTGAACTAAGAATTTTCGACACTATCGACGCAACTAAAGTAGCTGTAGCGAATGAGAAATTCTATGCTAACTTCGATGAAGGCTTTATCGGTACTTCACTGAAAAAAGACCAGTTCCTTTTTGAATGTTCGGATATCGACGACATTATTATCTTCCGTAAAGATGGTACGATGCTCGTAACCAAGGTAGAATCTAAAACTTTTGTCGGCAAAAATATACTGCATGTTGGCATTTGGAAGAAAAATGATAAACGTACAGTTTATAACATGATCTACCGCGAAGGCAAAGAAGGACCTTATTACATGAAGCGTTTCTTCGTTACCGGTGTTATCAGAAGCAACGAATACAACCTGGCATCGGATAAGAAAGGATCGGAAGTACTTTACTTCTCTGCTAATGCAAATGGGGAAGCAGAAGTTGTAAATGTATTACTGAAACCAAGTGCCCGTATCCGTAAAAACAAACTGGATATAGATTTCTCCGAACTGGCAATAAAGGGTAGAGACTCTAAAGGTAATCTGGTAACCAAATATCCGATTAAAAAGATCGAAATGAAGGAGGAAGGTGTTTCTACACTGGCTCCTCGTAAAATATGGTTTGATGAAGCAGTAAGAAGGCTGAATGCAGATGCAAGAGGTACTTTCCTTGGAACTTTCAAAGGTGAAGACAAAATCTTATTGGTTACGCCAAAAGGAGAAGCCCGTCTTGTAAGCTTTGATCTTTCTAACCGTTTCGATGATGAATACATTATCCTTGAAAAATGGAAACCGGAGCAGTCAATAGGCTGTATCTACTATGATGGCGAGAAAGAACGTTATTTTGTAAAGCGTTTCTTACTGGAAAGCACAAACAATCCACAGCTATTCTTCCCATCGGAACACCCTAAATCTTTTGTAGAGTGGGTAAGTACCGGTAAAAATGCATCAGCTGAACTGATCTTCAGTAAAGAAAAAGGAAAAGATAAAGATCCAGAAACATTACTGATAGATGAATTTATTACTGTAAAAGGTATTAAAGCATTAGGAAACCAGCTGTCAAAAGACAAAATACGAACCATTAACATCACAATTCCAGAACCTGAAGAGGAGGAAGTAATTGAAGAAATTCCAGATATTTCTGAGGATTTTGATGATGATGGTACAATAGGAAATCTGTTTGAAGAAGGAGACGATAACTAAAATAGTTCGACTTCACTCAGTATAATACAAAACAAACCTCATAGGCATAAAAACCTGTGAGGTTTAGTATAAAGTAGCCAGACAAATGGCTAGCATTAAACAAAACAAATAAAAGGTTCACACTCAATATGTTCTCCAAACAAGAAGCGGCACAACTGAAGACAGAATTTTGGATAGCTTTCGGGAAGTCATTTCCCCGAAAGTGGCTTTTATATGATACAAAAATCAAAGATTTTTCTTTCAAGTTTTATGCAGACAACAAGAAAGCAGAAGTTTCATTAGATATAGAGATGAAAGACGAGCTTTTCAGAAATGCATATTATGAGAAAATTGAATCTCTGGAAAATTTATTAAGAGAAGATTATCTTCCGGATGTTATTATGGAAGAGCATTACTTTCTGGAAAGCGGAAAAGAAATAAGCCGTATTTGGGTACAGAAAGAAAATGTAAGTATCTTCAATAAAAATTCGTGGCAGGAAACTTTCGAGTTTTTTGTAGAAAAAATGTCTGCCTTCGAAAATTTTTATCAGGACTTTGAAGATTTTATAAAAGATGTCTGAAACTACCCAACATAGTTTTCTAAACAAAATTGTTGACAGCCTCCTCCAACAGGACAAACCTCTCCATGCCTATACCTTTATACTTCCGGGTAAACGTCCGGCAGTTTTTATCAAAAAGATTCTGGCAGAGAAACAATACGAAGGAATACTACCGAAATTTCAGACTATTGACGAACTAATTACAGAAATATCCGGACTACAGCAGATCTCGGGTATTCCTTTATGGCTTTTCGCTTACAAAACCTATCGTAAAATAGATGGAAAAGAGGATATACAGTCTTTTCTGAAATGGTTCCCAACACTTTTAAAAGATTGGGACGATATGCTGAAATTTTCTAAAAGTGATACTCCTGTTCTGGAATTTATGCTTTCTGACGAGCGTATAAAAAACTGGGGAGAATTGCTTGGTGAAGATAAGCCACACCGACGCAACCTGAACTTCTGGCAGAAAATGAATTCTTTTCTTCCGCTACTGAAAAAAGAATTGCTTCAGGAAAATCTCGCAACTCCCGGAATTATCCATGAAAAAGTAAAAGAAACTGTAAGCTACTTTGCTGAAACTACAAAACTACAATTGGTATTCTGTGGTTTTAATGCCTTTACACCCGTAGAAGAAAAGCTGGTCAGAAATCTCCTGCAATGGGATAAGGCATTATGTTTTTTCCAGGCAGACGAATATTACATCAAAGACAGACGTCAGGAAGCCGGAAAATTTCTGCGCGAACATCAGCATTGGAAAGAGTTTAACGAATACAGACCTTTCAACTGGATAGAAAATCACTTTTCGGAAAACAAAAATATTCAGGTATTTGAAGTTTCCGGAAATATCGCACAAACAAAACTTCTTCCGCATATTCTGGATGATCTTCGGAAACGAAATCCTGAACTAAGCAACACAGCGGTTGTCCTTTTGGACGAAAATCTGCTGCCACCAACATTGGAAAGTCTCCAGCATCTTGTGAAGAGCCTGAACATTACAATGGGATTCCCGCTGAAGAATTTATCATTCAGTGTGGCCATGAAAAAGCTTTTTTATCTGCAAAAACAATTGGATAAAAACAGTTCATCTTATTATTATGCAGACCTTGTTCCATTGTTAGAGGAATTACCATACAAGAAAGAAGATGAGCCTATTATAAAAGGCTTTCTGGAGCAACTGGAAGAAAGAAATCTGGTTTACATTTCCAGAAAACTGTTTAATGAGCTTTTAGGAGGTATATCTTATATTAATTTATTGACCAAACCAAATGATCCAAAAGTTTATCTGGATACACTTATCGACTTTTGCATCTCATGCAAGTTTGAAAAGATAAACGATATAGATTATGAAAATATATCGAGCTTCGAGAAGGCTTTTATAAGTCTTAAAAACCAGTTACAACAATATGACTTCCTTGTAGATATCATTACTCTGGAAGTATTGGTAAACCAACTCGTAAGTACTGAAACCATAGATTTTGAAGGGGAGCCTCTTTCGGGATTACAGCTTATGGGACTTTTGGAAACCCGTTTGCTGAATTTTGAAAATGTTATTATGCTTTCTATAAATGAAGGTAAACTACCATTGGGAAGAACTCAGAATACTTACCTGCCTTTCGATGTCCGCCGTAATTTCGGAATGAATACCTTTCTGGAAAACGATTCTATTTATGCATATCATTTTTACCGACTTATTCAGGAAGCTGAAAATGTATACATGCTCTTTAATGGACTCACAAGTGGGGTAAATATTGGTGAGAAAAGCCGTTTCATCACCCAGATCGAAATGGAAAGTCAACACCAGATACAAAATTATGTTGTAGACAGCTCTTCTGAACCTGTGAATCAGGACCCGATACGCATCAAGAAAACACCATTGGTATTGGAAAAGCTGGAACTTTGGAAACAGAAAGTTTCACCTTCACATCTCAATGCCTATCTCTATAATCCATTGGATTTCTACCTGAATCAGATTCTGAACACCAGACTGCCGGATGAACTGGAAGAAGAAATCTCTGTCCGTAACTTTGGTAATCTTGTGCACTATACACTGGATTATCTTTACCAGAGCTTACTGAACAGAAAGCTGACAACAGCAGATCTTAAGCAGGCACAAAATAAAGTAGAGGAGTCACTGGACTATATTATTGTAGAAAAACTAAAACATTCCCCGGATTATTATAAACGTGGAATGAATTACATTCATAAATCGGTTGCTAAAAGAACACTTCAGAATATCATTCAGAAAGATCTGGACGATGTTGAGCAAGGAAATTCATTGGAAATTCTGGCGCTGGAGCATAATATACATGCTGATTTTTATCTGGATGACCAGCAGCAGGATAAAATAAGCTTTAATGGTTTTGCCGACAGAATAGACCGCTTCAATGGAGCCCTTCGCATTATCGACTACAAAAGTGCTAAAGCGGGTGACCTGAATGTAAAGTCTAATCCTAAAAAGGATGAGGATACGCAGTTATTTGATAAAAAATACAAGCAGGAAGTTCAGCTATCTATCTATGCACATTGCGCCCTGACTTCCGGAGCTTTTCCGGATCAGGAAGTACAATGTGGTATATGGAGTTTTGTGGCACCTGATGAGGGTCCCAAAATGCTAAATATATCAGGAGACAGCTACATTAGTAAATCTGACCTCGAACTACCAATGAAATCGGTAAAGTCTATTATACTGGATATCCTGAATCCAGAGAAGGACTTTGTTGAAGAGGATATCGCAGGGTGGGGCTAAATAATTTTTAAAAATATATTAATAAAATGATACCAATTCACGATCTTATCCTTTTTATTATAGCAGCTTTTATCTTAGTAATCAGTCCTGGCCCTAATATGATCTATCTGATCTCCAGAACCATAACACAGGGAAGAAAAGCAGGTCTTACGTCGCTTGCAGGTGTTGTTTGTGGATTCCTGTTTCATATCGTAATGGTATCTTTTGGGCTGACAGCAGTACTGTTTGCTGTACCATATGCCTATGTTGTACTAAAGACTTTAGGAACAGTTTACCTTTTGTATTTAGCTTATCAGGCAATTAAACCAAACAGTAAAAATATCTTCGAAGTTGACCAGAACATTTCAATAGATCGTCCCGGGAAATTATTTACCGTAGGCTTTCTTACGAATGTCCTCAATCCTAAAGTAGCCGTTTTTTACCTGTCCTTCTTTCCACAGTTTATCAAACCTCAATATGGCTCCATTTTCACTCAGAGTCTGGAATTGGGAGTTATACAGGTATTTGTGAGTTTCAGTATCAACTTTATCATTGTACTAACCGCTGCACAAGCCGCACGTTTCTTTGCAAAGAATCCTACATGGATAAAAGTTCAGAAATGGTTTATGGCAAGTGTATTAGGCTTTCTTGCAATAAAAATGGCATTTTCAAAAGCGAAATAGAAAATAAAATTACAGATAGGGAAGCAAACGAATAGCTCAATTTTTTTTTTTTTTGAATCTGGTGTAACAATCTTCATAGATTGTTGTCTTATTAATAAAACATCATTTGAATGAAAATAACTATATCTTCAATTGCGTTATTAATGGGATCATTAGTTATTGCTCAAGCCAAAAATGATACTATCAGAGAGAAAAAAAGTCAGATAGAAGGCGTTACTCTTACAGCAAGAAAGCCCACTGTAGAATCAAAAGTAGACAGAACTGTTTTTAATGTATCCAACAGCTCTATTCTGGCAGGAAATACCACTTGGGATGTTTTGAGAATGACCCCTTTGGTAAACATTGATAATAATGATGTTATAAAAGCAGAAGGAGAATCGGTAACGGTCTACATTAACGACAGAAAATCTGTATTTACAGGAAAAGAATTAAAAGAGTACCTGAAAACCATTCCTGCAGATAATCTTTTAAAAATTGAGATAATTACAAGCCCTTCATCCCGTTATGAAACAACCGGATCAGTTATCAATATCGTATTAAAGAAAAGAGATGATGAGGGAATTAAAGGAAGTGTAACCTTCAATAACAGGCAAAATTCCAAAAATTCACAGTATACCAATTTCAACCTCAATTATCATAAGAAAAATTTTACCCAAACCTTGATCGGGAGTTATGGTAATAATAATAACTTTCAGAAAAATACCAATGTCAACACTTTATATAAAGACAATGATGTTACCAATATTGTCAATGAAATTCTGAGCTCAAATAAAAGCCCTTCTATATCATCCACTTCTGAATATGAGTTGAACGATAAAAACAGCATAGGCCTTATTCTGGAGTATTATCAAAGTAAAAATGTCTCAACTTCTGATGCTGACTTTAACAGAACCAAAAACGGAGTTCCATTTGATACCTACCATCAGGATCAGGATGTAAACGGCCGTTACCTTACAGTAGGAGTCAATCTCTTTTATAAATATTATGATAAGAATAAAAATAAGATCTTGAATATCGATTTAGGATCTAATTACAATTCTCAGAAAAATCAGAATGAATTTTTAAAAGACTATAGTACTTCATCAGATATCAACCAACTTGGAATTAGTTCTCATGAACAAATGCGTAATTATTATATTAAGGTAGATTATACACAACCTTTAGGAAAAAATGGAAGTATTGAGGTAGGCGGAAAAATGGATTTCAATAATAATGTCGTCCCCAACAATATTTACGGAAATAATATAGATAGGCTCCATACCAATGATATCTTTCATTATGAAGAAAATATCAATTCCCTATACATAAACTATAGTAAAACCTTCTTTAAAAAACTCGAAACAAGAATCGGGTTCCGTTATGAAAACATTGTTTATAAAATGAGGGAGGATGTTTCAGCTACTTCAAGAAAAGATTCTTATGGTACGTTGCTTCCTAATTTATTGCTTAAATATTCTTTCTCAGAAAACTATGATTTGAGCCTTACTTATAATCGTAATCTATGGCGTCCATGGTACACCGAATTCAATCCTTTCCTTGTTCCTACTAATGAAGGAACATTCTCCCGCGGAAATATGGATTTGGAACCGAACCCTAGTCACAGGCTTTATATGAAGTTCGGGTTTAAGAAAAAGTATTTCCTTTCAGCAAGGTATATGTATACTGACCGGGATTACTGGACTACTTTTATAGAAGAAAATGGTAAAATCATTACTCTTCCTGCCAATCTGAATGGAAAAGTGAAAAAATATTATCTTTTCGCAAATACCAATCAGACTTTTTTGAAGAATAAGCTGAATATCAATATAGGAGCAGGGTGGTATTATATTGATAATCATGATTTCAATGAGAGAAATAATCTCAGAAGTAAAAATTATATCAGTTATATAGGAGCTTCAGCCAATATCTCGTATACTAATATTTTTAACAAAAACATTAACCTGAGTGCATGGGTAGAACTCTCTAACCCCAACAATGGAAACTCTCTGACCAATAAAACAAATATCTTCCATAATATCTCTGCTACCAAAATATTCCCAAAAACACAAATGGAGATAAGTTTGCAATTGATGAATATCTTCAACAGGCCAGTTTTCGATAATACCACCTATAGCCCGGATGGTACCTTCAGATCTGTTATGAGGTCAGATTGGTATGGATTTTCACTTTCATTCGTAAAACGTTTTGGAAATAGTAAAGTAAAAGGAAATACCAAAACAGATGTAGAGAAAAACAGCGGCGGCCAAAAGTAAGTTTCAGCATAAATTTAATTATGGCACTAAGTTTTTCTATAAAATCCAACATAAATAAAAACCATGGTAAGATATCTTACCATGGTTTTTTTAATTTTTATTTGATCTCTATTACTCCATAAAATCTCCTGATACATAATACCAGCGGTCATGCATTTTCTGAAAGTAGGAAAACTCATGATGAATTTGTTCCTGGCCTTCTGAGTTGATGAAATAAGCTTTGAACTCGACATGATTTAATGCCGGGGTTCTTACAATTTCCAGCTTTATCCATTGGTTCATTTCTCCCCATTCCTGCATATCAGCTTTGTCATGGAATTTGCGTTTTCCGGGATGAGTGGTTTCCATCAGATACTCTCCGTTGGGAATAGCATATGCCGAATATCGGGAACGCATAAGCGCTTCGGCAGTAGGTGCATATTTTTCTTTTCTGTGAAAAGGTGCACAACATTCTTCATAGGTTTTCCCCGAACAGCAAGGACAATTCATTTTACTTCTTTTTTGCAAAGATAACAGAATTCATGCGGAATTGGCCCCGACATTATCCTATTCTTTATCCAATAATGGTTATTGGTTAGAATAGAGACTAGTTACTTCCGCCAGCTCTGTTTTGCTCTTCAAATTTAACTTGTTTGGTAGCACCTTTCACATTATTATTCCCGAATTTATAGGTCACAGAAAGATTCACATTTCGTGTAATACCTTTGTAATAATACTCCGAATTAAAGTCCTGATAGAATTCGGTACCTTTTGAGCGATTGGTATTGAAAACATCATTTACCGTTAAATTAAATAGTAAGTTCTTTTCCATAAAACTAGCTCTTAGCCCTGTATACATAGAAAAATTTCCGTTGAAGTAGGTATTACCACTACGTTCCGGAATATTACTCCACAAGCCTAATACAAACGTGAGGCTTTTATCCTTTTTTAGAAAGAAATTATTATCCAGATTGAGGTTGGCTCCGTAACCCGACATTCCGGAAATTACCTGTGGTATATAAGATTTCGATTTGGCATAATATCCATTTACGAAAATATTAGACTCCAACCATTTCAACTTATTATAGTTGTAACTGATATTAATTCCGGCACTATTCTGATTATAAAAATTAAGCGTTGTACTATACTTTAATCCGTCTTCTATCATCTGAACTCTATCCCAGTTGGCTTTGGTATAATTGTAATAAGCCGTGATATTTAGGTTATTTTTCAATACATAACCAAACTCTAAATTATCTGTAAACGTTGGCTGTAAATAAGGATTTCCCGTACTGTATTCAAAATCCGAAGTATAATATTTAAAAGGATTTAGGTTTCCAAAATAAGGACGGCTGATTCTCCGGGAGTAATTCATAGAAAATGAATGATTATCATTGGGCTTATAACTTATATAAGCTGTAGGGAAGAACTTTCCGTATTTATTGGTGGATGTAAGATTTTCGTTTGGTGAATAACCTTTCAGGTGGGTATATTCATAACGCAATCCTGCTTTGGCATCCCATTTATCATTGATTTTAAAACTCGTTGAAATATAAGCGGCATAGTTCTCTTCATTATAAAAGAAATTGTTACTTCTTTTTGTATTGAATACATTTTGCCCATTCAGAATATCATAAAAATTAAATTCTGAATCGTTTTTAATCTTCGTAAACTTAATTCCGGATTCCGTTTTTATTTTGGAAAAATTCTTTTCTAAATCTGCCTGCCCCGAATAGATTTTATACTGGCTGACAGGATTAACGAAAGTGGAAGTTTTTGTACTGGTTATCGTATTATAATAATTATTGGCATCGGAGTTATTAATCATCATATTGGCAGAGATACTCAGCTTACTACCCAACGAATCTAATTTCAAATCATAGAAAGCAGTAGCATTATGCACATTCCTTTTATTTCTGTTATTTGAATCTGATGCAAATGACCGATCACCCTTTTCATCCCTTATGCTGGTAGTATTCTGGGCTTGCTCCAATGGATTGCTAAATGAATAGTTATAACTAACACCTATCAGATTTTTATCATTTATCTTGTATTCTGTTTTTACATTACCACTTTTGTAACGGTAATTAGAAGAGGTTTTCTCATCAGTATTCCAGTAGTTATTATTTCCATTACCCGAATTATAGGTATAAGCTTTTCCCTGCCAGTAATTGTCACCAGTAGACAGATTCGTAGATACTGAAAGTTTCTTACCCTGGTAATTGAAACTTAAACCACTTCTGCTGGAAACGGTTGGCCTGCCGAAATAATAATTTCCGGAAGACTGCAAGGATGCATTCCAGCCCAGATTGGTATTTTTCTTCAGGATAATATTGATCAGTCCACTTTTACCTTCCGCCTCATAGCGGGCTGGTGGAGTAGTGATTACTTCAATTCTGGCAATATCATCTGATCTTAGTGTCTTTAGATAATTGATCAATTCCTGACCGGAAAGATTAAGCAATTTATCATTGACCATTACCGCAACATTACTTTTACCTGCAATGGATATTGCTTCGTCTGTAGTACGCACCATCGGTGTTTTGGCTAGCGCTTCTACTAAATCCAATCCTTGTGACGCTACTGAATTCTCAACATTGAAAACCAGGCGGTCTACTTTTCTTTCAATTAGCTTTTTCTTTCCTGTTACTGTAACACCTTCAACTTTGGTTTCTGTAGTCTTGGGTAACGGAATCAGAAAATTCCTGTTTATATTACCTTCTATTGCTATATTTTCAGATAATAGCTTCTCACCATCCCTGAAGATTTCAATCTGATAAGTTCCGTTTTCTTTCAGTTTTATATTAAAAATTCCTTCAGCATCACTGATACCGGATATTTTTTCTGTTCCTTTAGATAATATAATTTCAGAATCCGGAATTTGTTTTTTGTTTTCATAACTCAGTTTTCCCTGTATGCTTTGTGCAAACGAAAAAACTGAAGTTACTAATCCTATCAAAATATAATTCTTTCTCATAATTTTTACTTTTAATCATAACACAACAGAAGGCAAAGTTCTGTTACATCAAGCATATAACTTTTTGTATATCAGCTATATAACCGAAATAATACCAATTAAAAATAAACGCATTAATAACTGACAATCAATAATTTACATTTTTAACACCTTTGAAAAGTGTCTGAAAATGAACACTAACTGTTCGTTTTCGGACAAAATAAGAGCTCTGCAATTGCAGAGCTTTTTATATGATAAAGAATTAAAGGCTAATTAAAAGGAACCAGCTTATCATTTGGAAGATCATATTCATACAAATCTCCATTACGCTGGTCAATATAAAGCCACTGTGCTACACTGAAACGATTCTCGAATTCTGTCCCCAGACCTAAAACAATATAGTCTTTGCCTTGCTCATTTCTTTCTTCAATAGAATAGGTGAGTTCTTCATTTTTTTTCAGATGAAGTAGCAACAATTTATTTTTGGTATTTGCCAGATAATACTGCACATTATTGTAAATATCATCTCTTTCTTCATTCGACAAATCAAGATCTTGACCAAATGTATATTTTACAGGTTTTGTATAACGCTGCTTAAACAGAGACAATGCACCATCCTTAATCTTCTTTACAGAAACCAGCATTTTGCTGTCTTCTTTCCGGTCGTTATCTCCGGCAATCTCAATATGTCCTTTTTTCCATTTAACTTCTACCTGATCTCCACGATTAAGATCTTTATCGACAGCCTGAGTCACAAAACTTTCAGTTTTTCCATTATCTTTAATCAGAAGATAAAGATAATCTCCAATTTCCTCATAGGCATAGAAATCTGCTGTAATCACCTGTCCCGTATTCTTTGGATGATTAACCTTTATTGAATCGGAAGCGATAATAGCAGAAGAATCTGGTTTAGTTTCTGAAGGTACTGCACCTTCATTTTTCTTACATGAAACTATAAGTAAAACCGCTACAAGCGGAAGTGTTTTTAAATTCATAAAACTAGTCCTCATTTGTCGAGGATTTTAATTTCAGATACTTTCGTTCATAAAGCATCCACATTAAGTAATAATACAGAACAAAGCCTGCTGCCAGCAAAACAACTACATTAATTGCTATTGACAGCCAAAGGTTTTGAGGATCTGTAGTCTCTAATACAAAATATTGAAAAAGAATAACAAAAACTACTGTAAACAAGGACCATCTAAGTCCGTCATACAACGCATATTTAGTTCTTCCTTTTTGTCTTTTCTGTTCCCAGAAAGTTATAAAATCTTTATCTGAATCTTTCAATTTTTAAAAAGCATTTATCCCGGTAATATCATTTCCGGTAATGAGTAAGTGTACATCGTGAGTTCCCTCATAGGTAATCACTGACTCCAGGTTAGCAGCATGACGCATCATCGGGAATTCACCCATAATTCCCATTCCGCCAAGAATCTGTCTGGATTCTCTGGCAATATCGATCGCCATTTTCACATTATTTCTTTTAGCCAGAGATATTTGTGCAGGTGTAGCTCTGTGTTCATTTTTCAGAGTTCCAAGACGCCAGCATAGCAACTGTGCTTTGGTAATCTCTGTAAGGAATTCTGCCAGTTTCTTTTGCTGAAGCTGATAAGAAGCAATAGGCTTACCAAACTGAATGCGTTCTTTTGAGTATTGTACGGCTGTACAATAACAATCTATTGCAGCGCCAATAACACCCCAGGAAATACCATAACGGGCAGAGTTTAGACAAGATAACGGACCTTTAAGCCCAATTACATTTGGCAATATATTTTCTTTAGGAATCTTTACATCTCTGAACACCAATTCTCCGGTTTTAGATGCACGTAAAGACCATTTATTAATTGTTTCTGGTGTTGTAAAGCCTTCCATTCCACGCTCTACAATAAGTCCTCTTACCTTGCCATCTTCACCCTTTGCCCACACTACAGCAATATTACATAATGGAGCATTGGTAATCCACATTTTTGCACCGTTTAGCAGGTAGTGGTCTCCCATATCTTTGAAATGGGTTTCCATACTCCCCGGATCGGATCCATGGTTGGGTTCTGTCAGCCCAAAAGCACCAATCATCTCACCACTAGCTAAATGAGGAAGATATTTCTTTTTTTGTTCTTCCGAGCCAAATTCGTTTATAGGAAACATAACCAGAGATGATTGTACCGATGCTGCTGAACGAACCGCAGAATCACCACGTTCCAATTCCTGCATAATCAGTCCATAAGATATCTGATCCAATCCTGCACCTCCATATTCTTCCGGAATATATGGCCCTAAAGCTCCGATTTTTCCGAGTTCCTTCATAAGATCCGGAATATCTTTATGATGCTGTGCTGCATCATCAATTTTTGGCATTACAAAACCATCTACCCATTCGCGGACAGATTGTCGGATGAGTTTGTGTTCGTCTGTTAATAAATCGTCTATAAAGTAATAATCGGGGATGGTGTGAATTGGGTAATATGACATATTAATATTTTTAGCCTAAGATAACAATTATATCTGATACACGGAATGCCGAATCAGAACCATTTTGAAAAGAATCCGCCTTTTTTATTCAGTTCTTTCTGAAGGACTAAAGCACGCTCATCATCCGGGAAAAGAGAAAGTATTTTCTGTACATTTTCTAAAGCTTCTTCTCTTTTCTTCAGGTTCAGCAACTGCTGAGATTTCAGTACTTCTATCATTGCCCAGTCTTCATCGCGATCATATCCGAATTTATCATAAGAAGCTTCATGTTCTTCTGCCCATTTAATCGTTTCATCGGCGCTTCTTGCATGCTGACTGCTCTGTACCAGATAAAATAAAAGAGTTCCCTCCGAATCCTGCATAAATTCATTCTCCCTCAAGACTGGTAATATTTCCGATAGGTAGTTACAAGCTTTCTGATGATCATTGATAAAAGATGCATTTTTGCCAATCTGGTAATAGGCTTTTATTTTATCTGTTTCATATAACCACTCCGGATTCTTTAGCTCCAGAAAACGTTCTCCACTTTCAACAGCTTCTTTATACCTTCCTTCTTCATTATAGGCCTGCATCAGCATATAATAAGGATTAGAATTCTGTGGAAACTCCGATGTAAACTGATTCCAGAATTCAATTTTTTCGGCATTAGAATAATCTTGTACCAAGTGCGAAACTCCTAAGTCTAAGGCATTGGATAAGTTATAAAGTTCAACAGAATTTTCTTCATTTACTCCATTTTTGCCAACATAATCTTCATAATTTTTCAGGCGTTCTTTCAGAACTTCCATCGGATTTTCCAGCTCGCCTAATATTGTAGCATATTTTATTCTTTTAGCTTCATAATGCAGGAATCTGAATTCATCAAAACATTCAGGTCCGTATTCATAAGTTAATATTCCATACTGGTTTCTGGCTCCTTCAAAATTATCTAACTTTTCATATATCGTTGCCAAAGTATCGTGCAGTTCATAGAACTCAGAAAGTTCAAGCCCTTTCGCTGCTGCAGCTTCTGCTTTCTCCAGATCTTCTTTCCCGATATAAGCTATAGCAAGGTTATTACAACACATCGCCCAAAGATGTGGAGTTGTATAAGGGTGACTTTCATAGCGGTTTTCATAGAAATAATCTTCTAATCCTTTGTAGGCATTCAGGTAGAATAATTCCAGTATTTCTGATGCTTCCTGACGTCCCGAAAGTTTATGCTCATCCAAAAATTCCGATATACATACACCATTGTTGTACCATTCATTCGGAATATCGTTTACAGTATAAGTCTGTTCAGGAAGTATACCATTCACAAGATAATAAGAGATTATCCATCTGTACAACGCCGTAGAGCTGCCTCCCAATTGTAATGCTTCATTAAAGTAGGTAAGGGCCTCTTCATATTTTTGCTCATTGAACTTCATAGTCCCTGCAAAGTGGAATGGCCATTTAGAGTTAGGATACTCAGCAATATAAAACTGACAATTTTCCAGATGGTCTGCTTCTGTAATATCATTAAGTTCTCCGTAATTCTTCTGAATAAGCAGAACAAAATACATAAGCTTTTCATCCTCAAATCCATTTCTAAGGATTTTGTCTATACGTCTTTCCCATAATGCAAGCTCATTATGCACTTCTTCGTCAGTATTTTCTAATTCTGTAACCTTGCACAATAGTTTCCCTAACAAATGATAATCTGAATTCTCGTATATAAAATCCGCTAATTCAAAATATTGGAATTCGTTAAAAAGCAAAATATTATGCATGCTTTTGCTGATCAGCTGCAAAATATCAGCAGCAGGAGCATTATGATATTTTAGATATCTGAATTTATGAAACAGATACTTGGACATTTCAGCATCCTGAAGCTCTCTGGAATCCTGCGTCCATTTTTTGTAATTCTCCAGTCCGTAATCAATCCACTGGATAAGATCTTCATGCTTTTCGTTCACATCGTTATAGTAAATGAAAAGGTCTGTTGCCTGCGCCTCATATACAGGATCATTTTTCAGATCATTCAGATAGCGCAATACATCTTCTTCCGGAATAACAGGGTTCTGAAAGTCAAGGTAGGACAAAAGCTGAGACTTCATAGCATTGTCATTCTCCAGCTGTATCAATTTTTGAATATAGGGTATTATACTATCCTGAATATAATTTGCTTGAGGTTGATTCTCCATTACCCACGCCCATTCGGTTTGAATAAACATATGTAGAATCTCTGTATCATTAGGGTTTTCTTTGTATAATTCGTGAATTGCAATTTTAGCCTGTTCAATATCTCCGTCAGCAAGCAGCTGTTCAATTTCTGATAATGTTTTCATTAAATGATTATATATTGCGAATATTAATTAAAGTCCTAAAAATACCAAAAAATCCGAAATACCCAACCAATAGGGAGAAATAGAAAAGTTTAATTTACTTAAACGCCATAAAAAGAGTTAGATAAATTTACGGTTTCCATAAAAATTGTAATCATGCCTGAACTCTTTCGGCGTACAGCCTTTTCGTTTTTTGAATAGCCTGTTAAAGTTGGAAATGTTATTAAAACCGCAGTGATAAGCAATTTCTGAAACAGACTGAGTTGTATCTATCAGCATTCTGCACGCATTTCCCAGTCTGCATTCTAGTAATGAATCCATAAATGTAACTCCTGTACGTCTTTTGAAAAAGCGGCTAAAAGACATCTCCGTCATATTCACAAGTTTAGCTACTTCACCTAAAGAAATATTCTGATGAAAATGGTGATTAACATATTCCATTACCCTCTGAATTCTTCTGCTGTTATAAGATTCCTGATTGAAGAAGATATTATCAGAAAGTGTCTGCATATTTTTGGATGTTGAAAGATCGTGCAAAACCGACAGCAATTCCAGAACGGAATCAAATCCCTGCTTCTTGTCAAGGTTCAGCAAACGTGGCATTATTTTCTGGGTTGCTTCTTTAGAAAATAATATTCCTCTGGATGATAATTCTATCATCTTTCGCATGCAACTCATCTGATTTCGGTTCAGGAATCTTTCGTCCAGAAAATCCTTATGAAACTGAATCGTTACTTCTGTCATTTCTTTGCCTTCAAACTCATAAGTTTCCCACATATGCGGTAGGTTGGAGCCAATCATTACAAGCTCGTAATCATCGATTACCGAAATATGGTCTCCAATAATCCTTCTCACTCCTTTACCATTATGGATAAAATTCAGCTCTATTTCATCATGACTATGGAGTGGAAAGTCGAAGTCCGACTTTACACGGGTAAAAATAGTGAAGCAGTCACCTGGTGTTAAAGGTATTATTTCACGGAGCAGATTATTAAGCATGGCCAAATTCTGTAGTAATTAATTTGCAGGTCATAAAAGTATCAATAAATATAAAACTGTTTGTTAACTTAAAATTATAAATAATTTAATTTTCATGCGCATTCACAATGAACATTATTTATACATTGATTATTTTGTATTATTTAATGTCAAAAAAGTATTATGTTCGTATTCCTTCTGGTACTATTTTTATCATCCAGATAACAGCCTAATTCATGAACGAAAAAATAAAAGTAAAAGAAAAGATTGCCTATGGATTAGGCGATGCAGCATCATCCATGTTCTGGAAAATTTTCAGCATGTATTTACTCTTCTTTTATACCGATGTATTTGGCATCACGGCAGCTACTGCAGGCACCATGTTTCTGGTCACCAAAGTATGGGATGCTTTTTTCGATCCTGTAGTTGGACTTATCTCAGACCGTGTATCTACAAGGTGGGGAAAGTTCCGTCCATTTCTGGTATGGATGGTTATACCATTTGCAGTAATGGGCATCTTTACATTTTTCAGACCGGATTTTAGTGAAAACGGTAGACTCGTTTATGCATATATTACTTATTCGGTAATGATGATGGTCTATTCCCTTATCAATGTACCATACGCATCATTACTCGGAGTTATATCTTCAGATCCTAAAGAACGTACAGCACTTGCTTCTTACAGAATGGTTTTCGCATTTATTGGCAGTCTTGTTGCATTATGGCTAATAGAACCTTTAGTAAAGATCTTCGGAGACGGAACTCTTACATTTGCAATGGGCTGGGTGTATGCTATGGTTGTTTTTGGTATTATAGCTTCAATCTTATTTTTGTTGTGCTTTGCAGGGACCAAGGAACGTATAATCCCTGTAAAAGAAAATAATTCCACACTAAAAAATGACCTTAAAGATCTTTTTGCAAACAAGCCTTGGTGGATATTATTGGGAGCTGGTGTTGCTACATTATTATTCAATACAATAAGGGATGGAGTTGCCATCTATTATTTCAAATATTACCTGGATAAATCCGATACAGATATGCTTTCTTTTGTAGGAATGCAAATCTCCCTGACAACAGTATACCTTGTACTGGGACAGGCTGCAAACATTATAGGTGTTATAGCAGCAACTCCTGTAGCCAATAAAATAGGCAAGAAGAAAACATTTTTCTTTGCTATGCTTTTTGCTGCTATTTTCAGTATACTTTTTTACTTTTTAGGAAAGAGTAGTATCAGCGGAGTATTGGCTCTCCAGTTTATCATCAGTATATGTGCCGGTAGTATATTTCCTTTATTGTGGTCTATGTACGCAGATACTGCTGATTATTCCGAATGGAAACAGGGCAGAAGAGCCACAGGTCTTATATTTTCAGCGTCTTCAATGTCTCAGAAACTAGGATGGGCTATTGGCGGATGGGCGAGCGGTGCCTTATTAGCATTCTTCGGATTTCAGGCGAATGTTCTGCAAACGGCCTTTGCACAAACAGGGATTAAACTAATGCTTAGTTTATTACCCGCTGCTGCTGCAATTATCTCCATGCTTTTCATTCTTTTTTATCCGTTACACGAAAAACAAATGAAGATTATAGAGCAGGATCTTGAACAAAAACGAAACTAAAAATAATAACCTACACTTAATTCTATGAATTTATATTTCGAGACAAGAAAAAAGGCCCTTAACGAGGCCTATGAAAACCTTATCTTAAAAGAAAACATAAAACAACAAACCCTGGGCAATGGTATCTACGACAGATACGAAAATCCTATACTGACGGCAGATCATGCGCCTGTTTTCTGGAAGTATGATTTTAATGAATCTACAAACCCTTATCTGATGGAACGTTTCGGTATAAATGCTGTATTTAATGCCGGAGCTTTGAAGCTGGAGGATAAATATATTGTGATTGCAAGAGTGGAAGGGAATGATAGAAAATCATTTTTCGCTGTGGCAGAAAGTAATAATGGTACAGATGGTTTCAGATTCCGGAATTATCCGATTACAATCCCTGAAACTGATATACCAGATACAAATATCTATGACATGCGTATTGTACAGCATGAAGATGGCTGGATCTACGGATTATTCTGTACAGAGCGAAGAGATCCTGAAGCTATTCCGGGAGATCAGTCTGCTGCTATAGCACAGTGTGGTATTGTACGGACTAAAGATTTAAAAGACTGGGAGCGCTTACCGGATTTAAAAACAAAATCGGCTCAACAACGCAATGTCGTTCTGCATCCTGAATTTGTCAATGGGCAGTATGCATTCTATACGCGCCCGCAGGATAGCTTTATAGAAGCCGGAACTGGTGGCGGAATAGGATTGGGATTAAGCAAAAGTATGGAGAATGCGGAAGTAACCGAAGAGGTATTGATTGATCAGAAAAAGTATCATACCGTGTATGAAGCTAAAAACGGATTAGGCCCGGCACCGATAAAAACAGAGAAAGGATGGCTGCATCTTGCTCATGGTGTACGCAATACAGCTGCAGGTCTACGCTATGTTCTCTATATGTTTATGACCAGCCTGGACGACATTACACAAGTTATCCATAAGCCTGCAGGTTACTTTATGGCTCCTGAAGCTGAAGAACGTATAGGGGATGTCTCTAACGTTGTATTTTCTAATGGTTGGGTTGTCAATAATGATGGTACTGTATTTATTTATTATGCCTCATCGGATACCCGTCTGCATGTTGCTACTTCCACCATAGAGAAACTGATGGATTACGTAATCAATACTCCGGAAGATGGCTTCAGATCGGCAACATCCGTTGAAACACTCAATACTATTATTCGAAACAATTTGTCTGTTAAAAGCTGAAACTGAATTACATAATTTACTTACTTTTCATTCATATTCCTAGTTAGGGCCTCTTTTTAGAGGCCTTTATTTCTATACTTATTGATATATTTTAATTAACATAGTGACAAAAATCATAACCTTATATTAATTTAGATTAAATAAAAATAACATAAATTTGGTCTGATAATTTTTATACCAAATCAGACATTATGGAAACAAAATTCGAAACAGTACCTTATCGAAAGGTATTGAAAGGGGGCAGCTCCGAATACATGGATATCTTCCATGGGACACCCGAAAATATAAACTACTACCAGAAAACAGTACAAGACACACTGGAGGTAATTACCAATTTTTTGCAAACCCGACAGACACCATTAGGAGACACTTCTGTTCAGCGTAATAAAAGCAAAATGAATCTTGTAGATATTAACAGCGGCGAAACAATATCTGTAAAAGAATGTCTTTCCGAATTATGTGATATCTACATCAATGATGCAACTGCATTCCATCACAGTTCTTATGTCGCACATCTTAACTGTCCAATATTAATTCCGACACTGGCAGCAGAGATGATTATCAGTTCCATCAATAGTTCCATGGATACCTGGGATCAGAGTCTTGGTGCCACGACGATAGAGCTTCGTCTTATTGAATGGATGGGAAAAAAAATGAAGTATCCTGAGGGCTTCGACGGAGTCTTTACCAGCGGAGGAACTCAGTCCAACCTAATGGCATTATTAATTGCAAGAGATGCCTATATCAAGAAAAATTATAATATCATACCTGATCAGCATGGTCTTCCTGCAGAAGCAAAAAAATTCAGAATATTCTGCTCAGAAAAAAGTCACTTTAGCTTAAACAAAGGAGCCAGCATACTGGGACTTGGTAAAGATGCGATTATCAGTGTCCCGGTAGATCAGGATTATAAAATGGACATCCGAAAACTGGAAGAACTGCTGTATGAAGAAAGAGGAAAAGGCAACTTACCTATTGCGATTGTAGGTACAGCCGGAACAACAGACTTTGGATCTATAGATCCTCTTCCGGAAATCAGCAGAATTGCTCAGGAAAACGGAATGTGGTTCCATGTAGATGCAGCATACGGTGGAGGTTTATTATTAAGCAATCAGCACCGCAGTAAACTAACTGGCTTGGAAAACGCTGACTCTTGTACAATTGACTTGCACAAAACATTCTTTCAGCCAATAAGTGCCAGTATGTTTTTGATGCGTGATCATAACAATGTTAGTTTCATTCAGTACTACGCAGATTATCTCAATCCAAAAGATCAGGAAACTTCAGGTGTTCCGAATCTGGTAAAAAAATCGTTGCAAACGACAAGAAGATTCGATGCGCTGAAATTCTGGTTTACACTGAGAACTGTTGGAGAGGAAAAGCTAGGCAGCTATATAGATGAGATTATTGACCTGACAAAAGAAGTTTATTATCTGCTAAATGAATATGAAAATTTCGAAACTCTGAACAGCCCCGAAATCAGTGCTCTGGTTTTCCGATATGCTCCGCCAGGTTTTCCTGAAGATAGATTAACAGAACTAAATCAGAAAATAAAGCAGGCAGTCTTCGACAGTGGCAAAGCGATGGTAGCCGGAACTAAGGTCAACAAACAATTCTATCTGAAGTTTACACTTCTTAATCCCATGACCACAATTGATGAAATACAAAAAATAATAAATCTGATCCAGGAAATAGGAGAGGAACAATCTAAAAACCTTATATAAAATACTACCAAATCATGACCCAGGAAAAAATATATGACATCATAGGAATAGGAATAGGCCCATTCAATCTCAGTATGGCTTGTCTTGCAAGCCCTGTAAAAGATCTTAATACTTTGTTTTTCGACCGCAGCGATCGTTTCGACTGGCACCCAGGTATGATGATGCAGGACACAACGCTGCAGATACCATTCATGGCCGACCTTGTAACAATGGCTGATCCGACCAGCGAATTTACTTTCCTCAATTATATAAAGGAAAAAGGAAGAATCTATTCTTTCTATATCCGTGAGAACTTCTACCTGCTAAGAAACGAATACAATCAGTACTGCCAGTGGGCTATAGAAAAGTTGGATAATCTACGATTCAGCCATAATGTAGAAGATATTATGTACGATGAGGAACAAGGAAATTATCTGGTAAAAGTATACAACAAAACAGAAGATACTGTAGAGAGTTACAGAACAAGAAAAATCGTTCTGGGTACAGGAACAACTCCGTATATGCCTTCATTTTTTCATCCGGTAAAAGATCTCGCAGCACATTCATCTGAATATCTTTATAAAAAGAAAGAACTCCAGTCACGAAAAGCAATTACCATTATAGGAAGTGGTCAAAGTGCTGCTGAAATATATTATGATCTGTTACAGGAAATAGATGTTTACGGATATGAGCTCAACTGGATTACACGCTCCACTCATTTCTTCCAGATGGAATATAACAAACTTACTCTGGAGCTAACCTCTCCTGAATATGTTGATTATTTCTACAGTCTTCCTGCTGAAAAAAGAAAAGCTTTATTAAAAAATCAAAATTCCCTTTACAAAGGGATCAACGAAAGTCTGATCAATGATATTTTTGATTTGCTCTATACCAAAAGACTGACTGCTGATTTCAAAACCAACCTTTTAACCAATTCAGAATGTGTGGGAGCCAAATACACCAAGCAAGGAATTATTGATTTAGAATTCTATCATTCTGAACAGGAGGAAAACTTCCATTTTGAAACCGATGGATTGGTGCTGTGTACAGGTTACAAATACCGATTGCCAGCTTTCTTAGATGGCATTAATGATCGAATAGACTGGAAATCCACTGAAAAGTTCAATGTACAGCGTAATTACAGCATTGATAAAAATGCTAATGAGATATTTGTTCAGAATGCAGAGTTGGAAACTCATGGCTTTGTAACACCTGATTTAGGTATGGGATGCTACAGAAATTCCTATATCCTGAGAGAAATTACCGGCAGGGATATTTATCATGTGGAGCAGCAGATTGCGTTCCAAAAATTCGGAGTATATGAAAACCTAACCAAAGCACAACAATATGAGACCAGTATTTCAAAGTAAAACCTGTTTTTCAAAAAATATAGAAGGATTAGGCAACTTTGAACTTTTTCCTCTGGATCTGGATGAGCATGTTCCTGTTATTCATAATTGGGTAAATCAGGAATATGCTGAATACTGGCAAATGCTTGATACAACTACTGAGCAAGTCTATGAAGCCTATGAATATCTTTTGGCACAAAAGGATTATTACATCTGTATGGGATATTTTGAGGGTGAGCCTTGTTTTTTACTGGAATGCTATCATCCAAAACATGTCCTGAGCAAATTTTACAACGTTGAAGATTCAGATTGTGGTATGCATATATTGGTGGCACCTCCAGACAAAAAAATAAAATCTTTCACATGGAGTGTATTTCAGACCATCATGGAGTTTTTATTCTCCGATCATAGAATTGAACGTGTTGTAGTAGAGCCTGATGTCAGAAATGAGAAAGTTCACAAACTAAACCGAAAAGCAGGATTTACGCGCTACAAAAAAATACAACTACTGGAAAAAGAAGCATATCTGGAATTTTGCACCAGAGAACAATTTAAAAACGCCCTACAAAATCAAATAGTATGAACCAAATAATAAGTCCCGAAAAAACAATAGAACACCTTACCCCGGAAAGCTGGGCCAAGGCAAATCTATATCTTATTCAGAAAGCATTGGCTGAATTTGCCCATGAAATGATTATTAAACCACAATTAATCTATGAAAAGGATGGATGGGGTTACTATCAGCTTCCTGCTCAACATGCGGAAGGAGAAATAATTTATACCTTCAAGGCACAGAAGCGGATATTGGATCATTGGTCTATAGATGTACACTCAATAAAAAAGACACATAACGGAAAAGAAGTTCCGTTAGATCTTATACACCTCATCGTGGATTTCAAAGAAGAGCTGGAATTTTCTAAAGAGATTCTTCCGGTTTACATAGAAGAACTGATTAGTACATTATATGCCAGAGCACAGGTAATGAATCGTGAGAACAATTCCTGTATCCTGGCAGATGCAGACTATCAGACCATAGAAGGTTCTACAACCGGACATCCCACTTTTATTGCCAACAACGGAAGAATTGGCTTTGATGCGGACGATTATTACAAATATGCTCCAGAATCACAAAATGAACTTCGCTTGTTATGGATTGCTGTAAAAAAAGATCGTTGCAATTTTTCAACTATTGAAAGCCTTAGCTATGATGAGTTGATGAATCAAGAACTCTCGCCCGAAACATTAGTAAAATTTAGCCAAAAGCTAAAAGATCTGGATCTTAATGCCGAAGAATTTTATTACATGCCTATCCATCCGTGGCAATGGTATAATAAAATGAACCCGACTTTCTCTTCCGAAATAGCTTTGCAAAATATTGTATTACTAGGTGAGGCAGAAGACCTATACCGTGCACAACAGTCTATCCGTACTTTTTTCAATACAAGCAATCCTGATAAATTTTATGTAAAAACAGCTATGTCTGTTTTAAATATGGGCTTTATGAGAGGACTTTCACCTTATTACATGAAAGCTACTCCGGCTATTAATCAGTGGGTAGACGATTTGGTAAAAAGCGATGCATACCTTCAGGAAAAAGGCTTTATTATTCTGAAAGAATTAGCAGCAATAGGTTACCGAAGTGAGTATTATGAAAAAGCACTTCAGAATAATAATACACCTTATACCAAAATGCTGGCAGCATTATGGCGGGAAAGCCCAATGCCATTTATTAACGAGAATCAGCGTCTTATGACAATGGCTGCTCTGCTTCATGTCGATAACAATGGTTATTCTCTGGCTGCTGAGTTAATTGAAAAATCAGGTCTTACAGCTAAAGAATGGGTAAGCAAGTACCTCGATCTCTATCTGATGCCTTTAATACACAGTTTCTATGAATACGATCTTGTATATATGCCACACGGAGAGAATCTAATTCTGATTATGGAAAATTACACTCCGGTGAAGATTATTATGAAGGATATAGCGGAAGAGATTGCAGTACTAAACGGAGATATCAAACTTCCGGGTGAAACCAGCCGTATTGGTATAAAAGTTCCGGACGATTTTAAACTTACTTATATTTTCACAGATGTATTCGACTGCTTCCTGAGGTATTTATCTGCTCTTCTCCATGATCAGGCAGACTTCAAAGATGAAGATTTCTGGAGGTTAGTTGCTGATAAGATTATAGCATATCAGGAAGAGAGACCCCATCTGAGAGAGAAATTTGAAAAATACGATATATTCGAGCCACAGTTTAAAAGATGCTGTTTGAACCGTTTACAAATAAAAAACAATAAACAAATGGTAAACCTTGAAGACCCAATTAATAGTTTGCAGTTTGTAGGGATGCTGGATAATCCAATTCATATTTATAAAAGAGAATTGGTGTAATACACTACCCAAAATAATTGAAATATCTAAGAAAGCATTGCAGGCGGCTTTAGTCTGCAATGCTTTTGTTTATAAAAGTTAATTCAATTTTTATAATTTATCCTGATTATATTTAATTTTTATGCTCGGTAAATCCCCTGAAATAGCCCCACTAATAAAATTTAATTTGGTATATCCCTCTTAAATTTGTAAAATTGAAGTCTCTAATCATCCATTAACGGATAACAAACCCCAAGAGTTGAAGGTAAGCAGGCATTATAAGAATTTTCTGACCGCTATTTTTATAGCTATATATGCCTTTGCTGTTTCTCCGGCAGAATACTTACACAACCATCTCTTCCATAACTTCGACACCAACGGAATTCAGCATACTGCAAAACATGGTGATGCAAACCTAAAAAAAGCAGCATCTTCATGTGATGGTAAGTGTCCTATTTGTCATCATAAGCTTATTGGAGAAGAGGGGAATAAAGCTATTCTTATTCCGGATTCCTATTCCGGGAAATTTAGCGGCAAAATATCGTCTTTTGTTCCGGAATTTTCTTTTTCAAAATTCTTTTCTTTAGCTGTAAGAGGCCCGCCGGTATTATTATGATATTCAAATAAATGATGTCAGCATATCCTGCTGGCTACAATTCTTATTTACATAACATATCCGCTGTTTATGCTGACTTTTAAAGCTTTTACCTCAGGTATAAGCCTGTTACATTGTCGGTATGTACACAGAGGAGACATAATAATATTTTCGATGTCAGTATTACAAGCAATAGCGCTTAGTAAGCAGTACAATAATGTAACTGCACTAAGCAATCTTAATATATCCGTAGAAAAAGGAGAAGTTTTCTGCCTGCTGGGACAAAACGGTGCCGGCAAAACCACTACAATTAATATTTTCTTAGGCTTTCTGGAAGCAACTTCCGGAAAAGCGCTGATCAATGGAGCTGAGGTACACCTCAACGATGAATGGACTAAAAAGTACATTGCCTATATCCCTGAAGTAGTTCAGTTATATCCTAATCTTACAGGAATAGAAAATCTGGATTTCTTTAGTAAAATGGCTGGTTTTAATTATTCGAAAGAACAGCTTACAGAATTTTTGAAAAGAACCAGCTTACAGGAATCTGCACATCATAAAAGACTCTCTGCCTATTCTAAAGGAATGCGCCAGAAAGTAGCCATTGCCATTGCAATAGCTAAAGATGCCGATGTTATCCTGATGGATGAGCCTACTTCCGGATTGGACCCAAAAGCAACAGCAGAATTTACCAGAATTTGTAAAGAATTTGTTGCACAGGGCAAAACCATTGTGATGGCAGCCCACGATATCTTTAATGCAGTAAATGTAGGCTCCAGAATAGGAATAATGAAGCAGGGATCATTAGTTCATACAATAGATGCTAAATCTGTTACGGCAAGTGAATTACAGAAAATCTATCTGGAAACGATCTAAAGCCGGAATACATGAAGTATTTATATATAACAGCCACACTGGTAGTATCCAGTGTGAAGATCTGTGCACAGGAAAAACTTTCGGGTGAGGTCACGGGTCAGGATGGAAAAAAGATTGGTGATGTACACATCATCATTAAAAATAAAGAAGGAGAATATAAAACAACTACCAATCAGGAGGGGAACTTTATTGTTAGCGGAATCCTGCCAGGTTTATATCATGTTGAAGCGAATGCAAAGGCCTATGAGAGTTACAACCATCAAATAAAAATAGACAGTACAACCTCTAAAATATTTATACAGCTTTTCAGACAGGCAAACGAAATACAAAATGTTGAAATCCTGGGACGTTCTTCCAAAAAGTATTACAGTGATTACTCTTTCACTGCTACCAAGATCGCCGCGGATAATAAGGATATTCCGCTTTCCATTTCAACTGTAAGCAAGGAGCTAATGGCTGATAAACAAGCTTATCAGTTGGGCGATGCAGTGAAGATGGCAAGTAGCGTAACGCCTGTAAGTTACTATAACCAGTTTAGCATACGTGGTATTGCGCAGAATGAAGAAGGAACTATTATCAACGGTATGCGCACCCGACAATATTATTTTATGCAGCCTATTACCAGTAATCTGGAAAAGATAGAAGTAATAAAAGGGCCGGCAAGTGCTACTATGGGAAGTGTCGATCCCGGAGGGAGCATTGTTCTGATCACAAAGAAACCACTAAAAACAACAAGGAGAGAGGTAAGTATAAGTGCAGGCAGCTTTAGTACAATAAGAGGAACAATGGATTTTACCGGCCCCTTGGATCAGGATAAAACATTATTGTATCGTTTTAATGCTGCTTATTCGGAAGCAAAAAGCTTCAGAGATCTGCAGTCGCAAAAAGCAATATTAATATCTCCATCCTTTTCTTATATCCCAAATGACAAGACTGCCATTAATGTAGAGATGATTTACAATGATTCTAATGGAAGAATAGACAGGGGACAGCCTATCTTCGGAGCAAAAGATGGAGCTACAGATCTTCGTAGTACACCTATAAGTTTTAATCTGGGTGCGGTAAACGATTATTTCAAATCGAAGGAATTAATCATTATGTCCAATTTCACTCATAAGTTTACTGATAAGATTAGTATCAATGCTTCTTATATGAAGCAAACCTGGAAAGAAGATTTACAGGAACACAGAACAACCAATGCTTTTGCAGTAGACAAGGATAATAAACCTATTCCTACACTTGCTGCAATGCAGATGGTGCAGCGCGATCAATTCTGGAATACTGATAATCTGAATACTTATCTGACATTTGACGTAAAAACTGGTCCCCTGCAACATAAGATTCTGGTAGGCTATGATTACCTCAGCACTCATAAGCACAAAGGTGGAGCACAAAATACAGCAAGGGGATACCTACTGACCAACGGAAAAACAGCATCCTCTTACGATCCAAAGAATGCTAATGCTTATCAAATGATTACAATAGATGGTATTACAATGCCAAAGCCAAATGTAGAACACTTCAATCTGGTGAATCCTGTATATAATATAAAAAATACAAGTGAGTATATATTTGCCAAGGTAGCTTTACCTCCTGCATTAATTACTTCCGGGGGACTTTATCTGCAGGATCAGATTAAGTGGAATAGGTTCAATCTATTCCTAAGCCTTCGACAGGAATGGTTTCAGGATGTAACAAACTACAAGGAGAACAATGAAATTGTTGTAAAAGATTCAAAGCTGATCCCGAGAATAGGACTAACCTATACCGTGAATGATAAAATAAACGTATATGCTTCCTATATCGAAGGCTTTCAGCCGCAATCCAATACAGCTTCTTTGGCGCCGATAACAATTCCTTCCGGACGCGCTTTCCAGCCATTGATTAGCAACTCTAAGGAAGTCGGGATGAAAGCAGATTTTTTCAATAAGAAAATTCATATCAATCTAGCTATATATGAGATTATCCAGAAAAACATTCTGCTAAATGCTAATGATCCTTCAAATCCTGATTTATTGGTTACAAGAGGAAAGGAGAGGAGTAGAGGATTTGAGATGGATATTATCGGTTATATTCTACCAAACTGGCAAGTTTATGCTACTTATGGTTATAACGATGCCAAAATTGTGGAAGACACCAATCCTGCATTAGTAGGTGCCAGAAAACAAAACACACCATTTCATAGTGCCAATATATGGCAGAAATACAGTTTTAGTCAGAGTAGCATCATGAAGGACTTTGCTATTGGATTTGGTATTCAGTATAGCGGGAATAAAGTTCCGATGTATAACCGTTCGTTTTTAGTTCCGGATTATACACTTTTAGATGCTGCAATCTATTACACTCCAAAGCAAGGACATTTAGAAATGGCTCTGAATGTCAATAATCTATTTAACAAAACCTATTGGTTGGGAGCACAGAATTATCTGAGACTATTCCCCGGAGCACCCAGAAATGCAATGCTTACCGCAACCTATAAATTCTAAATCTTGTTTATATGAGAAAAAATATCATTCGGCTGATTTCCGGACAAGTATGGAAACAGTCATTACAAAATAAGGGAATCCTCTTTCTGCTCGTTTTACTTAGTTGCATATTTGTATTTGCAGCTTATACTGGTTGGAAAAACTATTCGGTACAGGAGGAAATAAGAGCTGAACATCAGCATGAAGTACGCCAACAATGGGAAAGCAAACCGGATAAACATCCACACAGAATGGCCCATTATGGCTATCTGATTTTCCGTCCAAGATATCCGCTCAGTTTTTTTGATTCAGGTCTAGAGCGTTATACAGGAAATTCTGTATTTCTGGAAGCACATAAACAAAATACAGCAAACTTTTCGGAAGCTGGTTTTTCATCAGGAATGCTAAGATTTGGAGAAATCAGTATTGCTATGATTCTTCAGATCCTGGTTCCATTATTTATCTTTTTTCTGGGTTTCAGCTGTATCTCTGCGGAAAGGGAAAACAACACCCTGAAGGTACTTCTGAGTCAGGGGGTAAAATGGAAAGAACTTTTGACTGGAAAAATGTTGGGATTATTGTCCATAGCGAGTCTATTGTACTTTCCTGTAATTATAGTTTCTGTAATTCTCTGGTTATCTCTTACAGGCTTCAAAGTTAGTATAGATGAGGTAACACGGTTATTATGGATTATTCTTACTTATTTTGGTTATTTCTTTATTATCTGTTTGGTATGTGTACTGGTCTCTGCTACAAGTAAAACATCAAAATCATCTTTAATAAAGTTAATCAGTATCTGGCTTTTATTTATTGTGATTATGCCAAGAGCAGCACAGGCATTTGGAAGCTATACACATCCGGCGCCTTCTAAAATAGACTTTGATACACGGGTGGAAAGCGAGCTGATAAAAGCCGGAGACAGCCATAATCCCGATGATATACACTATAAAGGAATAAAAGATTCTTTGCTAAAAACTTATAAAGTAGCAACAGTAGAGGAATTACCCTTTAATTACAGTGGTTATATTATGGCAGAGGGCGAAAAAATAAGTGCCGGGATCTATAATAAATACTGGAACGAGCAGCTACGTATCTACGAAAAGCAAAATAACGTTAGCACTTATCTCTCATTTATCAACCCGTTTCTGGCTATTCGAAACCTCTCAATGGCACTTACCGGTTCAGACTTCAATTCCTATGTCAGCTATCAGGAGCAGGTAGAAGCATATCGCTATAAGCTAGCCCAACTGATGAATAAACTGCAAATGGAAAACATCAGTAACAAAAAGCAGGGAGCAACAGATAAGCCATACACTATAAGTAAGGATCATTGGAAAGAAATGCCTGATTTCAGGTATCAGTTTATTGGACAAAAAGATCTGTTCAAAAATGAAATAAGTGCTATACTATCTCTTATTATCTGGGGAGTTGGTCTCTTATTTCTGATTCATTTTATATCTAAAAAAATAAAAATATACTAAGCTATGTACCTATTATTATTTAAAAACTTCTTCCGCTCCCGGTCAGCTTACCTTGGATTGGCTTTTTTACTGTTATCGGGTATAGTGAGCATCTATATTGGTAAACAGTTTATAGATAAGCAAGAAAACAATATTGAACATACAGCCAAATATCAGCAGGATCATATACAGCGCTATGTGAAATATTTTGACAAAGAAGCAGGTTTGCTACTATATTACCTAAAGTTTGGACTCGTAAATAATACAGATAACCTAAATGCTCTTTCTGTAGGACAACGTGATATTAATCCATCTGTACAAAGCCTCACTATCAGAAATCTTGAAGGTCAGAAATATGATACCGATCTCAACAACCCTGTAAGTCTGCTTTTCGGAAATCTGGATTTGGGTTTTGTCATTATATTCCTTTTTCCGTTAGTTATTATTTCGTTCTGTTATAATCTATTATCTGAAGAGAAAGAGGAGAGTACCTGGGTATTGGTATCTGTACAGTCGCCAGAACCGATAATGATTCTTTTCCGAAAGTTACTGATACGCTTTCTTTCAGTCATTGGTGTATTTATGATCTTAATGATTCTGGCTTTCATAATTCTTGATTTGTCCTTCAATACAGCATTCTTTGGTTTTGTTTCTGTGTCTCTTTTCTATCTGAGCTTTTGGTTTGCTCTAAGCTTCTGGATTGTATCTATGAAGAAGAATTCCAGTATCAATGCGGCAAGCCTGCTTTCATTCTGGATTATATTAATTATTGTATTACCTGCACTTCTGAATAATTTTATTATAAATAGATATCCGTTGCCGGAAGCATTGGATACAGTAATAGAACAAAGAGAGGGCTATCATGCAAAATGGGACACAGATAAAAAGGCAACTATGGAGAAGTTCTATAAACATTATCCTCAGTTTTCTTCTTTTGGATATCCAAAGGAAAGCTTTAACTGGCTATGGTATTACGCTATGCAGCAGATGGGTGATGATGAATCCAAAGCACAATCTGATCAGTTGGTCCATAAGTTATGGGAGCGTGAAAAAATGAGCAGGAGCCTTTCTTTTTTCATACCGGGATTGCACACCCAGTTTCAGTTCAATGATCTTACCCAATCGGGGCTTAGTAATCAGTTAAAGTTTATGCAAGCCACAGGTAAGTTTCATGAGAAAATGCGGCTTTATTTCTATCCTAAAATTTTTGCCAATGAGCCAGTAAACAATCTAAACTGGGACTCCTTTCGGCCGGAGCACTATCATGAAGATTTTCAGCCCAACTGGTGGGCAATGCTCGGACCTTTATTTATTTTTAGTCTATTATTAGGTATACTCACGATACAAAACTTCAGAAAATCTGTACTGTAAGAATAAAGCCCCACAAATCATAAGTTTGTGGGGCTTTTATAATATATATTATACTATATCAGCTATGTAACAATCAGTCGATAACCAACCGATCTGACATTTAAAATATTAATTCGGGGATCTTTCGAAAGCAGTTTACGCAATTTAGAAATAAAAACATCCAGACTGCGTCCGTTGAAGAAATTATCATCTCCCCAAAGGTCTAAAAGTGTTTTGTCCCGAAGCAACATTCCATTTTCACCTGTAGCCAGTCTATGAAGAATTTCTCCGGATTTTGGAGAAAGATTAAAATACTCATCCTCATATTTTAGTTTAAGCGTATAAGGATTGTATTCGTAATCACCAATTTTCACGGTCTTTATGACTGGTACTACTGCTAATTTTATATTTTTAAGCAGTCTGTCGACTCTGGCCACAAGTTCTTCAATACTAAAAGGCTTGCGCATATAATCATCGGCCCCAATAGAGAAGCCTTTTAACACGTCCTCTGTCAATACGCGTGCAGAAAGAAGAATCAACGGAATAGTATTGCCTTGCTCTCTTATTACCTTCAGAAAGGAATATCCATCTAACTTTGGCATCATAATATCTGCGATTACAATATCAAAAAACTGATTTTGAATAGCCAAAAGTCCTTCCTCTCCATTATTTACCCATTTTACAATAAAACCTTCTCTTTCCAGAAATTCGCAAGTTAGTTCTCCCAGATCAGTATCGTCTTCTAAATATAATATTCTGGCTTTATTATTCATACGAAGGGATATTTAATTCTATAGTTGTGCCTTCTGTCGTAGTATGTAACAAGCGGATATTTCCATTCTGTTTTTTTAAAGAATTCTTTACAAAACTTAACCCCAAGCCAAATCCTTTCACATCATGCAAATCATTATTCATAATTCTGAAGTATGGATCAAAAATTTCTTTTTCATATTTCCGAGGAATACCAATACCATTATCTTGTATGGTTATGATAATCCGATTGTTCTTTTTAACTGCCGAAACATTTATAACAGGCTTTTTATCAGAATATTTCAGAGAATTATCATACAGATTGATGAATATCTGCTTTAGTTGTTCATAATTACCATTTATATTCATATCCTCATCAATATTTATCAGCCTTATTTCTGCCTGTTTATCTTCTGTAATAACTGAAAGACTATCCTGAACTTCATGTAATAAGGACAATAAATTTACAGAATTCAGATCAATTTTCCCTGTAGCTTCATCCGCTCTGGCATTTTGCAGGATTGCTTCTACCAAAGAAGAAAGTTTATTGGCAGCTCGCTGGATAATATGAGCATATTTTTTTGCACCCTCAGGCTCATTTGTAATATTGTATTTTTCAAGACCTTCGGCTGCAATCAGTATTGTAGATACCGGAATCTTAAGCTCATGTGTCATATTGCGGGTAAACACTTCTTTATTTTTCAAGAGCTTCTGATTTAGTAACAAATTGCGGTATATAATAAAAAATGTCCCGAAAAAAAGAATCATATAGAATACGGAAAACAAAATTGCCCATGATATAGAATAGATAGTAGTAGCGAATAAATTCTTTATATAAATACTAAAAGTTCCCTTACCATACAATTTATTGAGCTCTTCCGTTGTATTTTCTGTATAAACAGCCTGTCCCGAGGGATATGTACTTACAACCTGTTTAGTTTTATTATAAACAATAATGTCTCCATATTTAAACAAGACCGGCATAGATTTCTTTATTGAAAAATATATCAAACTATCGGTTTTAAGATCCGGAACATTCAACTTTTTTATCTGTTCTGGATTTTTCAAATTACTGGATTCTAAAACAATAACTTCAGCATTCTTATTTGTTTTATAACTCTCCTTTATAGAGCCATCTTGCTTTCCAAGAGTAGATTTAATCTCTGGACTTTTTGCAAGTTCAGTCATCAGTTTATTAAGTAGAATTTGCTGCATTTCTATTTTTGTCTGATTCAGCAATTCTTTCTTCTTAGACTGAAAAGTATTCCATAACCAATATCCCTGAAAGATAGAAACGACGGCTACAGTCAATATTAAAAGCGGTTTCCCAAAACGAATAAAAAAGTTATACATGAATTTGTATTTCTATGCATCGAAATTACATATTATGAGTCGTAATAAAATAATCTGATAACACTATTTAACACTAGATAACTATTAGATAACTAAGATATTCCTGTTTTTATGAAAAATTTGCAGTGATAAAAAAAAGAATTATGAAATCAGTATTAAAAAACGCAGGGCTTTTGTTTACTCTTCTACTCGCCCTTATTGCATCGGCACAAGAGATAAAACTGCCTTTCCAACTATCAAAGGACAACAAGTCTATATTTATAAAACTGCCTATGGAAAACCAGAAAGACAGCTTACTTTTCTTTTTCGATACAGGAGCTGGTACTACATTGTTAGATAAAAAGACAGCAGATAAATATAATCTTAAGCCAAATCATAAAACAGAAGTAACTGGAGCTGGTGGGAAAAAGATCTATGATGTACTTATTAATCAAAAAATATTTTTGGACAACAATAATTATATAGACAATACCCATATTGTGTTAGATGATCTGTCAAGACTCAATGCATTATTTGAAAGAAAATTTGACGGAATTATTGGTGCTGCAATTCTGAAGAAATATCTTACCAAGATTGATTTTGAAACAAATACTATGTATTTATATAAGTTTGATGAATCTCTAGATCATACAGGATATGATAAGATTGCTTTCAATTTTGAATCGGGTATTCCTAAATTTCCGATCACTTTTGAATTGAAAAATAAAGAGAAATATTCTGGTGATATTTTATTTGATAGTGGTGCAGGACTAACTCTTCTTGTAAATACGCCTTTTAAGGAAAAAAATAACCTATTAGATAAAGTCGGAAAAAAAATAACCCACAGCAGCAATAACCTGAGTAATAAAACCAACTATAGTAAAGGACTTATCCGAAGTATTCAGTTAGGCAGTATCACATTTAACGATAGAAATTTAGATATTTCATTTGCTTCAGACAAAGAGGGTGTTAGTTCTTCGGAAAATATTTTAGGTATTCTGGGCAGTAATATTATATACAGATTCAATATAATACTGGACTATAGAAATAAAAATATCTATCTAAAGCCTAATCATCTTTTTCATAAAGATTTTGAAATGCTTGTAAATCCATTATCTCTTAAATATAGTGAAGACAGAAATGAGATCATTATATCAGGAGTTATAGAGAATACCAACGCTTATAAAAAAGGGTTAAGAGAAGGGCAGAGAATATTATCTGTTAACAATATTACAAGTAAAGAGATTGAAACTTATAATAAGCTTCTGAATCAAAAAAACAAAAAAGTAATAATCAAATATATAGACAGAGATAATAAGGTTAAGACAGTAAAGTTTAAACTAAAAGAATTACTTTAAATCACAAATCTTCTAATTTAAAAAAACAAATAGCAGCTTTATAATAAGCTGCTATTTGCATATAAACAGAAATATATGAATAAAGGAACTAATCCACTCTTATTAATTTAATCAACGAAAATTGAACACATTACCTTATAGTAAATTATTTAGATACAATAATTAGTCAGAGAAAAATGTAGTCCTCAATCCGAAAGAAATATTATAGAAATTACCGAATAACTTAAAAGCTGGCGGACCACACTGTTATTATTTTTTTATAGCAACTTTAATCAGAAGATCCAGTTTCTTTTTATATTCCTGGGATATAACACCTGCCTTTCCTTCTTCATAAAGGCCACTTCTGGCAATAGGTACACTGAAAGGAAGCGTCCATGCTCTTAATGACTTTGCAATAGCATCCATAGCATTAATTCCCTGCATTGCCTGCACGCCATCTGCCCAGCAAACCAATCCTACTTTTCTGTCTGTAAGATAAGGCTCTTCATTCTTAGCACTTACTTCCAACCAGTCCAGGCAGTTTTTCATAACTCCGGGAATGCTTCCATGATAGAGTGGTGCCAACCAGAAATGAACATCAGCTTCCAGAAATAGCTTATTCATAATCTCTACACCATGAGGCACATTTTTCAGTGTCGTATCATATAATGGTATTCCGCTGTCTACAAGATTGAATATTTTGGTTTCCACTCCCGATTCTTTCAGTTTTTCCGAAATATAATCCGAAAGTGCTCCGGAGGTAGACAAAGGTTTTCTTTCCAGAGCTCCGTTAAATATTATTGCTTTCATTAGTATATATAATATAATTTGATATTCCGCCGAATATCAGCTTTTAATGTTTAAAGATTACTTTAGGCATTCCGATCTCACCATACATCAGGGCTTTCACCAAAGGTTTCAGACAATTTGTTGCCAGCATGTAAAGTGCAGGAGGCATATCCGGTCTTGCACGTACCACAACCTTATGTCCGGTAAAAGGAGCTAAATCAGCTTTTAGCAGATTATCCTTCCACAGATCCTCTTCAACTGAATCTATATCCTTAAAATCAAAATAAGCAGCATTGTTATGAAATTTTTCAGCAAGCACCATGTAAACCCAAGGCGGGATAATAGCATCTGCCGAGCAAACTATAGCTACAGCTTTCCCTTTGAAATTAGTAAAATCAATCTGAGACATCGAGCTTCTGAATTCTTTTTCTTTCACGATCATCTCCATGTAAAGATAATCTTTAATATCGAATTCAATGATCTCGATATCCGGCTTATAATCAATTAAATCAAATGCTATGATTCCTGATGCTTCAACCTTGTTTATAAAAATATCCCTTGTCATTCTAAACCTTTACTGATCTTGCCAATTATTCCGGCCAATGCTGCTTTTGTACTATTTAATTTCTGCAAGCGCAGTTTCGTAATTTTCTTCTACAACTTCCCAATTCAGAACTGACCAGAAAGCATCCAGATAGTCAGCTCTCTTATTCTGGTATTTAAGGTAATAAGCATGCTCCCAAACATCTACTCCCAGAATAGGAAAGCCTCTGCTTACCAATTGTGTATCCATTAGCGGATTATCCTGATTAGCTGTTCCTGTAATTCCTAAAGAGCCATTATACTTCACAAATAACCATGACCAACCGGAACCAAATTGTCCCAAACCAACTCTTTTTATTTCCTCTTTCAGAGCATCCAGGCTGCCAAAAGTCAATTTGATAGCTTCTGCCAATTTACCTGTAGGCTCAGTTTTAGGAGTTGGGGATAGAATACTCCAGAACAAAAGGTGATTATAGTGTCCGCCGCCATTATTTCTTGTAGCAGGGCTGTATTTACTAATTTCCGGTAAAATTTCTTTCAGACTTTTTCCTTCTGCATCACTACCTTCAAGAGCTTTATTCAGATTATCCACATAAGCCTGATGGTGACGCTGATGATGAATTTTCATGGTTTCGCTGTCGAAGTAAGGCTCTAAAGCATCATATGCATATGGAAGTTCTGGTAACTGAAATGTACTCATAACGTTGTTTTTTGTTGTTATTAATCTGAGGCAAAGTAAAAGAAGAAAAACAATAAAACAACTAAAAAGTTGTTTTATTAAATAAAATGAAACAATTCACAATATCTATCGATATCCTGTATCAAATATAAAAGCTAATAAATAGAAACTATTAACTTTGTACCTGACAAAAATAAAACAACTAAATGTTGCTAAATGAAAAAGAATCCGACAGATAAAATATTAATGCTTCTAAAGATGAGGGGAGAAGCAACTGCCCATGTTATTGCGGAAGAATTAGCCATTACTAAGGAGGGTGCCCGAAAGCATCTTCTGAATCTTTCTGCAGACGGACTTATAGAAGCAACTGTGCAAAGCGGCGGAGTAGGTCGCCCTTCTGTCAGCTATTCTCTCACCGAAAAGGGAATGGCCAGATTTCCGGACAGTCATGCTGATATTACGGTACAACTGCTAAAATCAGTAAAAAGCCTGTTAGGAGAAAATGCATTGAATCTTCTTATTGGCGACAGAGAAGCAATTGTTTATCAGAAATACAATAAAGCCCTAACAGGAGCTGAAACATTGGATCAGAAACTAAAAATACTGAGCCAGAAACGTTCTGAAGAAGGTTATATGGCGGAGTGGAAAAAAGATGATGACACTTATTATCTTACGGAAAACCATTGTCCAATTTGTGCCGCAGCAACAGAATGCCAGGGTTTTTGCCGTTCGGAGCTGAATAACTTCAGACAATTATTGGGTCCGGAATATAGCATAGAGAGGACAGAATATATATTAGACAGTGGTAAACGCTGTACTTATAAAATCGAGAAAATATAACAACAGCAAAAGAAACCCAATGATAATCTCCGAACTTATTTTACAGACCAATAACTTGGCAGAAACAGAAAAATTTTATTCTGAAACACTTCAACTGGAGATGATCACAAAAACGGAATCTTCAGTTTCATTTCGTGCCGGTGACTCTGTTCTGACTTTTGAACAAAATGATCGTGAGGAAAATTTCAAATATCATTTTGCATTTAATATTCCAGCTAATCAACTGGAAGAATCGATTATATGGACATATAATAAGATTGAACTGATTAGAAATCCGGAGAGTCATCTTATTACAAATTTTGATAACTGGAAAGCTCAGGCAATTTATTTTTATGATAACAACGGAAATCTTGCCGAATTCATAGGCAGGGCAGATCTCGATAATAATTCAGCTACCGAATTTTCATCTAAAAGTATACTGAACATCAGTGAAATTGGAATCGTTACCGACAAGCCATTGGATCTAGCCAGTCAAATAACTCAGCAAACAGGAGTCGACTATTTCGCCAAAGGGCCAAAGACAGAAAATTTTGTAGTACTGGGAAATGATAATGGATTACTTATCATTGTAAGTCCTGACAGGAATTGGTATCCTACGGAAAATAAAGCGGAGCAACATAAAGTAAAAGCAAGAATTGTAACGGATCAAACAGAAATCGGCGTCGAATTCAACTAACACTATAAAACCCTATAAATCACAAAATTACTCTTGTAGTATTTCTACTACAATTTTAAAATTAAACAAAAACTCTGGTTATTGTTTCAAAAAGGTCATATAAATTTGGTGTACCAAGAATATGGAAACACTAAAATATTTTTAACAATTAAATTCTTAGAAATCATGGCTGCAAACAATTCAAGAGCTATCTTAAAATTCAACAACGGTACTGACCAAAAAGTATTAAAACTTAACTACAGCGTAGCACGTTCTACTGACGTTTCAGGTAGAGTGGCTTCTGATCCTTCTAACGCGATTATCAAAATCACTGTAGAAGCAACTGAAAAATCTGACATCATCGAATCTCTATTGAATGGTAAATACAAACCAACTTCTGGTGAGGTAACATTCAACAAGTCTCATGAAGAAGGAACTCTTATCAAACTTAACTGGGAAAACGGATATGTAATCCAGCACGAAGTTGATTTTGATGCTATCGACAGCAACAACATGCTCGTTAGCTTCGTTATCAGCGCTGAGAAAATCACTTATGGTGGTGGTGCTTACGATGGTATCTGGCCAGGTAACTAAAATATAAATTCTGATATGAATTTTTAACTAATAGCGCATTGTTAGCAGTGCGCTATTTTGCCTTTTTTTATTTGAGTAAGAAAAATAACGCTTTAAACGTTATATACACAAGGAGATAATTTTTATCCTGATTTACACCTACTTAATACAAACACCAAATGATACAATCATGTTTAAGGAAGAAAATAATAAAAAGAATATTATATCATCTAATAGCTCAAAGGGAAAAGGAATTAATCCGGATTCTTTAAAAGATAGCATTGGAAAAGAAATAGCTGAAAAAGCAGGTGAGCAATTATCACAAATAAATTCCAAAGTTGGAAAGACATTAGGTAAAGCTGCCAGCGGAATCTCTGAAGCAGGGAATTATGCCAAAATGCTTGGTTCCAAAACAGCCTTGCTAGGGGAGCAAACCGATAACTTATGGGGAAAACAACCTACATCAAAAATTCATAATGTAGAAGCTTTTCCCCAAAGTGCTATACAGGGAATTAACCGGGTTGTAAAGCTACTCGTTGTCATCAATGGTGAAGTTATTCAGAATTTTAAACATTTCAAACTCACCCAAAGTGCTTCCAAGCACCACACTTTCAGTCTTATGCTTCCCCATGATGCAGTGCAGGAGGCAGAAAGCTATCAACTGGAATTTGTCCAAAAATTTTTAGGAAAACGTCTTACAGTGGTTTTCAGATACAAAGATGTTGAAGACGGACCGGAAAGAACATTTGTAGGAGTTATCACAGAAGTAGGATTCAGTCAGGAAAAAGGCAGTCTTGGAGATATTGTAGTAGAGGGATCCAGTCCTACAGCCTTATTGGATGCAGCCCCACATACTCAAAGTTTTGGAGGTCCACAACCTATAAGCCTGAATAGCATTGCGGATTATGTTATAAAGCAAGGAATTAATCCGGGGCTTTATGATTTTCGTATCGCTGCAAAATATGGAAATCTGGACTATAGTGCTCAATATGAAGAAACGCATTATAACTACTTATCCCGTATGGCAGAAGCCCATGGAGAACAGTTTTTTTATGACGGAGAAGTATTGCATTTTGGAGAGCTTCCACCACAGGAAAAACCTATTACTCTAAAATACGGCAGTAATATAAATGATATAAAAATAAAAATGAAGGCACAACATGTGAATCCTTCATTTTATGGGTATAACAGCAGCAAAAATGAAAAACTGACTACCGGGAAATCGGTCATAGATCATAAATCTGATATTGCTAAACGTGCCTATAATATTTCTGAACAAACCTTTACAACACCCGCATTAAGGCTTGCTCCGATAAAAGCATCCACCTCAATGGATATCAACGCTTCTCAGAAAGGAACAGCAGGAAGCAAAGCTGTGGATGTATTCATAACATCCGGAACGACAACTGTTCCGTTTCTATATCCTGGCTGTATTGCCAATATAGAAATGAGAAAATCCGGCAAAACTGATACTTCTTATTTCACCAAACTAATGATCACTGAGGTCTCACATGAAGTAGATGCCAGAGGTTATTACAATGGTTATTTTGAAGCTATTGCTGCTGACACCGGTTTTATTCCAAGGCCTGAGTTTAAAATGCCAAAATCTGAGGCGCAGGTTGCAAAAGTAATTTCTAATACCGATCCGATGAACCAGGGACGTGTACAGGTTCAGTTCGACTGGCAAGAGGGGAGTGATACTACAAACTGGATCAGAGTAATGACACCAGATGCGGGAGGAAGCGATAAGGTAAGCAAAAACAGAGGCTTCATGTCCATCCCTGAAGTGGGAGACCAGGTAATGATAGGCTTCCAACATCAGTTACCCGACAGACCTTTTGTAATGGGCTCTATGTTCCACGGTCAAGTTGGTGGTGGTGGCGGTCAAGGAAATAATGTTAAAAGTTTGAGTAGTAAAAGTGGCAATAAGCTAGAATTACACGATGGAGAAGGTTCCGTATTCCTAACCGATAAAGGCGGTGCAAATATGAAATTCGATGGCGCCGGAAATGCTGTTGCAAATGCTAATAAAGATCATACAACCAATACAGGACAAAATCATACAGTCAATGTAGGGGATAAAAGTATGCTAAATGTAGGTAACAACTCTGTTTTTCAAATGGATAAATCAGGGAACGTATCATTAACAGCTAAAACCGAATTCAAAATTGTAGTAGGTGCTAGTACAATAATCATAAAAGAATCCGGTGAAATAACAATAAATGGAAAGGTGATTACTGTAGATGCAAAAGAAACAATGAGCATTTCTGCTACTAATGAAGCTAAAATAGGAAGTAAACAGATTGGTATAAATGGTAGTACTGAAGTAAACGTTAATGCTCCTAATGTAAATATTAATAAGTAATCATTATTTATGGAAATAGGTAAAGAATATATATACAATACGGACATTATAGGAAAAACTAAAGTACATAGTCTGGAGAGTAATTATAAAATAAACATTAAGAACTCTATTATTTATAAGGGAAAAGATCCAAATCTGGATCATCATATTTTCGAGATAACTGAAACAGAGTACAATCTAGAGATGTACGAAGATCCTCTTATTGTTCAGGTAACTGAAATGACTAATAAAATATGTAGCATTTACAATACTCTTGAAGTAGGTATTAACAAAAGCGGAGAAATTGCTAAAATATATAATGGAGATACAATTCGCGAAAAATGGAAAGGTATTAAAGAGTGGCTAACCAATGCACATCCTATTGAAGCTTATGAGATTATCCGAGCAAAAGAATATGAGCTGACAAATGAAGAAATGGAAATTAAAAGTATTAGGTTTATACATTTCTTATATCAGTTCTTTTACATTTTTGGAAAAGAACCTATGGAAAAAGATGTGAAAAGTTACGTAAAAAGAGAAGATATGGATAGGTTTGGAGCAGGAGTTGTTATTCCGATCAATTTGCTAGTAACTGAAGAAAGAACACCTGAAAACTATAGTCAATGGAATGTAGAAGGACAAATGATTCGTGACGATAAAATGATTCGAAGATTACGGGAATTTGCTAAAGATAACTATATGCATCCCGAATACAACGTAAAAGGAAAATATTTGTATGATGGCAGGATTTTACTAAAATCAGATTTTACAATCACTGAACAACTGGGCGAATTTTTCTATTACCACTGTTTTATGGATACACATTTAGAATTTTAATGTATGGCTGATGAACAATATCTTACAGAAAAACACTATCTCGTATGTACCAAAGGCATAGCGCCTAAAAAAATGAAGGTTACAAGCCAAAGTTTTGTAATCTTCAGTGGAGATAAAGCTGCTACAGAGCTCGATACAATGAAAGGCAATAATTTTACCTGCGTTGGAAGTACAGCTTTTGCGGCCGGAGCTATTGCAGGAATTGCTTGTTGTTTGATTCCTGGCCCGGGATGGGTTATGGCTCTTATTATAGCAGCAGCAATAGCGGCAGCGATAGCAATAGGATATCTCAAATGCAAAGCTGCTGCAGGAAGCCGTGTATGGACTCAGACAGCTGAGAAATTTGCAATTGAAGGAAACAAAACCTTGACATTATCTTCTATAATGGTTTGTCAGGCGGAAGGAGGCACTATTACTCCCAAAGAAACCATGTGGGAAGCATGGGGTAGTGCTGCTCTTACAAATTTAGGACATGTTGCTAATTTTGCTTTTGGGTTTCTTGCCGGAAGAGGTATGGGAGCTATTGCAGGAGAAGGAGCTGCTGCCGCTGCTGCCGTAGAAGGAGGAGGAATGGCAGCTTTAAGAGCGGGAGGCCAAGCAGCAGTAAGGAGTTTTGCCAATACTGCAAAAAAAGAACTTATAGAACAGTTTACATTTAAAGGATTTAAAAATGCTTCTTTCTTTTGCAAAGTAATGCGGGGGTTAGGTATCGGAGGAGCTTATTATGATCAGTATAATATATGGAGTAGTGACAAGGATACTTTAGATAAACTGAAAGAGAGTGGGGTAAGTCTTATCATGGGTATTTTTGCAGCGAAAGGAGCAACTACTGTTTGTTTTCCTTCAGGCACCAAAGTACACGCTGAAAAAGGGCTCGTAAATATTGAAGATCTTAATGTTGGTGACAATGTTCTTACTTATAATCTGGAAACTAAAAGACCTGAATACAAGCCTATACTTATAAAGCATGAACGATTTACTCAACAAATGCTTTCCCTTGAGTTACCTACTGGAGAATTTTTGCAGGTTACACCTGAACATCGTTTCTTTTGTAACAACGAATGGATTGAAGCGAGGGATCTAAGCGCTGGTGACCTTTTACATTTAAAAGGAGGACATTATACAACAGTCATAAGTGTCGAAGTATTACCACATTATGAAAAAGTATATAACTTCGATATATTAGACAATGAAAACTATTATGTCACTGAAGATGGTATCTTGGTGCATAATGGATATGCAAACTCAGTTGATGATGCTGCAAATGGTAATCAAAAAAACTTTACAGATAACCCTTTTGATGAGGCTGGGAATTTAAAACCAAATGCAAAATACAATTCTGGTGAACATAATTACAATATGGAGACTGATGATCTTGGAAGATTAAATAGAGCATCAACAGATAATCTTCAGTTAACAAATAGAACTGATAGATTAAGTCATAATCCAAATACTCCTGGTAAAATTGATGGTGATCATGCTGGTCATTTGTTTGGAGATAGATTTGGAGGATCTCCAGAATTAGATAATTTAGTTTCCCAAGCTCGAAGTGTGAATTTAAGTGAATTTAAAAAAATAGAAAATCAATGGGCTAAAGCACTTAATGAAACTCCTCCTAAAAATGTAACTGTTGATATAAAAATTAGTTATCCAGATGGAGCAACAAGACCATCAAGCTTTGAGGTCAATTATACAATTGACGGAGAACCATTTTCTCAAATAATCAATCAATAATTTAAAATAAAATTATATCTTTCAATTATAAAAAATTAATTTAAAAATGAGTGATACAAATAATCTATTTGATACAAAATTCCAAAATTTTCTTAGGGAATTAATTGAAATTGCTTTTGAATATGTTAACAATAATTACGATGAAGTTGATGAAGTATATGTTATTGGATTAATTGAATCAGGGTATTTTTATAAACCATTCTATAAGATAAATAATATAGTATTAAAATCACACAAAATAAATACAGTTTCAAAAATGCAATATGATATATCAAATGATAGATCATTCAAAATGCTAAATTTAGGTAATGAGACGTTAAGAAATATTGAAGCTTTATTTTTAGATGATAATAGAGAAGTACCTACAATGTTGAAACTTGCTTATTGTCCCAAAACTGGAAAATTTAACAGTGATTTCAGCTATGAAAAAACATTCACAAATCAAAAATCAAAAACTGCCCAAGACGTTTATGAAGAATGGTTTAATGAAATTGAAAAAAACAATTAATATAAGAACCTCCTGAAATCAGGAGGTTTTATTTTCTACGATATAAAGATCAAACTCTAATTGGAAGATTATATGAAATGGTTATATACTAAAAATTTAAAAGATGTTAATTCAATTCAAAGAGTCGAAAGCCAATTGGGAGTGAAGTTTCCATTAGATTATATAAATATAGTAAAAGAACACAATTCTTCTACTCCTTCACCAAATACTATTGACACTTCCAGACAAAGAGGGAAAGCGTTTGGTGAACTTTTAGATTTCAATTTAGATGCTGAACAAAATATTATCTCATTATATGATGAGATAAAAAATAAAATTCCTAAAAAAGTCTATCCAATAACAATGGACCCTGGTGGAAACTTTCTATGTTATGATTTTAGACAAGGTGAAAATAACCCAATAGTTGTACGATGGGATCATGAACAAAAGTTTATTATTGAAGATAAAGAAATAATAATTGAAGATCGTGAAAGAGAGTCAGAATACTATCATTTAGACTTTGTAGCAAATAGCTTTACAGAAGTACTTACAGAATTATATGGTGAAGATATAGAAGAATCTAATAGTTGGGATAAATTTCAGGATGAAGATAATTTAAAAAAATTTTCAGGTGAAGATTTAACTCAAGTTAACAGAATAAGAGCATTACAAGGACTTCCTCCAATTGTGAAATAATAAACTATTAATAGCACTCTGTTGTCCAGTTTTTAAAAACTAAAAATATGACAGTTGACGAGATTTATTTATTAATAGCTCAAAATATTGCAAACAGTGTCCAAAGTGAGGACTGGAAAAAAGCTACTCTAAATATTCAGGGAGATGACACCTATGTTGACACAACAGGTGAGTATTTAGATTCCAATAATGTTGCCCAATCATTGGATGTACATAATTTTGATGCAGATGTTGATTTTGCAATAATGGAACTCCATGAGATCACTACAGAAGGTGGTAACAACAAATGGAATAAAGCTATTTTTACATTAACACCAGATGGAGATTTTGATATGGAGTTTATTTGGGATCAGGAATTACAAAATGAAATTGATCGACTTGCCAACGAATAACAAACGCTTATTACAATCGAAAATAATCTAAACCAAATATTATCACCCACAATAAATAATATACCAACAGACAGATGGGATAATTTTTTTCTCAATATTTGTGCATTAAATAAAATGATTGCTATAAAAGCATTTTATGAAGCAGAAGGAAAATCTATCTCTTTTGATCCGGAGGAAAATGGAAATGATATTACGATGAAAATTAAGACTTTGAGAGAAGAAAGCATCACCTAATAGGGGAGCTTGGTATATGGCTATGTTTACAGTCATGAATAATGGCCATTTTGATTCTTCTTTCGATTATGACAATAAACCTGAATTCAAATATGAACCGAGTAAAGACAAATTTTTAGATGATCTAAATGTATTTCCAAGACAAGAAAAATTAATACCTGAATGGCTAAAGGAAATAGTCAAGTCTTAGCTCTAAGCAACTCATATTCATTCATTAATAAAATAAAACCTTCTGGAATCAGGAGGTTTTACTTTTTACCCTTAAACCCAAGAATTCGGCAATCGACTTATCAGAAGCCATATCCTAAAATTTCAACTACCAATAATAGAAGATTAACCACTTTTTCTTCTTATTTTCGTTTCATAAGCCAATATTTAAGATTCAGATGCTCATAATGACGATTGAGTTATCGTTTGCTTAAAAGCTATCTAAAAATCACGAAATTTGTTAGCTGAAAACTATGTTTAAAAGTCTCTGAAAAATTGAGACATCTGAAATATGAAAAGAACAAACGAAGTCTTTTTTAAAAACCATTGGAAACGGGTATTAATTATCCTGCCTGCATTTTTCATATTGTATCTGATTGGTTACATTATGGATCCCTTTTCGGAATATGCCCAAACTTTTTTTTCCAGGCCAATACCCGACATGTTAACAGACTTCGGGATTACGATTATCTTCTGTACAATTGTCTGCGAAATCAGTATTATGATTAGTAACTGGATGGATCGAAAATTACCATGGATAGAACATTCTAGAAAAAGATTTGTAATAGAAACTCTACTAAACTTCGTTGCTGTACTTGGTATACTCTTCATCATTTTCTCAATCTACTCTTACTATGTACCGGAAGCAGGTATGCATTCAGTTCTTACTGATTCTAAATACATCCAGGAGACCCGAGAGATTATGCAGCAATTTCTCATTACATTGATGGTAACATTCCTGATAATGGTTATCAATACCGGAAACAGTATCCTATTGAAATGGAAAAACACCGCTGTAAGAGCAGCAGAATCCGACAGAATAGCAATGGAAGCAGAGCTACAATCTCTAAAATTACAACTAGACCCTCATTTTGTATTCAACAATCTGAGTGTTCTGTCCGAACTGATTCTGAGAGACCAGCAATTGGGCTATGAATATGCCGAAAACTTCACTAAGATTTACCGCTATATGCTGGTGAATTCTAAGAAAAATGTTATACACCTAGAGGAGGAAATAAAGTTTCTGAATGCCTATATTTTCCTGTTAAAACAAAGGGTAGGCGAAGGCCTGCTATTCGAAATAGATATAGACCGGAAGCAGTATTTAAACAGTCTTCCGCCAATGACATTACAATTACTGGTAGAAAATGCAATGAAGCATAACAAAACTTCCAAAAATAATCCTTTGCATTTAAAGATCTATAGCAACAGCGAACATAGTATCGTTATTGAAAACAATTTTAACCCATTGGAAACCAATACACCATCTTCGGGAATTGGTCTGGAGAATATTGCCCGAAGATACCGCTTGCTGGGCGCTGCACAACCTGAAATCTTTCAGGATAATCAAATATTTAAAGTTACTGTTCCATTAATTGAATTAAAATAATAAGTATATGAATATTTTAATCATAGAAGATGAAAGACCTAATGCCGAAAGATTAATAAGACTTATTCAAGGCATAAAACCTCAGGCTAAAATACTAAGCGTGCTGGAAAGCGTAAGCGAAAGTGTTGAATGGTTGGAAAGCAATGATAAACCCGATCTTATTATGATGGATATTAAACTATCTGATGGGCTGAGCTTTGAAATTTTTGATAAAACCCAACTGGTAGATGTACCTATTATTTTTACAACAGCTTATGATGAGTATGCAATAAAAGCATTCAAACAATACAGTATAGATTATTTACTGAAACCTGTAGATAAAGAAGAGCTGGGCATAGCTTTTGAAAAATATGATCAGCTTGATATGCTGGTGAATAAAGCGACTAATCCGTCTATTGAAAAATTGCTGGATGAGTTCCGCCCAAAAAGCTACCGAACACGTTTTCTGTTATCCTACAGGGATGGTTTTAAAACTGTAATGGTGAATGATGTGCTGTATTTCTATTCGGAACAGAAAATAACCAAAGCCAGACTTACAGACAATACCGACGAAATTATTCCACATACAATGGATGAGTTGGAGCAACAACTTGATCCTAAATTATTCTTTAGAGCTAACAGACAGTTTATTATTTGTATTAACGCTGTTGAGCATGTTTATAATTATTTCAATAATAAGCTCAAAGTTGCTATGAAAAAGAATAATGATGTAGAAATTATTATAAGCCGTGACAAAGCGCCTTTACTTAAAAACTGGATGGGATACTAATGATATTACATTTAATAAATAATAAAACCGTTGTCTGATGACAACGGTTTTATTATTACAGAAGGTTCTATCTCTAGAGAACCAGTTCTGTAATACTTTTATCATTCAGCAAAACCTTCGAACAAACTTTATGATTTTTTGCTGCTCCCTGCACTCGCCACGTAACCGTTAACAAATCTCCTTGTTTAAACTGTTTACCCAACATTGGTCTTAGGCGGTGTTCTTTGAAAATAGTTTCATATTTTTCTATTACTTCGTCATCATAAGGAATTGTAATCCTGTAAATATGAAGAGAGCTTATCTTATCTATAATATCCTGGACATACTTTAGACTAATTAGTAATATCACAACTACGGCCATTCCATAGCCAGCTTCAGCATAATATCCTGCACCTATAGTCATCCCCAGAGCAGCGCATATCCATATCGTAACAGCAGTTGTAAGTCCAGATACTCTGTTTTCTTCTTTAAAAATTACTCCGGCGCCTACAAAGCCTATTCCGGTAATAATATTAGCTGCAATACGATCGGGACTTCCCGGCCCTCCAAGACTTCTGGACAGCATGGTAAACATACACGACCCAAGCGTTACAAGAATCATTGTACGAAGACCTGCCGCTTTCAGCTGGTATTCTCTCTCAATCCCGATAATACCCCCCACAAATACAGAGGCTAATATTAACAGGATTTCATAACCTATTTCCATGATTTATTTTTTCTTTAAAATTAATAAATAGATTTTCAGATACAGGGAATAAATAATAAAAAAAGTTCCTTCTTACATAGCCTCTACAGAAAACAAAATCCCGGATATTTATTCTGTATCCGGGATTGTTTAATCACTTTTTTAATTTAAAAAGTCTGACTTCTATATTGGCTAAACAGGTATTGATAATAATGGAATATTATTACCCGATGCCATAATGCTTGTCTTGCTTCTGTGTATAACCGATTCCCAAAAACCATATTTATGTGGTACCATCACAAGCAAATCTGCCTGCGTATTATCTATTTCATCCTTTATAGCAGCAACTACATTATCGGAAAGTACATTTTTATAATAATGACTTATGCCCGCCAATCCGTTGTCCATACTAAGTTTCCGTTCCGTTACAACATCATTTGTCTGTAATTTTTTCAAAACAGACTCTACCGTAAATATTTCTATCTGAGCCCCAAATATTGAAGCAAAATCACGGAGCTTTTCCGGAAATGCTTCGGAAATATCTTTATCAAAATCACATGCATAAAGTATATTCTTTACCGGGCTGTAATGTAAGTTTTCAGGAACCGCCAGCACCGGAATTTTCAGACGATGGATAACTTTAGTTGTCGTATTTCCCATTAACTGTTGTTCCAGGCTTTTGTCACTCATTCCCATTACCAGCAGATCTGCCTGCCAGGTTTCTGCACACAAGGAGAGTTCGGTATATATATCACCAGATGCAAAATGTCGGATTACCTTAATACCATAGGTTTGGGATAGCGCATAAGCGCTGTCTTCAAAATTATCTTTGGCTTTCTCAAAAATACTGTCCATGGATTCTACGGAAAGTCTTGCATTTAAAGCATGGATAGATATATTATGCAGATGGAATAAGACAAGCTCCATATTATGAGTGGCTGCTGCTTCAGCGGCATAGAGCATAGCGTTTTGCCCGGCTGCTGAATAATCTGTTGCTACAATTATTCTGTTCATATAAAAAAAGTTTGTATTAATATACGAAATCCCCGGCAGAACTAGCCAGCCAGGGATCTCTATCTATGGAATTTCAATTACTTACCAATCGGAATAGCATATCCCAGAGAGAATATAAATCCACGATTTTTAATGTTTTCTCCTTTTACATCAGAAATGTTGCTTAGCCCAAGATTGTATCGCCCGTCTACAATTAATTTACCCGGTCCTGCAGGTATCGCAGCTCCCAGTCCCATTTGTAGTCCAAAGTCAACACTTTTTGTTTTACCCAAAGCTTCTTTTACTTTATTGCTCTGTCCCAGGCGGAAACCAATAGAAGGTCCTGCGTTCACATATACCGGACCAAAACTATACTTTAGTAATACAGGTATTTCTAAGTAATTCATGTTATAGGTTGTTCTACTGGCACCTGCAGGCTTAAATGCAACTCCTTTCTGTATATAATTAAGCTCCGGCTGAATTGAAAAACCATCTTTTCCAACAGGAATATTAACTCCTAAACCTGCCTGAAAACCTACTTTTGATTTTTCGCCACCAACACTTTTTATAGATTGTGTTGCTACATTAATACCTGCTTTAGGGATTAGTTCGATACTTTGTGCACTTACACTAATTGCTCCAATTCCAAATGTGAATGCTACCGCTAATAATACTTTTTTCATTGTTTCTAATTTTTCTTGATTAAAACTGAAGCAAATCTACAATCACCAATAAAGGATGATAACCGTTATTTTACCGAAACGGAAATACTTAGTTCCCAAACGTATTCCTTCATAACTGAAGCGTAAAACCTTTACTACAAAAGAAAACCCGTGAACACTAAACACTGAAAAACAATATTTTAGACTAGATAAAGTTGTGTTTTACAACATGAAAATGGCGCCCGAACTTTTCGGTCGGGTCACATTACATTTCAGAGGCCAATATTTCCGTTTCGGTCAGATAATCGGATTTATGCTTTTAAATCATAGCTTCCTTTGCATGCAAATTAAATGTCAGAGATATGATTACAAAAATGAGAAAACCAGGCTCTTTATTATTAGCTGCAGCAGTAGCGATGTTTCTTTCATCGTGTGGACAAAGCAGCTCTAATTCTGCAGCCGGAGAGTTACCTGCACCGGAAACAGACTTTGTTACCCTTAGTCAGGGAACAGGGAATACACAAAAAGAATACCCTGGTAATATTGAGGGTATTGTAAATGTTGATGTAAAACCTCAGGTAAACGGCTATTTACAAGCTGTATTAGTAAAAGAAGGACAGTATGTACAAAAAGGACAGCCTTTATTCAGAATAATGCCGGATGTATATAATGAACAGGTAAAAAATAGCGATGCCGGATTAAAATCGGCTCTTGCAGCTCAGGCAACAGCCAAACTGGAAGTTGATAAACTACGTCCTCTTGTGGACGGAAAAGTAGTTTCCGATATGCAGCTAAAAACAGCTCAGGCTAATTATAATGCTGCTACAGCTCAGGTAGAGCAGGCAAAGGCAGCATTGGGATCTTCAAAGATCAATGCTAATTTCACACTTATAAAGGCTCCTGTAAGCGGTTATATAGGCCGTATTCCAAACCGTGCAGGTACGCTGGTATCACCTACAGATACAGTAGCGCTGACTACACTTTCAGACATCAGTACAGTACAGGTTTATTTCTCAATAAGCGAAGCTAATTATATCACTTACAGTAAAGAAGGAGTTTTCTCAGGAGATTCCGGAAATATTCAGCTGATCCTTGCAGACGGATCAGTATACAACCAGAAAGGCAGAGTAGAAGCGGGGAGTGGTAATATAGATAAGGTAACAGGTAGCATTACGATGAAAGCTGTTTTCCCTAATCCTGATAAACTACTTCGTTCCGGTGGTGCCGGAAAAATTGTGATCGGCAGAACGGTGGACAATATTGTAGAACTTCCGGTAACAAGTGTAAAAGACATTCAGGATAAATTCTTTGTATTCAAACTTGCTGACAGTAGCAAAGTTGCAATGGTACCAATCCAGATTGACGGAAAAAACAAAGACACTTATTATGTAAAATCGGGAGTAAAAGCAGGGGACAAAATCGCACTGAACAGAATCGATATGCTGCAGGACGGGATGAAGGTACAACCAAAGAAAGTACGCGCAAAATAATCCCGCAGAGAATAATTACTTATTAAAAACGAAATTATGTTAAAAAAAATTATAGACCGTCCTGTCTTTGCAACAGTAATATCGGTAGTTATTGTAGTACTGGGGATCATAGGCCTTAGCAGACTTGCAATTACCCGATTCCCGGACATCGCTCCGCCTACTGTTATGGTAAGAGGTTCTTACCCTGGAGGGAACGGACAAACCGTTATACGTTCGGTTGTAACTCCTTTAGAGGAGCAAATAAATGGTGTGGAAAACATGGAGTATATGAAATCTACTGCCAGTAATGATGGTTCATTTTCCATTTCTATTATATTCAAGCAAGGGGTAGACCCGGATCAGGCAGCTGTTAACGTACAAAACAGAGTTCAGCAGGCCACACCTATATTACCTCAGGAGGTACTAAGAAACGGAATTACAACTTCCAAGCAGCAGAACAGTATGATCATGGTATTCAACCTGTATACTGATGATAATAGTAAATATGATGAAACTTTCCTGCAGAACTATGCTAATATCAATCTTTTACCACAGGTAAAAAGAATTAAAGGTGTTGGTCAGGCACAGATTTTCGGAGTCAAAGATTATTCAATGCGTATCTGGTTGGATCCGCAAAAAATGGCAGCACAGGGATTAGATCCTGTAGATGTTACCACTGCAATTGCCAATCAGAGTTTGGAAGCTGCTCCCGGAAAACTTGGACAGGAATCCGATGCCTCTTTAGAATATGTAATCCGTTATAAAGGAAAAAAGAACCAACCAGAACAATATGAAAACATTATTGTAAAAAATCAAGGAACAAATATTGTCCGTCTTAAAGATATATCCCGTGTAGAGTTTGGCTCTATTGACTATAGTGGTAACAATACTACTAATGAGAAAAATGCGGTAACCATTGCTATTATGCAAACATCGGGATCTAATGCAAACGATATTGAAATAGGTGTAAACAAGTCTCTTGAGCAATTATCAAAATCATTCCCTCCGGGTATTAAGTATTCCAAGGTTATTAGCTCAAAAGAAAGATTAGACGAGGCTATCAGCCAGGTGAAATCTACACTTCTTGAAGCCTTTGTACTGGTATTTATTATTGTATTCCTGTTCTTACAAGACTTACGTTCAACCATTATTCCGGCTATTGCCGTTCCGGTTGCTATTATTGGTACATTCTTTTTCCTATTGGTATTAGGTTTTACCATTAATGTACTGACGCTCTTCGCACTGGTACTGGCCATTGGTATTGTCGTAGATGATGCTATTGTCGTTGTAGAAGCTGTACACAGCAAAATGGAAGGCTCTACTATGAGTGGTAAAGAAGCGACGCATAGTGCAATGGGCGAAATTACAAGCGCTGTAATTTCCATTACTCTTGTTATGGCAGCGGTATTTATTCCTATCGGCTTTATGACAGGTTCTGCAGGTATTTTTTACAAACAGTTTGCCTATACATTAGCTATTGCTATTATTATTTCTGCTGTCAATGCACTTACACTAACACCAGCATTATGTGCGTTGTTCCTTAAAAATCATAATACAGAGGATGGACATACCCATGAGAAAAAAGGATTTGTAAAGAAATTTACCACAGCCTTCAATGCCGGATTTGAAAATATGACAGGTAAATATGTAAAAGGGATTAAATTTTTATTCAAAAGAAAACTTGTGGCTGGCGGGCTTGTAATAGGAGTTATTGCATTAGCAGGATTCCTGATGACAACAACACCAAAAAGTTTCGTTCCGATGGAAGACGATGGTCTAGTGATGTATTCATTAACAATGCCTCCAGGAACAGGACTTACAAAGACAACTGAGGTTGCTAACAGAATCAACAAGATGCTGAAGCAAAATGAAGCTATAAAAGAGAATACTTCTATCACAGGATACAACCTTCTAAGCAGTAGTGCAGGTCCTGCATACGGAATGGGCTTTATTAAACTTAAACCTAAAAAGGAGAGAGGTGCTGTAAAGGATATTGAATCCATCAATGCTATGATAAGTCAGCAAATGGCAGGTATAAAAGAAGGAACCGTAATGGTATTCAGAATGCCTCCAGTAGAAGGATACGGAGTAACAAATGATGCAGAAATTGTATTGCAAGACCGTACAGGACGCGATCCTCAGATATTGAAAGCAAAAGCCGATGAGTTAATCGGACAATTGATGCAGACACCGGGAGTAGCTTTTGCTTATACAACATTTAGAGCTGACTATCCACAGTTAGAGTTGGAAGTAGACGAAGACAAGGCAAAACAGATGGGGGTTAGCGTTGCTGGTTTACTTAATACAATCCAGGGATATTTCTCAGGAGATCAGTCACAGAATTTCTCAAGATTCGGAAAATTCTACAGAGTGAATATCAAAGCAGATGGTGTTTTCCGTATGGATGAAGCATCTTTCAATAATATTTTCACCAAAAATGCAGCAGGAGAAATGGTACCGGTAAATACGCTGATCACACTGAAAAAGGTATATGGCCCTGAATCTGTAAGCAGATACAACCTGTACAATTCATTGACCGTTAATGTTGCTCCGGCTCCGGGGATTAGTAATGGTGAGCTTATGAATCGTATAGAGCCTGTATTGGATAAACTACCTTCTGATTATAGTTATGAATGGACAGGATTAAGTTTGGAGGAAAAAGCATCAGGAAATCAGACTGTATTTATATTAACCCTATGTATATTCTTCGTTTACCTGATCCTTTCAGCACAATATGAAAGTTATTTGTTGCCACTATCTGTAATTCTATCTATTCCAACCGGAGTTATAGGGGCTTTTCTCGGAATTCGTGCTGTTGGTTTGGACAATAACATCTTTGTACAGGTGGGACTTATCATGCTCGTCGGGCTTTTGGCCAAGAATGCCATCCTGATTGTAGAGTTTGCTGTCCAAAGAAGAAAAGAAGGAATGTCTATTACGGATTCTGCAATAGCAGGTGCACGTTCCAGATTACGTCCTATTGTGATGACTTCATTGGCCTTTATTGTGGGTATGATACCGTTGATGATTTCATCAGGAGGAATGGCATCAGGAAATATATCCATCAGTGTAAGTGCCGCTATGGGAATGCTAAGTGGAGTAGTACTCGGAGTATTTGTAATACCTGTACTATATATACTATTCCAGTATCTACAGGAAAAAGTATCCGGAAAAAAAATAGAGACCAAACAGTAAAAAGCAAATCATAATGAACAAGAATATAATAACAAACTGGCTGGGAGCAATAGCAATCGGTGCATTGGTAAGCTCCTGTTCCGTAGCTCAGAAATACACTCGCCCGGAACTAAACATGCCGGTACAATATAAATCGGAGGCTAATTTAACAGGAGATCACGTACAATTGCCATGGAAGACATTTTTTAAAGATCCTCAGCTGATTGCACTGATTGAAAAAGCCTTGCATAACAACAATGATGTTGCTGTTGCTCTAAAAACCATAGATCAGCTGGATCTGGCAATGAAGCAGGCAAAATTATCAATTCTGCCTACAGCCCAGGCAACCATAGGTGCCAACAGAAGTTACCCATCTAAAAACAGTATGAATGGTTCTATGGCTGAACAATTTATTGGTACCAAATATATCGATGATTATACACTGAATCTGGGAATATCCTGGGAAGCAGATATATGGGGGAAAACAAAGCTGCGTAAAGACCAGACTCTTGCAGATTATTTTGGACAAAAGGAAAATGTTGTAGCCTTGAAAACGCGTATTATTGCTCAGGTAGCTCAGGCATACTATAATTTAATAAGCCTTGATCAGCAGCTTAAGATAGCGAATGAAAACGTAAAGCTTAGTGAAGACATTCTGCGTATGATGCATCTTCAATACAATTCGGGGCAGATTAATTCATTGGCTATAGAGCAGGCAGAAGCTCAAAAGAAAACAGCGGAGCTTATTATTCCTCTGGCGAAGCAGAATATAAGTGTACAGGAAAGTGCGCTAAGTATACTTTGCGGAGAATATCCGGATAGTATTTCAAGGGCAAACAGTCTTAAAAGTGTAACGCCTGGAGAAATTTATGGATCCGGTGTTCCTGCAGAACTGCTTAGTCGTCGTCCGGATCTTAAAGCGGCAGAATATGCTGTTGTTTCTTTAAATGCAAAAACAGGACTGGCAAAAACGGCAATGTATCCGTCTATTAGCTTATCTGCACAGGTAGGAGCTAACTCTTTTAAGTTCAATAAATGGTTTGATTTACCAGGTTCGATAACCAAAAACCTTGCAGCAAATCTTACACAACCAATCTTTCAAAAGAAAGAACTGCAAACTGCTTACAAAACTGCAGTTATCGAACAGGAAAAAGCGGCGATTCAGTTTAAACAAGCTGTTATGACAGCCGTAGGAGAGGTATCTAATGCTATGGCCAATTATAAAGGCAGCACAGACAGACTAAATCTGGTATCCAGAAAAGGGGAGTCTTTGGAGAAAGCAACTAAAGATGCAACATTGTTGTACAAGAATGGTATGGCTACTTATCTGGAAGTAATCTCTGCACAAAGTGCAAAATTACAGAATGAACTGGAACAAAATACTATAGAGCTGGATAGGCTGAACAGTATGGTAGAATTGTACAGAGCATTGGGCGGAGCTACAGACTCCATTTAGAAAACAACACTATTATATATATATCATTTTTCTCATTTAATTTGTTGTTTTGAAATTGAATTGACAATTTCGTGCAGGCAGATCTTCGGATCTGCCATTTTTATTTAAATAAAGTCTGTTTCATTCCATCTGGCCATATTTCCGTTTCAGAAGTCATTATTTCCGATTGGGTAAGAATATTCTATACATCAACTCTTAATATTTCTTCTTTTGTAGTCAGAATTGGGAACAGCATCCCGAAATAACAAAAACACAATATGCAACAAACCTGGTTAAAAAGATTTATGCTTATCTGGATTGGTCAGTTTATATCACTGATCAGCAGCTCTGCCGTTAATTTCGCAATTATTATCTGGCTCAGTCTTGAGACCAGATCTGCAGAAGTTCTGGCATATGCTGTAATTGCAGGAATGCTTCCGCAAGCTATTCTAGGACCAATTGCTGGTGTTTATGTAGACCGGTGGAACAAGAAAATAACCATGATGCTTGCTGATAGCTTTGTAGCTGTCTGTACGCTTATTATGTCTGTTTGTTTCTATCTTGGCTACGAAAGCCTCACAATGATTTTTATTGTGCTTTCGCTTCGTTCAATAGGTTCCGCATTTCATATGCCTTCAATGCAGGCTGCAATTCCTATGATTGCTCCCAAATCTCAATTATTACGTATCGCAGGAGTTAATCAGATCATTCAGTCTGTATCCGGGATTGCAGGACCTGCGCTTGGAGCACTTTCAATAAGCTTTTTTTCAATAGGGAAGGTGTTATTATTCGATATTGTAGGAGCAGCAATAGCTGTAATATCATTAGCTTTTATAAAAATACCGGAAACGAATAACTATAAAAAAGCAAAAGCAGGTATAAGAAATGTTATACAGGATATGAAAACCGGATTTAATGCTATCCGGAGCAACAAAGGTTTGTATATGCTATTCGGAGTTTCTGTAATGTCGGCTTTATTTGTAATCCCAACCATTCCATTGCTTCCGTTGATAACAATAAACCACTTTAATGGTGGGAAATTCGAAATGGGATTGGTAGAAATTCTCTGGAGTATAGGTATGCTTGCTGGCAGTGGCGTTCTTAGCATCTGGAAACCATCAGTTAATAAAATATTTATTATCAATATAATGAATATTATAACAGGGATATTATTGGCATGGTCCGGATTGCTTCCTTCAACAGCATTTCTCATTTTCATTTTTCTGATGGGAATATGTGGGGCTGCATACTCGGTAGAGAGCGCAACGTTTACAACAATTGTTCAGGAAAAAGTAAAACCAGAAGTTTTGGGACGGGTATTTTCATTGTATTTCAGTCTGATTCTTTTGCCTTCCATGATCGGGCTTTTCTCTACAGGCTTCCTTGTTGAAGCAATAGGAATCAATCAGGCCTTTATAGTGTTAGGTATCTTAACAGCTATTGTAGGAGGATTGTCTTTTATGATTCCTACATTGATGGCTTTGGATAAAAAGGATGCAAAAGTGTTAGGAACAAACAATTTATAGATATGAAACAACATACCATCATCAATATTTTTTTATAGTTTAGTTTAATTTGTTGTTAAAAGCTGTGAGGCAGTTTTGGACAGACAGGTTTTAGTGCACCTGTCTGTTTTTTATAAATATTATTTTCTATATATTCCCATATTCATTATTGATAATGTCTGTTGTTTACAAGCTGAAAAGAATGAAAAGAAGCAGAATAAGGAGGGATTGTTTCACTATAAAAAATACTCTATTTAACATAATATTAATTATAGGATATTAAATTGTATAAATAAATTCGGGCTTCGAATTGAATTTACAAACCTAACATTTATATTATGCTGAACCTTTACGTTCATAATGAAGTAATAAAGAAAAAAAACAACTATTACATTTCTCTATCAAGAACGCCCGAACTGATAGATAATAAACTTGTATTCAGAAAGGTACATTTCACCGATAAGAAAAAAGTTGTCCAATATATTAAGAATGCGTCTTTCTTCGTTGATACGATTGCATTCACTTTAGATTTATATGTAGACAGATTACGAGCGTTATCAAATCTTATAGAAATTAAAAATAACAACTGGATACGTCGTGATTTTGATTCACATTTAATTAACACACTGGATCAACTTTCACAGATTAGAAAAACTGTTGAGCCTAAAGATTTTGAATTTTATCTAAATAAATTACGCAATACCTACATTGGTATTTCTAAAATGCTTGTTATACTTAACAAGTACCTTCCTTTTGAATCTGAAATTATTTTTACCTCTTTACAGCTTCAAATAGACCATGTAAACTACGTTTTAGATAACCCCTACTCTATTTTAGACCCTAAATTTTCACGTAATTAATTAATAACCAGCCCCAAAAAGGTTGGTTTTGACGCGCTAATAAGTATGTGTTTATCAAAACAATCGGTCGTGTCGAAATTCATGCTTTAGGGGCTCTATTCTCCTCTATGTACGAAGTCATTGATGTAGCTGTGGTAAAACCACATTCAATTGTTCAATATAAAAAATCAACATTCCCAAAGAAATACAATGAAAAATCTCTATCCAATCTCAAGCAAAACAATAAAAGTAAACTTGTCGACAGATTACGCCGTATTAAAGAAGTCTCCGATATCAAAGCTTATGCGAAAGTGTTTAAAGATACGTACAAAGCTGAGACGCAAAAAGAATATTCCGGTACTGTCTCGGGTACAGTGGCGAAAAAGCTTCTTAAAATCTCATCCGTATTTGCACGCTCAATACTTTCGAGGTATAGCAATCTCAACTCTGTGCGTGATAGGTCAATTACACTCTGTACGCTTACTCTTACAGGAGCGCAAAAACACACTGACAAAGAGTTTAATCAAACCCTTAGAAAGTTTTTAGATCATATAAAAAAGGTTGATTCATATTTAATAAGCCCAACCACAAAAAAGAAAACGAATATAAAAGCGCCTCGGGTTCGCCAGTTCTTCTGGCGTGCAGAGGTTCAGGGTAACGGTAATATACACTATCACATCTTATTTGATGCTTTCGTAAATAAAGATACTTTGAAACGTGTTTGGAATGGTTACCTGCAAAAAATGGGCTACCCTCCGGCTTACAATTCAACCCGCATTGAATCACTGCGTAATGTAAAAGACGTGGTGGCATATGTGTGTAAATACCTTACAAAAGCAGACACCCATGATAAAAAGACAGGAAAACCTAAACGCCCAATCATTGGTAAAATGTGGGGATGTTCAAAAGACCTTTTAAGAGTTGATTATCCAAAATTTTATGATAGTGATACTGTTCACTTAAATGAGCTTATTAACCGCATGGAAAAAATAGAACTTGAAGACAGTATAAAAGACTGGGTAAAATGCTGGAAAGGAAATACAACCCGACTCTTAAAAGAATGTTCTGTGAATCTTCAATGGTTTGTAAAAGTACATTATCAACGTGTATTTGATTTTCTGTACCGAATAAATGATGAACGTAAAGCTTACACCCCTCCTACCTTGAAAGTTAAACCTAAACAATTGCAATTTGAATTATGATAAAGTATATACAAAGTATTATGACTTCTGTTTATTTAAATCACCATTTCAGGTTTGTATTAACATATATTGACTGTAATGGAAAAAGAAAACGTCATTTTATTGGTGCGGGGCGGCTTTCTGAATATCTCGGAGAGAAAAACGCAGAAACCGTTCAAAAATGTGCTATCTCGATGAAAACAGATAAACACACGGTTAAGTTTAGAAAGTGCGGACAAGTTGATATTTACTCAAAATAACTATTCATTAAGCTATGAAGAAAAAAGAATTTTCAGATTACAAAAAATTAAGCCTTCAGGATATAGCGGATTTATGTGAGTTTTCTCTTAGTAGTGCGCAAAAAATTAAAAGAGAAATTAAGAAGGATTTAGGTATAAACACAAAGTATATTTTCTACTTCCAGTTTAAGGCGTATTTCTGCCAAATTCCAGTTAATTAAGTTTAATTAAGGTAGAACACATTTAATTCAATTAAGCCCCTTTTTAGGGGCTTTACTTTTGTCATGAGTTTAATATTTAACAATAAAATAATTAAAAATGATTCAAAGTAACGTTTATGTAAATCAAGCCGGCAAGAATGCCCAGATTGAGATTAAAGATCCTGCACACTCCATTGTCTTTGGCGCTTCTCTTGGTGCTGGTTCTCCGGCTTTAGATCCTGAACTACAGGTTAAAATTGAATTGGTCTCTAAAAACCGACCTAATCAGGTTTTAGTGGATTTAAAATTTTCAGAATTTAAAGAAGTCATCAGACCCATGTTTAAAGGTATTAAGATTATGAACCTTATCCCTTTGGCACTCTCTGACAACCTTATTTTATCTGCGGATAATAAAATCCTGATTACCCTGTCTTGGAAAAGTGCCAATGTAACAGCAATGACTTACACAGTCAATACACTAAAGTCTAATACTTATACTCCGCTAGTGGTAAAAGCTGTAGACTTAACACAAAACAGAACTTTAGATACTGAATACTTCACAGCTTTAAGGCTTAATGATGAAATTCACGGTATCGAAACAATTGTGGATGGTAATAAAATTTATCAGCACAGGGATTTACTTTGGGCTACTGTTACCGATTCTAATGATGTTCTTGTAAAAGTAGACCCTAACCAGAAAATTACAGTGGAGGGTTCTGAGCAGTGTTATTTAATCCAGTACTAAGATGGATCCGTTTAGCGCTATACAAGTAGCTAGTATGTTTAGTAGCGGTACTGGCGGAGATACCCCAAATTCAACAACAGCTACAACCCCTACCGGAGCAAACGCTTTTGATGTTGGTGGTATACTTGGGAATATTCTTGGAGGGGTTACAAAATTTATAGGATGTCTTGGAAAACAGGCATGGACAACGGGAGTTCTTGATGAAGCCAGAAACGCTGTTGATGGTGTAGTACGTAATATCAAAAGTGAGAGAGATGCAGAAAATGCACTGAATGACTTTGCAGCAATTATTGTTTCTATGCCTGCGCATCGTGACAGCATGAAGAATGCCTGTACCAAAGAAAACATGGATATCTACACAAACTATGTGAAAAGTGTTCGTGAGAATATGTTAAGACAGTTTGATGTTCAGGAAATTGGTATTTCATACTGGAATCCGGTTGGTAACTATCCTCACGGAGAAAAGTCCGGACTAATTCAAAAAGTTAGGGTTATAGGGATGAAAAGTAGTACAATTCCAGTATTTCCAGACCTTCCGGTAAATGGTGGCGTTGGTCAGGGTGAATATCAACCGCCTGTTCCTACTCCTAATGTTGTTCCAACACCAGATAACGGAACATATTACACAAAAGAAGAAATAGATACCATTCTGAATAGTCAGTTGAAAAACAATCTTGCGAGTAATGATGTTCAAACCCTTCAACAATTGCAAACCATGCTGAATGCAAAACCAAATTGTAAGGGTGGTATTGTAAATGGAAAACCTTATTTGGACTGCTCCGTAACGAATGATAACACCCAAAACATGATTCAGGTAGCCGGACTGGCATTAACCGCTCTGGGTCTTGTATGGATGGTCACTAAAAAGAAATAATAAAAACAGTTTAAAAATTAAAAAGAAAAATACATGAAAGATTTCGTAGCGTTTCTGGATAAGAGCATTTATACCGGAAAAGATTTTAAAATTAAGTACGGGCATTTATTCGCTGGTGCTGTAGTATTAGTAGCAACTTATTTTCTATTGCCTAAAAGGGTTCAGCGTCAAATTAAATTTTAGTAGTCATGACTTACAATAATTATAAAACAGCGGGTAACTGGAAACAGTACCCACAAAAAAGAAGCTATGCACCTTATAACCCCGGTTATGGTCGTAGTAATGGTAATGGTTCTGGAATTAAAAAAAGCGGTGCTGTATATTCCAGAATCAAGAAAGGTAAAAATGAAGGGCATCAAGCGGTTAATGCATGGAGAAAAACCCGTAATGGTTTAATGACGGCTAGTGCTATGCCTGTAGATGGTGTACTACATTCTGATAAAAAAGGCAACGAGTATTTACGCTATGTTGTTACAGTTGTTCATCAGGGATTCGGTACTACACAGACTTACTGGTGCTTAATGAATGTAAAGAAGCAAACCATTACGATTAGTGAGCTTGGTTTAGTGATTTCTCCTAACGGTTCAGGTCGTACCGGATCAGGAAGAAATGTAAGAGGTTATTTCGGAAAATTCTCACGCAGATAAAAAATAGAAATTATGCAAAAAGTTGTTGATCTATTGGCAAAGTTTGTCAAGCATGGAGAAAAGTTAAGTTTCTTCGCTAATCTGGTTATTACGGTGGTAAATGGTGCTACGAAATGGCTTGAAGAAAATGCACCGAATCAGCCTATAAAGAAATAGGGATGTTTAATTGGTTGTTATGTTTCGGGTGGCTTCTTCTTATTCTTCTGCCCTACGCAGGTTATGCGGTTTATTGCTTATTGTTTGAATGGAACTGGCTACCTGATTCTAATAACTGTAATATGAAAAGTTTTGAAAATGATAGATAAAATTTTGGCTTTGGGCTTAACTGCCCTCGGAGCTACTATGATGACTAAAAAAGGAGGTTTGTTTATTGAATCCTCAACCTATTCAGATTTTGAAATAACTGATAGAATTGTTGATTCAATAAGAGTCTTTGAAAGTGGTTCAAATGTTTATGAAAAAGCCTATAACTTGGCAGGTGAATATTTAGATAGTGCTAAAAGGTTTAAACGTTATACTATTGGTAATGGCATGACATACGTTTTTAAAGAGGGAGGAATTCCACATATTACTAATTATCCTAGTAGGGGTTTGAATGCCGTTAGAGCAACTGATACGTTAACAGGTCTAAAGAATGAAATGGGTTATTCTGGTTTAAGTAGTAGTGAATTTGCAAAGAAATTAACAGAGAATTTTGCCAAAGCTGCTTCATATTCCAGAGTTGCAAGGGATTTAGATAGATTAGGTATTCCTTATCGTGTTAATTATGCCGAAGCTTTAATGGAAATGAGTTATGGAAGTGGTTCTGCGTTTCAGCTTTCCTCTGGTTTGTATAATGTCTTTTTAACATCTGTCAAAAATGATTCTTCTCCTTATAATTTTGCTAGATCGTATTTTATTTACAGGTATAGTTATTATAAATCTCTTACTAGTGCTTGGGGGATAAATAAAAATGGTTGGATGCCTCGTATCTTTTTTGCTGCTATGGTTGCGAAAGGTGAAAATGTTGATGCTACTAGTATAAAAGGTAAGTACTATCACACTAATTCTAAGTATTTAGAAAACAAATCCCTCTTAATAAGGGATATTCAGAGGGAGTTTGGTTATAATGCGTCTTGGTAATCTCTATAGAGGAAAAATTTTCATTTTCTCTCTTACTTGTTCTTTTGACTCTGTAATAATTAGTTCTTTATCATCAAAATTTGCACAACAGTAGTAGCTTTTAATGTAATTGAGTTCTTGTTTCGAAACTGTATTTAGCATAACAGATTTTTTGTCTAATCCTATGTTATACATTTTCTTTAAATCTTCTTTTTTAAGTTTTAAAGCTTTAGAAACATTGGATTTCATGAACATTTGATAAGCTTGCTTTTCACTTAATTCTTTTGATTGTCCAAAAGTAAGAGCAGAAGCCAAAACAGATAAAAGTAAAAATGTTTTCATATAAAAAGTAAATGTTAATAATCGTTAAAAAATGAAAAACAAAAATAATACCAATAATTTAAATTGGGAAACAATGTTAATAATTGTTATTGTGGGCTTTATGGTGTACATATTCGCAAAATCAAAATGGAATTTAGATAACTTCTTTAAAAATGTCTTTTCCCTTGAGTGGTGGAAAGGATTATTAAAAGGAAATGTAACTACAAATCCTACTGTCGGGGGAAGTTCTGACGGTACTCTTACTCAGCCCGACGCAAGCGGTACGCCTGTCGGAACTAAAAAAAAAACGACTGTGGTTGCGGGGAATCCTGAAATAATTAATCAGGATGTTGACAATAGGTTTACATATAATGCGAAATATTTTACTGATCGTGAATATTTCGGTGTTGGTGTTGTTCCTGCTCCTTATCGTTCCAATTTTAGTGTTTTACTTCTTCAACTGGATCGTATACGCGAAGCTTGGGGTTCTCCTGTTAAGATTACAAAAGGCTATCAAAAGCCATCCAGTAACGTAAATGAAGCTTTCTACAACGGTTTTAATTTATGTTTAGCTGTAAATATTACTCCTACTGTAGGAAAAGCCAGTGATTTAATAAATATAGTTTCCAGAATGATGCAGGATAATGAGATTGTAAAAGGTACTATAGGGGTTACAAATGGACAGCTTTATATTCATTTCACGGGTAAATATAAAAACTTAGGATAATGAAGAAAAAATTAATCTATGCAGGTATAGCCATACTAGCTATAAATCTACTAAGTGGAAAAAGCGTTAAGGATATTATTCCGGATGGAAAACCAAAACCCGATGCCTCAACAGGTGGTAAAGGTGGTATAAGTTTACCCAGTGATTTAACTGTAAAGCCGGGAGTGGACACAGGACCAAAAGTTGGAGACGGAATAAGCGTTACCCCTCCTGTAACACCAAAACCACAAGTACCACCAACAACAGCTCCGGTAACTCCTCCGCCTGTTGTCGTTCCTCCCCCTTATATTCAGACTGATCCAAAGACAGGTAATTCTGTAATTGTTACGGGACCCATAATTTCAGACTGGTAATTTTAAATAAAAAAATAAACATGAAAAATATTGATTTCAAACAAATAGCTATTTACGGGGGTGTTGCTCTGTTAGCTTACAAACTCTTTAATACAAAGGTTTCTATTAATACAGGTTTGCAACCTAATGCAGGAACTGATATAAAACTTCCTACAGCTTCTGTAACTCCAATTGCACAGGCTTACACGTCTCAAAGTCCTTTTACTACTGATCCTCTGGCTAATCCATTATCAGAAGACGAATTTAGGAAATTATTAATCTCTAATTTAGTAAGGTATTAATATGAAGTTATTTGAAAGTGCAGATGCTATTTTAACAAAGTTTCCTTTATCCACTGCCGGAAGCGTTGCTTTGTCTGTAAACTGGGGAGTACTAACTCCTGTATTTTTACAATTGGGGTTATTCGTTGTAGATTTACTACGGCAAAAGTTTATAAAGAAACAAAAGAGAGAAAAGCAGGTTATTAATGAACCAGATTTGGAAAAATAAAAATGATTACTCCCTACGGGTTTTTAATGGTGGTTTTATCATTGTAGAAATGCCCTTTGTTGGAAATTGTTATAAAGCTAGTCTTTGGCTTTCAGAATCCTATAAATACAGAAACTGGACACATTTTGAAGCTTATAATCGTAGATCAGGACAATTTGTAGGAAGGTTTTCCCGTGGTTCGTTTATACCTCCTTTTCCCAGATTTTAAACAGACAGAATTGTTTTAAGATCTTACCCTCCTTTACCTATTAATACTTGGTTGTATCTTACCCACTTCTATTACGAGGTGGGTATTTTGCTATTGTATTATGTTAAATCGATAACTATTTACGGGAAACCTTATTTTATTGTCAAAATATTAATCTATATTTAGCACATCAATTTATAAAAAATACAATTTATGAAGAAACAATTATTTTATCCTGCATTGTGGGGAATCCTAACTTTGTCTACATTAATTTCCTGTCGTACTGAAGATGGAGTAATGACTCAAAAACAAATTGAAGACAAAAGGTTTGCGGTTTTTGTTCCTAAGTCGGGAAAATCTGTTAATTATGCTGATGGTTTTGCTTTTCTAATGAAAAGATATGATGGTTTACAGAAAACTAATTTATCAGGCGTTAATAATAAAACTATAATTGGAACTATAGCGAGCACAGATAAAATAGCATCCCTCTCTCAAGATGGACAATCCTATGTTGAGTTTAATGTCAAATCCCAGATTATTACAGAAGAAAACGGAGATAAGTGGATTGTATTTCCAAAAGTCCAAGGAAATAGAGTTATTGGTCTAGTATCTGCTATCCTTACTGAAAAAGGAACTTATGTGAGATACCGGAATTATAATGAACAAGATGAGCTGTATCAACTTAATGTAGTTGCGTTTCAAGAATCATTAAATAAGTTTCAACAGAAATTTAAAGTTTTGGCACTTAACGCAAGTATAAAACCCATGGCAGGTTTTGGATGTAGAGAGGAAAATAATGAATGGGTCGATTGTGATCATCCCGGGGTTGATATTATTGTTCCAAAACCAAATCCGGGAACAACAAATCCCCCAGAAAATGGTGGAAACGGAGGTGGATGCCTAGATCATGCTAACTGCATTGATCCTGGATATGGAGGTGGTGGATATATTGAACCTTTGCAAGATCCTTGTAGTCGCGCGCAACGAGCTTTATCTGCTGCAAATGTAAAGAGTGCTATACAGAGTTTGAAAGATAGAATGAATGATCCAAATAGGCCAAATAACAATGAACAGCTACATGTAATAAAGAAAGATGGAGGTACAGAAGTGAAAGAAGGAAAACAGGATCACGTTCCTTTTTCTCCTGATATATATACCAAGGGGTCAGTACATGATCATGATAAATTGGGTTTTCCAATGTTCCCTCCACATGATATTAATTCATTTATAAATACAGTAAGAGTTCAGAATTATCCACCAGACCCGAATGATCCAACAGATAAGACAGGTGAAGCATTCTTAGGAATTGTAACACCAGACTATAATTACTTTATGATATTTAATGGCACGAAAGATGATATACCTCCTATGTATGGAGCGGGTGTTGTTGAAGCATTTCAATTAGAATCTGAAATAGAACATACTAATATGCAAATGCATAATGTTACAATGACAGATAGTGTTTTACAAAAATTGTTTTTTGATTATTTAGACAAAATGGGACTGAGTGGAAAAGTAAGTTTAATAAAACAAATAAACGGGAATAATTATCCTATAACAAAGAATTCTGACGGAACAATAAATAATAACAGTACAAATCCTTGCAAAAATTAAACTAATATGAAAAAGAATATAACAATATTGATCGTTTTTTTATCGTTTTTTTACATAAAATCTCAAACTATATCTCTTTCTAATGCTCCTTATAAAATACCAAAAGGTAGTTATTTAAAAGATATAGATAATACTTTACCATTATTTACTGGAACATGGACCGCAAATTTTGAAGGTAGACAAGTCATATTAAACATATCTGATAAAGTAGAAAATTACCCTATACAATTAGCAACTACTAATTATTATAGTGATGTCATATTTATGAAATACACCATTAATGACTCTAATGGTAATCAATTGGCTAGTACGATGAATAAAGCAAATGCAGATATTAATATATTAAGTACATTTACATCTTCTGATAAGAATAAAATTGGATTTGTTTATAGAGGAGAAGAATGTGGAATAGGAAGAGGAGTAATTTATATTAATTTTATTGATACTAATCATATAAAATGGGAATATCATCCCACTGGTGGATTAATTGATCCAAAGCAATGTCCAAATTATTCAGATAACATCAAATCATACATCCCTAGAACTCTTGATTTAACTTTTACAAAGCAATAATTTTTTATAATTTAAGTACATTACCCCGAGTGACCTCGGGGTTTTTCTTTAATACCTATTCTTTTTTTGAATGGGTATTATTTTTAATTTATTAACATCATATTATTTTTTTTATTAATATTGCAATACGAAATAGTCGGGAATTTTGATCATTTACAATTTTAAAGTTACAGAAGTTAATAGATGAAAAATAGTTAACAACTGTATAACCTACTGATACATAGACTTATTTTATTTAACAAGTTATTAATTATAGGACAAAATAATCCTCGCAGGCTCGGTTCGCCCTATAATGATATTATGTTAAATATTCAGGGCGTACTTTGTAAGGATATTTACAGCAAAAAAGATTTCGTCCTATAATTTGACATTATGCTAAATAGCCGCTCAGCCAGCGCTATTGTTAGCAAAAATGAATGTGCTTCGCATGAAAAATTCACATTAATTTTTGCTGCACAAATCCATTGCTCGTCCACGCCATTTAATTTTTTTTGCCAACGCTCAGGAAAACGAAATTTTATTTTCGTGGAGTTCGCTGGCATACAAAAATGCCAATGTGCCTGACGGCTTTCTTTTAGCATTTTTCTATGCTGGCGCTCACGACATCAATTGTATGTTCTTTTGCCTTGATGCAAAAGAACCAAAAAATCAAGGCTTTGATGGCTTCACTAAAAATGAACTGCACTACGCTAAAATATAAAAACTCGCTTCGCTCAGACAGTTTATATTTTTTAACGCTCCGTTTCGTCCATTTTTTTAACGCTCATCCATCAAAGGCCGATTTCAGACTGTCTACAGTTCGTTTACTGCATCCAATGCATAATGACTGAGTTCTTCAATGGCTTTGGTAAAGACTTTGATCTGCCATGTAGAAAAATGACGTAAGTTGGTAGACTGCTCGTGGTTTTGAAATATAGTATTGGGTGTGGTAAATACCATGCTGGGTATCAGATACATGACCGGATTCATATCTTGCATATATATGGTAAGCAGTACCAATAAATCCACTCGTGGTGTATAGTCATAATCACGTTGATTAATACTAATGCTACGGGATTTGTCCAAATTGAGAAAGCATAAAATGACTTCGTACATATCATCATTTTGCGCTATAAATTTGATCCGATCTTTTGAAACTTGCTCTGGCAATGGTACATAACCAAATTGTTTTAATTTTTGAATTAAAGCCACTTTTGCCTCTGTATGTATGAATTCTTCTGCCATCTTATCCCCTAATTTATGCTTTTTTCATATAATGCACCCTTATTTACTTAACATAATGTTTTGCAATTTGTCCCATATTTGTGATTTGTGATCCGATAAACTTTATTATTTCAAATTTGGAATAATAAAATATGCAAAACATTGTAAATTAATAGCTTTCCCCCTCCTCTTTTACTTTTATTTCTCCGTTTATAAATTTCAATTGTTCGAATATTTCGGGATGCACCATTTCTTTGATTTTCTTTCGAAGCATTCTGCTACTTTCATCCTGTACACGGGCTAATAATTTGGTATCTATCAGACCCGGCACCTCTTTTTCGATCACTATTCTTTTTTCATAGATCCATACAGTGAGTTTGTCTTGTGCTTCAAATCCACACTTGCGAACCCATTTGCCAAATAGCAAAATTCTTGACGCATAGTCATCTTTGCGGTAGCCCTCATTCACGATCACGCCAGACACCGTAAGACGTCGTATTTCCAAAGGTTTCACTTTGCTTTCGTTCTGCTTTTCTGAAGATGTTTTTTTAGTGCTCATAATTTGGTCTGTTTTATATGCACAAGATACACTGATATGAATTCTGTAACCTACATAATGAGGATGTATTTTACATGGATCATTCTTTCAGATCATCTCATTGTCCTTAATTTGAGTATCACCGAAAGCCGTCATACGTATCTTTATAAAATTCCTCACCCGACATTTCTATTTCAATTATGATTCTCTTTTTATACACTTTCAGAGCCAGTTTATCACCTCCCCTAAAGCCACTCTCCCACAGCCACTTGCCGGTGAGTGTAATTAGAGGATTATAACCTCCAAAATTGTTTCTTTTTTCCAATATTTTACGGCAAACCGTAATTCTGCGTATTTCTAATAGCTTATCTTTGCTATTGACCTTTTTTAAAGGATTTTTTTTTGTATTCATAATCAATGTGTTTTCAACAAAGTAGCCCAATAGCTGATTTGTAAACCACATATTAAATGTGTATTTTACATAAACTAATTCTGTTAATTACAGGTTAATAACGGAAAATTTTGTATTTTGCTTCCTTACAAAAGAATTAAATTCGCTGCCATGACAGATACTATACAACCAAACCACAAGATACATCAGGGACGCAATGTAAAGCGCTTCCGTGAAATGCTTGGTATCAAGCAGGATGCCCTAGCCTACGAACTTGGCGATGATTGGAACCAGCAAAAAGTTTCTCTTTTGGAACAAAAAGAAACTATCGAAGCTCAACTACTTCAGCAGATTTCTACCATTCTGAAAATTCCTGTGGAAGCAATTCAGAATTTTGATGAAGAACAGGCTATTACTATAATCTCTAGTACATTTAATGACAATGCTCAGGTAGGTACCGTAATAAATAATTACAATCCTGTTGATGCAGTCTTAAAGCTTCATGAAGAAAAAATGGGATTGTATGAGCGTATGCTAAAGGAAAAGGATGAAATGATGGCGAGGTTGGAGAGGTTGATTGAGGGGAAATAATCTTTATCTTTATTAAAATGAATCTAAAAGCCAATATACATAATGAGTAGAATTAATATACAAGGAATCATTGATAATATTCGGAGTAAATCGAATATCTATACTCCTATTATAGAGGAAATTGTAAATTCAATTCAGTCAATCGGTTTAAAAGAAATTAATAATGGCAAGATTGAAATTATATTACATAGGGAAAAAACTCTTAATATTGATAATACTATTCCAAGTGTAAGGAGTATTGAAATAAGAGATAATGGAATGGGGTTTACCCAAGAAAACCGAGACAGTTTTGATACATTTTATAGTGAATATAAAAAAAAGATTGGTGGTAAAGGGTTCGGAAGATTTATGTATGTTAAATACTTCAATAACGTACATGTAAACAGTGTTTTTAAAAGCGATGACCAAACTTTAAAATCTCGCAATTTCCGTTTTGGAAAGGAATATGAAATAATAGTTGATGAAAAAATAGAAGATACAACTGCAGTTGACACTTATAGTTGTGTAATCCTCCAAAATATTAAATCAGGGCAAGCTTTTGACAAACAGACGGAAACGATAGCGCGGAAAATCCTTGATAAAATATTAATTTATTTTATTAACGATACTTTTACACCTCCAACCATTATTTTAAGAGAAGCAGAGGGCGATTTTTCTATTGTTTTAAATGACTTCTTAACAAAAATAAGCGAAATAAAACTTTGGAAAAGTAAAGATTTTACTCTTGAAGATGACAAAAATCAAAAATATGAATTTGTAGCAAAAGTGTTCAAGATTTATTATCCTGGAAACCAAAAAAGTAAAATTAGTTTAACGGGTCATAATAGAGAAGTTACTGATACTGGATTACATAAATATGTTCCAGAATTTGAGGACGAATTTTTTGAGGAGGACGAAAATAACACAAAGAAAAATTACATAATAAAAACTTATGTTTTAGGGGATTATTTAGATAATAATGTATCTCTTGAACGTGAGACTTTTGATTTTCCAAAAGAATCAAAAGATATATATTTTCCGTTTGGACAAGCTGATATTGAAAAAAAGGCTAGTGAAATATCAAAGGAAGCATTTGGAGAAGACGTACAAGTACGTGTACAGAAAAAAAGTGAACAGATAAGAAATTATGTAAATGAATCTGCTCCATGGCACAAACCATACCTAAATGAATTGGATATTTCTACAATTCCATATGTTTTAAAAGATGAAAATATAGAACTTGCTCTACAAGAAGTAAAATTTAAGAAAGAGCAAAAAACAAGAGCCGAACTTAAAACTCTTTTAAACAACCCTGACGTTTCGCATAATGGGCAGATGGCTGAGGCAATCTCAAAAATTTCAGAAATCGGAAAAAGTGATTTAGCTCATTATGTATTTAATCGAAAAATTGTTTTAGATGCCTTTAGACAGTTACTAAAGCGAAATGAAAACGGCAAAGGCGAATTAGAAAAAGATGTTCACAACTTAATATTCCCTATGGGAAAAACTTCTGAAAACTGTGATTATCAAGAACATAATCTATGGCTTTTAGATGAAAGATTAATTTTCTCAGAGTTCGTAGCTTCAGATAAAAAAATATCAGCAAAAAATGGTGCTTTAGGAGAACCTGATTTGGTTGTTTTTGATAAAAAACAGTCTTTTAGAAGTGGCGATAACAATTATAGTAATCCACTTACTATTTTTGAGTTTAAACGTCCTAAAAGAGAAGCGTATAAAACAGACGATGACCCGATAATGCAAATAGGAAAATATGTAAAAGATATACGGGCTGGAAAATATGAAATGCCGGAAGGTTTAGAAAAAATTAAAGTCAATGATTCTACTCCGGTTTATGCATATGTTATCTGTGATTTAACAACGAAAATAAGAGAGTTTGCAGAAGAATTACATTCTTTAACCAAAAGTCCTGATGATGAAGGTTATTTTGGATTTCTAAAAGGATATAACATGTATGTTGAAGTAATAAGCTTCAAAAAAATGATGGATGATGCTACTCTTAGAAATAAGATTTTCTTTAAAAAATTACATCTTGAATAGTAACTTTAGCTAAACCCTATTTATTATGATTAGTACATTACTTGATGGACTTTCCAAAATTCTTGGACCTATTGCAACTCTTTCAAAAGACAGAAGAGAACTAAAAGATAGTGCTTTACGAGCTATATCGAATGCACTAGATGAAACCTTTTTGTATTATAGAGATTCGAACAATGGAGCTAACCGTAATTTAGAAAGAGAAGCAATTCTTGCTAAATATTGGTCAGCAGCTGCAATACCTATGAGACATTTTGATGAACAACTATCAAATATTTGCGAGTACAAATCAGAATATTGGATTGCCCCTAGCGATTATAGCGATGAAGATGTTGAGCAATTAGGAATTGGACTTAATGATGTAAGACAAGCGTATAGAAAAATGTTAAGTCCTAACTTTTCAATGGCAGGAAACAAGACTTATACTAAAGCTGAAAAACAAGTTTCTCATACGAATGCCTACCAACGTTGGACAAAAGAAGACGATTATAGATTGGAAATTCTTTTTTGTGAAGGAAAAACAGTAAAAGAATTATCGAGTATATTTGGCAGAAACAACGGAGCTATAGAATCACGAATTGATAAGTTAGAACTTCGGGAAAAATATGGGAATTAAACCCTATTTTTTGATTTAAAATATAAAACAAAAGTAAAAATACAATTTTTTGGGGGCGGATGAGATGGTCGGAATGCTTACGTTTAGTTACAGTATACATTCTAGGACATACGCTAGAATGGACGGATAATACCAATTTCCAAATTAATTCCAATTAATGAGGAGACTGTTACCAGCAGTGTCAAAGCTGTTGGATACCAGAAGTTACTACTAGAGGGTAAAGTTAATGTCTTTAGCATTTCAAAGATGTTTAATGTCGTTAATACAAAGGTAGCAATTTCTATACCTGAATAGAGTGGCGTTGCCTAAGACTGAAAAGGAAGAAGCTTCGAAATCCGTTAGGATTTGAGCATGTACATTCTAAACCTGCTACATAACCTGCCCCCTTTTTTTGATTATGGAAAAAATTGAAGAATGGTTTAAAACAAAGAAATATCCACATATAGGAGAACCGCTTAAAATTAAAGATTATCAGCGAGTGAAACTTTATGTTGAAAATCCTGATAATATTAGAAAGCATAGTTTTCTACCTTTTATCCATAAGGCGATTATAACAAGAAAATTTAGAGCAAATAAACAAAATCCGTCAAAAAATCCATCTAAAAAAAGAAAACGAAAAAAAGACAAGCCAAAAGTTCGAGATACATTTTTTGCGTCTCACTTGGATTCGATGGTTTTCTCAAAATATAACCATTTACTTAGTCATGCTTATGAACAATTTATTGAAAAACTACCATTCAATGAATCAGTTGTTGCATATCGGAAAATACCTTTAGAAATAGGAAAAAAAGGAAACAAATGTAATATTGATTTCGCAAAATCTGCATTTGAATTTATTTCATCCAATCAAGATAAAAAGCTTTCCGTAATTATTGCAGATGTAACTTCTTTTTTTGACAATTTGAATCATAAAATTCTAAAAAGACAATGGACATCAGTTATAAAAGAAACTACCCTTCCACCAGACCATTATAATGTTTTTAAAGCTTTAACAAGAATTAAGTATGTTGAATCTCAACATCTGTTTGAAGCTTATGATAAGACGATTATAGTTGAAAGGGGCTTACCTAATTCGTCTACCCAAAAAATTCATGTTAGAAAAAAAATGAATGGAATTAAATATTCCAAAGAGAAAAAAGCAATAGCATATTGTAAAAAAGAAGAATTTCTTAAAAACAATTTAAACCTAATTATATCTCAGAATAACAAAACCGGTATTCCTCAAGGAAGCCCGATAAGTGCAACGCTGGCAAATATATATATGATTGATTTTGACGGATTTATTTTTGAAATCGTCAAAAATATAAACGGCTTTTATCAGCGTTATAGTGATGATTTAATAATTGTTTGCGAACAACAATATGAAAGTTATATTATAAAAGAACTTAGAGATGCAATAAAAAGTGATATTGCAAAGCTTGAAATTCAACCTAATAAAACAAAACTTTATCGTTTTGAAATGGTAAATAAGATTTTTAAAGGATTTCAAGTAAATGAAAACACTAATGAGACTTATTTAAAAATCCCTTTAGAATATTTAGGATTTACGTATGATGGTCAACGAGTTTTAATTAAAACTTCTGGTTTTTCAAAATTTTATAGGTCAATGAAAGGAGCTTTTAATAGAAGTGCTTCTTTCGCATTGAATAGTAAGAATCCAGACAAAAGCATATTTAAATCAAGGTTATATAGCCGTTTCACTCACAAAGGCGCAAATAGGAAAATGAAATATCGTCCATTGCCCAATAACCCAAAGCAATATGAGGTAACAAAAGAATATAATTGGGGTAATTATTTGAGTTATGTTAATAACACAAATGAAAAAATGTCTTCAATAAATGGAGATAATATAATAAAAAAACAAAGTCGAAAAGTTTGGGCAAAATTTAATGCGCTAATGAAAGTCCATGAAAGCAAATTAAAAAAGAACTCATAAATTTCAGCCCAAAGCTTCTCACATTCGGTTGAGTTCCTACTCTATTTTTGCAGGAGTTGCGTGAGGGATAGAAGCGAAAAGCCCACAGCGAGGCACGAGCGAGGACTTGTAGCGTATAGCCCGACCCGTAGGGGCACGCCCAAAAGAAAATACTTTTAAAAGTTGCAATCTTTGTGGCTTGCGCCACTCATTATGCTACTCTCCTCTTGCTGAGTTTACATTATTTTGTGAGGCACATTTTTTACATTTATCACATTCGGGATTTCAGGCACATTGGTGTTGGTTTGGGCGTGTCCCCTGCCCTTTTTTCGGTTGTTTATTGGTTGGTCAGGGGTCGGGCTATGCGCTTTATCTTTTGTTCGTAAACTCTCAAAAGGATGTCGCTTCTATCCCTCACGCAGGAGAGCCATGGGGCGAGGAAGTGAATGTGTTTTAGGGAGGTTTATCGGTCAATGAAAGAGTGAAAATAAAATTCCCCTTTCCCCTGCCTGAAAAATTAAATACCAAAGCTATTTAACATAATGCTTCGTACATTATAGGATTTTTATTAGCACGTGTTTACCGATTGTAAATATGTGATTAATAACAAACAAACTAATTTTATCTAATCCCCCTTTTGGATACAATGATATCCGCTATTAACATGAGTAATATGGTTGTTACTCCTTCTGGTACTAATAGTGTTGTTGATTTCAAAGGTTTTGCAGATACGGATAGCTTTTTTAATGGTTAATAATTAATTTTGATTTATGAAAAATATAATATTAATAATGTCCCTTTTATTAGGGACTTTGTTTAATTCTCAAGTTGTACAATTAATTGATAGTAAAACAAATGTTTTGGTATCTTATACTAAAACTGCAAAATACTATGATGGTACATCAATGGATGATTCAAAAGTTGATGGTTATGTTTACAGAAAAAAAGGCAGTGATTATTATAAGCTTGCTTATTCAGATGTGGATATTAATTATCTGAAAAAAGATAATATAACCAGTTTTAAGAATCTTTCGAGATCAGAGATTACAATGCTTAAAATGGGGTACTATAAAGGTATTGAAGTTTTAGGATACTATGAAAAGGGAGATACCGAAAAGCCTATTATATATTATCTTTCAAATACCTCCAAAATTGATAACGGAGGCTCTGTTATTGACATTCAGGGTTTAAAATTTGAACATCAATTTGTCAATGGTATAGATATAAGATACTTTGGTATTCGTTCTGGTACTCCTTCTGATAATTCAGTAATTTTTAATAAAATAGCACAAGAAAGGCAGACAATAATTATTCCTGAAGGAACATTCATTGTTAATAATGAAGTTAAAATTTATAGTGATATAGAGTGTCGTGGTGAAATATTGGTAACTGATGAAGCTAATTCAGGCGTTATTTTTTCTATTGAAAAAACAAACTTCCCTTATAGAAAAACAATAAAAGGTTTAAAAATGAAGGGTGTTTATAATAAGAGTAAAAAGACAGGTATTTTATTAAACTCTCCTTATGTCTATCTTTCTGAATGTGTTGTACAGATGATGAACTATGGTATTGAAGGAAGGTTTTTTAGTTGTTCGCTAACTGATGTTGTTTCTGTTTATAACAAAAGAAATTTAAATTTCTATGGTGGTATAGGTGATGATCAGATCAACGATATTAATATTACCGGAGGAAATTATTCTTCTGCTATTGGAGATTATGCCATAGTTATTGGAGATGAAGAGAAATCTACTAACTTATTGGATTTTCAAGGGGCACGAATATTTTTACAGGGGTTTAGTTATGATTCGGGAACTCTAAAGATAGGCAATGTAACTAATGTTACTTTAAAGTCTTTATACTGTGAAAATCCCAAAAATGGTATTTGTATAGAATTAAATAAGGTTACTAATAACATGTTAAGTGGCATTACTATCGAAGATTGTTATTTAAGAGGTGGTAAATATGGTATTAGAACATATAAAGCCGTAGTGGGGTTATTAGTTAAAAACTGTTTATTTCGTGCTTTAGATTATAACAATTTGTATGTACAAACCAGTTTAGGAGGTCCGTTTGTTTATACTCAAAATATAGATGTTAACAGGGTTTCCACTTATCCTAAGGTACATACTGGAATTACAGATTTAACGTTATCTGAATTAAATAATCACGTTAATCGTTACAAATTAGATTTCGAAGCTGTTTACTTGCGTTATAAAGTAAATGAACCTATTTATACAGATAATAATGGTAACTATAAAATATTAAAAAACAGTTATGGTTTTACTGTTCAGAATCCTGTAAGTACCTCCGGTACTCTCTACCGTAATACTTTTAAGCCTACTGACTTGAGTATATTAAATAAAATCAATGGTGGGGATTATATAAAGGTTAATAATACTTCTGGTTATGTAGAGTTTGTTAATTATGAAGCTGGAGAAATTGTTGTTAATGTATATGCTGAAACTTCTGTTAACACAACTTTGGAGCAACTTCCGCCAGTATGGTCTAATATAACAGTATCGCCATAATGAAGAATATATTAACCGATTATCCTGTAAATACTTTCTTAAGTATTACCATAGCCACTCGCCAACACACATGTTTGCAAAAAATTAAATATGGTTGGAATTAAATTCCCACATTGAATTTTTGCTTCACAAATTCCCGACGCTCGGCCTGGTAATTTAATTTTTTGACGGAAGGTTAAAGATTATATTTGTGTTTGCATCGCTCGTTCTTCAAGGTGCATTCTTTCATATAAAAATAAGGGAAGCTCTACTGACGCACCTCCCATTAGTGAAGCGACGAGGGGAATCCATAGATTTTCCATTTTAAGTTTGTTACCATCATTTAGCACCATGAATATAATCACCAAAACGGCTACAACAACGCCAAGCCATGTGAAAGCTGCGAGTGGGTTCTCAATAATTTGTCAAAAAAACAGCGTGAAGTTAAACCCATGTTCATTTAGCCATGCTATAAATTGTGAAAAAGGAAGACTGCCCCAATTAAGGTTAGCAACGCATATATTTTTTTCATAATTTAAGATTGATATAAATATTAAAAATATATTATCAATTTAATCAAAGTTTTTAATGTATCTATACTCTTTAATAATTCAAATTATAGTGATAAATTTACTATTCAATTATAAAACTTTTAATCATGGACTGGAATGAAATTAAAGCGGACAATCAGCAAATATATCCTCCAAACAGTATCACGCTATTTTTAATGGATACAGAATCAGGATTACCGGGTACATGCTGGGTTGACAAAGCATATGCCGATTATCCTTATAAAAAGGAATGCATGTTTAACTGTTATATTTCTGTAGATCTTCTGAATGATGAATTTAATCTTCAAAAGAAGGATTTGGATTATGCTGATATTGAGGACTATTTCACCACACAACTAAGAGAAATTTCTGTCTGTCATATAGTCGCCAGAATTACAACAGACAACGGCATAGCGATAGAACTGTATACTGATGATGTAGAGCGTGTTATTCAGAAGCTAAATGAAATAGAATCAGACAAGAACAGACTGGTTAATTTTAATTGTGAAATATATGATGATGAGAGCTGGGATAATGTAAGTAATCTTCTTATTGAGGAGGAATAAATAAATAATTGAAAAACATAAAAAAGGCCGGAAGAAATTCCGGTTTTTTTTATCCTCTAAATACTTAATAGACTTTCTCCTACTCTCCACTTCGTTAAATTTTATACAAAATAATTTAACAAAAAATATTTGCGTAGCTAAATAACTACATATATATTTGTAGTCAAATAGCTACATAATGAATTTAAGAAGAGATGTTTTTCAGGCGATCGCAGATCCTACAAGAAGATCAATATTAATGTTGGTTGCAGCTCAATCTATGACTGCTGGTGCTATTGCTTCAAATTTTGATACCGCCAGACCTACAGTTTCCAAGCACCTTCAGATTCTTACAGAATGCGAATTATTAAGATCTGAACAAAACGGACGTGAAGTTATCTATCACCTTAATCCTAATAAAATGAAAGAGATTGCTGATTTTATTGAACCGTTCCGTAAAATCTGGGATGACCGTTTCAACACATTGGAAAGTGTTATGAAATCATACCAAGATAAAATAAGCAATGAAGGATCAGAATAAAAAACAAATTCATCCCTTTCATTCTCTCCTATTCTAATACTATTAAAACAAAAAATATGGAATTAAAGACTAAAATCCATGCTGAAGACGGAAAACAGGAAATACTGATTACCAGAGAATTTGATATTCCCGTAGAATTACTTTTCAAGGCCTATACAGAATCTCAATTTGTAGAACAATGGATGGGCACAAAAGTATTGAAGCTTGAAAACAGACAGCATGGTGGCTATCAGTTCGAAACTTTAAATGCAAATGGAGAAATCGTATTCAGAGCCAATGGATGTATCCATGAATTTGTACCAAATCAGAAAATTGTAAGAACATTTCAGATGGAAAACACTCCATTTCCTATTCAGATCGAATATTTGGAGTTTGAAAGGCTAACAAAGAGTTCCAGTAAGATTACAATTCATACTGTTTACAAATCTGTAGATTTCAGAAATCAGATGCTGAAATTACCATTTGCCCAAGGATTAAATATGGCACACAACCGCCTACAGGAAATCTTTACATCAAAAGATTAATCAACTTTTGATTCTATTACTCTAAACACCAGTCACATTATGAACCCTAAAACAGATTTTTTCTTTGATCAGCCCGAGAAATGGCAAAAAGAATTTGAGAAACTAAGAGCAATTATACTTGATACAGGTTTAGATGAAGAGCTTAAATGGGGATGTCCTTGTTACACTTATCACAACCGAAACATTGTTTTGATACATGGTTTTAAAGAATATTGTGCAATTTTATTTTTCAAAGGAGCACTATTAAATGACACTTGTAAGATCCTGATCCAACAGAGCGAAAATGTACAGGCAGCCCGACAAATACGCTTTACAAATCAGGAAGAAATTTCAAAATTAGAAAAGGAGATAAAGCTTTATGTATATGAAGCTTTGGAAGTAGAAAAATCTGGAGTACAAGTTCCGATGAAGAAAACAAAAGACTTTGAAGTAGCTAAAGAATTTCAGCATAAGCTAAACACAGATACTGTCCTGAAAGAAGCCTTTAAAGCATTAACTCCCGGAAGACAGAGAGCCTATCTACTCTATTTTTCTTCAGCAAAACAGCCTAAAACCCGTGAATCACGAATTGAAAAATGTATCCCACAAATTCTTACAGGAAAAGGACTGAACGATTAACCAACAAAATAATAATATGGAAGCACCAGACAAATCAGAAAAAATAAGAAAAATCATTTATTGGATTTTCACATTGTGGATGGCATTGGGAATGGCTTCAACCGCCATTGTCCAATTATTAAAAAGTAAGGATGAGCTGGCAAACTTCACCAATTTAGGTTATCCCTCATACCTAATGACTATCATTGGTGTATGGAAGATATTGGGTGTCTTTGCCATATTAATCCCCGGACGTTTGTTGTTGAAAGAATGGGCATATGCCGGCTTCTTTTTTGTAATGTCCGGTGCTGTAATCTCGCATCTCATTGTTGCCGATACAATAGGCAGAACTTTTCCGGCTGTATTACTATTTGCCCTTGTCATTATATCCTGGTACTTTAGGCCTGCTAACAGAAAAATCATTACTACAGGATTACTATAGCGTTTCAGAAAGTAAAAAATATAACAGCAATACCATAATAAAAAAGACCGGAATTTCTTCCGGTCTTCTTACTTTATTATAAATGCTTAATTAAGCATCAATTTTAGCATAAACTGCATTTTTCTCGATAAAGTCTCTACGTGGCGGAACCTCGTCACCCATTAGCATGGAGAATACATTATCTGCCTCTACAGCATTATCAATAGTAACCTGCTTTAGTGTACGGTGTTCAGGGTTCAGGGTTGTATCCCAAAGCTGTTCAGGATTCATTTCCCCAAGACCTTTGTAACGTTGAATCTCTACTCCTTTACCATCTTTGGATAATTCCCGAGTAAGTTCTTCACGTTCTTTCTCGTTCCACGCATATACTTTCTTATTACCTTTTTTCACCAAATATAATGGCGGAGAAGCAATATATACATAACCGTTTTCAATAAGCTCCTTCATATATCTGAAGAAGAATGTAAGAATCAATGTGGAAATGTGAGAACCATCCACATCGGCATCGGTCATAATAACGATCTTATGGTATCTAAGTTTTGTAAGGTTTAGTGCCTTGCTGTCTTCTTCAGTACCAACACTTACCCCTAAAGCTGTATAGATATTTTTAATCTCGTCATTATCATAGACTTTATGCAACATAGACTTCTCTACATTCAGGATCTTACCTCTTAATGGTAAAATAGCCTGGAACAAACGATCTCTACCTTGTTTTGCAGTACCACCTGCAGAGTCTCCCTCCACAAGGAATAGTTCGGATTCAGCAGGATCTTTGGAAGAACAGTCAGAAAGTTTCCCAGGTAATCCGGAACCTCCCATTGGAGATTTACGTTGAACCATTTCACGAGCTTTCTTAGCAGCCTGTCTAGCTTTTGCAGCTAAAACAACCTTCTGTACGATAGTCTTTGCTTCATTTGGGTTCTCTTCCAGGAAGTTGGTAAGCATCTCCCCTACAATCTTGTCTACAGCACCAGAAACTTCGGAGTTACCTAATTTCGTCTTGGTCTGTCCTTCAAATTGAGGTTCCATAACTTTTACGGAGATTACAGCTGTAAGTCCTTCACGGAAGTCATCCCCTGTAATTTCTACTTTTTCTTTTGCAGGCAATCCAAGATCATCTGCATATTTCTTCAAAGTTCTGGTCAACGCTCTACGGAAACCCGCTAAGTGCGTACCTCCTTCGTGCGTATTAATATTATTTACATAAGAATGAAGATTCTCGTTGAATGACGTGTTATAACGCATTGCTACTTCTACCGGAATATCATCACGTTCCCCTTCCATGAAGATTACGTGCTCCATGATAGATTCACGGTTTCCGTCGATAAACTCAACAAACTCCTTAAGACCACCTTCCGAATGGAAAGTTTCTACTTTAAAGTTTCCATTTTCATCCTTTACGCGTTCATCTGTCAAAGTAATAGTAATACCTCTGTTAAGGTATGCTAGTTCGCGAAGACGAGTAGCTAAAGTATCATAGTTATAAACAAGCTCAGTAAAGATAGTATCATCCGGTTGGAAAAACTGCATAGTACCTCTTCTGTCGCTGTCTCCTATTTTTTCAACATCAGCTACAGCACGTCCTTTTTGATATTTTTGCTGATATACGTGTCCGTCTCTGAAAACAGTCGTAATCATATCTGTAGAAAGCGCGTTCACACACGACACCCCTACACCGTGTAAACCACCTGATACCTTATAAGAGTCCTTGTCGAACTTACCTCCGGCACCAATTTTGGTCATTACCACTTCAAGAGCCGATTTTTGCTCTTTTTCGTGGAAGTCTACAGGAATACCTCTACCGTTATCACTAACTTCAATGGCATTCCCTTCTTTTATGGTTACAGTAATTGTATCGCAGTAACCTGCCAAAGCCTCGTCAATAGAGTTGTCTACAACTTCATATACCAAATGGTGCAAACCTCTTAATCCGACATCACCGATGTACATGGAAGGACGAAGACGTACGTGCTCAATCCCCTCTAACGACTGAATACTACTAGCTGTATATTGTTTATTACTCATTCAAAATTACATTTTTCAATAACTACAAATATACGAAATTTTAGGCATATATATGCTATAACCAACACATAAAAATATACCTTATTAGCATAGCTTGCATGGAATTTATCAGTGTTTAAAATCATGTTAAAGTATGTACTTTTAGAAGAAATAATACTTAATTTTAATTCGTCAAAATCAATATTATGGACGATTTTATAGCAGCCCGATCGCAAATGGCCATGTCACTGGGCTTTCATATTATCTTTTCGTGTATCGGAATGGTAATGCCCTTTTTAATGGCCTACGCACACTGGAAATACCTGAAAACAGGAAATGAGATTTATAAAGGACTCACTAAAGCCTGGAGCAAAGGTGTTGCTATATTATTCGCAACCGGAGCCGTATCCGGTACAATGTTGTCTTTTGAATTAGGATTGCTGTGGCCTAAGTTTATGGAACACGCTGGTCCTATTTTTGGAATGCCATTCTCATTGGAGGGAACGGCATTTTTTATAGAAGCTATTGCATTGGGATTCTTTCTTTACGGATGGGACAAATTCAATAAATGGTTCCATTGGTTTTGCGGGTTTTTGGTGGGCATAAGCGGATTGGCTTCCGGTATTCTGGTAGTCGCTGCAAATGCATGGATGAATAGCCCAGCAGGTTTCGATTATGTAAACGGACAGTATATTAATATAGATCCCATCGCTGCTATGTTTAACGATGCATGGTTTCCGCAGGCTTTTCATATGACGGTGGCAGCATTTTGTGCTACAGGTTTTGCTGTTGCAGGTGTTCATGCTTACCTTATTACCAAAAAGAAAAACGTAACATTCCATACCAAAGCTTTCAGAATAGCTGTTGGATTTGCCCTTATTGGTGCTTTTGGCGCTCCTTTTAGCGGTGATATTGCAGCAAAGTCTGTTACAGAAAGACAGCCTATAAAACTGGCTGCTATGGAAGCTCATTTCGAAACTGAAAAAGGCGCTTCTTTTGTTTTAGGTGGTATTCCAGATGTGAAAAATAAAACTGTAAAATATGCGGTAAAAGTACCGAAGGTGCTAAGCTTTCTTGCCAAAGGAGATTTTAATGCAGAGGTAAAAGGTTTAAATGACTTCCCTGAGGACGAATGGCCTCCGATAGCGGTAACGCATTTTGCATTTCAGATAATGATTTTCTTCGGAGTTGTAATGATGCTTATTGGTGCCATATACCTCTACTCTTTCTTCTTTAAAAAAGAATGGTTGACTAAGAACTGGTTACTGAAAACCTTCTTTATAGCGACTCCTTTTGGCTATATCGCTTTAGAGGCCGGATGGACCGTAACAGAAGTAGGACGCCAACCCTGGATTATCTATGGCGTCATGAAGACCATAGATGCAGTTACCCCAATGCCGGGTATACAATATTCTTTCTATTTCTTCACTTTTGTATTTATATCATTATCTGCTATTCTGATGTTCCTTATCGGGAGACAGATTAAAATGGTACCGAAATTATATGATCCTACAGACGCATTGTTTAACGATAAAAAACAGAAAAAATGATATACATTATAATAGGTTTTCTTTGGTTGTCTATCTGTCTGTACCTTATCCTTGGCGGTGCCGATTTCGGCGCAGGGATCGTAGAGTTATTCACCAATAAAAAGGCAAGACACAAAACCGGAAAGATTATGTACGAATCTATTGCTCCGGTTTGGGAAGCCAATCACATGTGGCTTATTATTGCCATTGTTGTTATGTTTGTTGGGTTTCCGAAGATTTATGCACTAATGTCTACCTACCTGCATATTCCTTTGGTATTAATGCTGGTAGGAATTATTGCCCGCGGTACAGCCTTTACCTTCAGACACTATGATGCTGTAGAAGACCGTTGGCAAGTTCTGTATACTCAGATATTTTATTATGCCAGCCTGCTTACACCTTTTTTCCTGGGGCTTATAGCAGCAGCTACTGTATCCTACTCTATTAATCCAGATGCTACAGGATTTTTAGATCTTTACATCTTTAGCTGGCTCAACTGGTTTGGCATCTCTGTAGGGCTTTTTACCATTGCTTTATGCGCTTACCTGGCTTCCGTATTTTCACTGAGAGAAACCAAAGATAAAGTTGAATTAAAACTGATGATCCGGAAGACGAAGCAAATGATGTTATTTGTCGTAATTACAGGAGCTTTGGTATTTCTTGCAGCTTACCTTTCAGGTATTCCTTTAATTATGTGGATATTCTCCAAACCATTAGGGATTATAGCAATTACATTGGCTACAATTGCATTGGGCTTAATCTTCTATTGCATGCGTGAAGAAAAGCTAACTCCGGTAAGAGTATTAGCAGGGTTTCAGGTTATTATGATACTGGTAGCCGCAACCTATCAGCACAATCCTAATATTATACTATTAGGCAACGGAAGCCATATCTCATTACTGGAATATGCTGCTCCTCAAAAAACATTGGAAGCATTAGGCTGGGCACTCATGCTGGGATGTGTATTTATACTTCCTTTCCTGTTTTATCTAATGTATTCTTTCAGCAAAATGAAAAAATAAAAGATAAATTTCTAAACAATAAAGAACCCTCAATTACCTTAATTTATCAATGGTTTTTGAGGGTTTAATTTTATTTTACAACCACATAGAGACATAGTATACATAGCTGATGTTTGAAAGCTTGCTTTCCTATGTATACTTCATTTTATATGTAAATCCTATAAGCCTATGTGGTTTAAAGCTTATTGTTATAAACCATATATTCCGTAGAAGTACTATATCGAATTATATTTAATAATAGTTTTTATCTATATTTGTAAAAACCTGATACATGATTAAGAGAACATTCGCCTTTCTGGCAGGCATGAGTTTCGGATTATTGGCAGCACAAAAATCGGACGTTGGCAATTGGCTGATGCTTTTTGGTAACGAAAAGATCAATCCAAAATTCAATATCCATTACGAAGTACAATACCGGAATTACGACTTTATAGGCGATCTTAATCAACTTTTGCTAAGGACAGGTATTGGCTACAATCTTTCTGAAAACAACAATAATGTTTTGCTTGGTTATGCCTATGTACATTCTCACAACTATGATGCAAATCAGAATATCTCTCAACTGGATGAACACAGATTGTTCCAGCAATTTATTACAAAACAGAAGTTTGGCAGAGTTCATCTAAACCACCGTTACAGAATTGAGGAAAGATTTCTACAGCCAAAAACTGAGGTAAGATTCCGTTATCAGCTTGGTGTTATCGTTCCTTTTAACAATACATCCCTTACTAAGAATACATGGTATGCCAGTGTATATGATGAAATCTTTATCAATGCCAAGAAAGATGCTTTCGACAGAAACAGACTTTATGCTGCCGTTGGCTACGTTATCAATGATAAAATGCGGATTGAAGGTGGACTAATGAATCAGATGCTTTCCAATACCGACCGTTATCAGTTTCAGATTGGCTTTTACCTAAACGATGTTTTCGGATTAATGCGTTAATTCCAGCAATAAATATTATAAAATAACGGACCTTGTCAAGATAAACTTTGACAAGGTTTTTTATTTATTTCGGCACAATATTCTTATTCAAATACTTCCTGTTATTATTATAAAATATTAAAAATGACAGGATTACGTTATTTCCTCACATGCATTTATAATTTAAATTGCTCTTTTATAAAAATGTATTCTTAAAAAGAATGGTAAAAAATAGGGCTTCAATAGTTCGTCAGACTAATTATAAAACTTACTCATAATGACACCTTCAATACTCCTTATAAACAATAAAAAATTTACAATGTTTTTATTTTTAAAATAATAAATCTTATTTAAGAACATAAATCAGTTTTAATTCAAAAAATATTCAATTTTACAGAATGTTTTATCTACTATAAAACAATAATTAATAATAATATAAATACATATACCACCATATAAAGATACAGAATCTTAAAAATGACAGAATTCTGTCATTTTATTGCATTTATTCATAGTCTAACTTTGCCGCAGATTACAGAACTACTTCTCTTATACACACAAAACTACTTCACAATATTTTACTGAATATCATACAGCTGGCGCAAAGTGCGCTGGAAATAAGACTATAAATTCAATTTAAAAATTAAAATGTTATGATGGAACAAGAAGAAGAAGAAAAAATGAAACCTGTACCTCGTAAGAAAGAGTACATTCCTCCTGTAATGGAAATGATGTATATCCAAATGGAAGAAGGTATTGCAAATGGCTCAAAAGTGCAGATAAACCCTGGAGGTGGTGGTATAAAAGCCGATCCATGGATAGATGGCGGAAGTGCCGGAACGGGAGAGCCGGAAGAAAATGAATGGTGGAATTAAAACTAAAAGCATAATGAAGACTAAAACATTTCTAAAAACACTATACCTATTAAGTTCCAGCGGGAGTTTATTATTTACAATATCCTGCAGGAGCGAACAACAAGACACAACAACTGAAAACATAAAAGGAATAAGCTTTAATATCAGTGTTGAAAATTTCGGCGAACTTAATGTAAAAAATCAGGCCAATACAAAATCAAACTCTGTAAATACAGATCTCATCAGTAGAGAAGAATTTACATCAGGCCCATTCAGTGTAGTCTCAGAACTTTCTGCAGATAATACAGCATTAAAAATCTCTCCAAGATCTTTTCTGCCGGGAGCCCGACAATTCCGTATTGTAGCTTATGATTCCCAGACTGGTGATTATACAGCACAGGATATTGGTAGTACCAACAATCCTACTCAGCAGCTATTTGCCAATGTCAATCTGGTAGGAGGTAGAAAATATACATTTGTTACCTATAGCTTAAATACCATTACTCCTCCACCTCCTGCGCCAACAACCAATCTAAATCAGGCTAAACTAAATCTTACAGGTCTAAATGGTGAAGAAGCTGGAACAGATCTATTGTATGCTATCAACGAAAATGTAATGATATCGGGTGGCAATACCTCAATAAGTGTAATATTGAAACATCAATTCAGTAGAATACTTATCAGCGTAGATAATAGCAACGCTACAGGAACCCCCGGACAATCCAACTATGTAAAAGGAAGCTATCCTTTGGAGAATAATAATACTGGTGGGTTTACAGGGACTATCTCGGATTTTTATGTATCCGGTAACCTGAACATAAAAGATGCAACTATTACCGAAGGTGATAATGCAGGACTTGCAATTCCGAATATTACAACCACACCCAAAACATATATTATAAACACAGGTAAAAATGCCGCTTACAAAAGTGTACTGATTATTCCATCTGGAGCTATTGCTATTGGTAATGATATTAATAGTACCAGTTTATCTATAAACATAAATGGTCCCAACGATAATGGTCTGCAGCCCGGTAAATCTTATACCCTAAAATTAAAATTTAATAGCGACCGATATGTTGACGGAGCTGGTATTACTGAAAATAAAAATAATGCACGCTATGCTGTCATTGGTGGTTATCAGTGGGATCGATTCAACTTAGGAGCTGATGCAAATCATCCTGCACTATCAGATCCGGACACACCTTCCGCAGAAATTCATGGAGCTAAATACACATACGGAGCTTACACAGGTCAAACAAATAGTTACCTCTCACAATACGAAGACCAGAACGGTGGCTCAGTACCTAGTTGGACTTCAAATGGAAACTATTGGAATACTCAGGATCCTTGCGATACAGGAACAGGATATCGTATACCAACAAAAGATGAATATGATAAACTAATTGCTGCTACAAATAACACAGCAGTAGGTACATACAATAGCTATAGCTATGGCAGAAAGCTGCAAAGTAAAAGGAGTGATGTTCAGTTGGTATTTCCGGCGGCTGGATATCGAAGTACAGGGAATAATCCCGGAGTTATTACCGAACGTGGAATAAGAGTCAGATATTGGAATAAGAGTACACTATTCGATAATACAACGGCAACAACCAGTCCTCATCCCAATATTGGTGCTGCCATCAGATGTATCCGAAAAAACTAGAGCAATAAACCCCAATAAAATCCATATATAAAAGATAAAAACCTCATAGACATAGAAGCCTATGAGGTTTATGTTTTTAAATTCTAAAAGTTCAATTCTTGCTTTGTAATTCTAAATTTTCACTTTGAATTATGGTGCAAAGTAAGCTTTCGGAAACCACTGAAAGGCATTTTGTAACTTTTGGGTATACCCCGTTCCCGGCCATGTAAGATGGTAACCTAAGCCCTGAAGCTTATTATCCGTCAGATAACTTAGTGTTTTTTTTCTGGATTCTACAGCCAGATCCAGGTCTGTATCTCCGGAGAATCCCCATTCCGGATGCGGAAATAATAAAGCATCTGAATGAATTAAATCGGCCATATAGAGTATTTCCTCATTTTGCGATTTTATCTTACAAAGCGTTAATCCCGGGGTGTGCCCCGGAGCTTGTACAAAACTGAAATACTGATACAGCGGTGTATTGAAATCATAATATTTAGTTTTGGATTTTATAGCAGTGAGAATTTTTCTAATTCCTGCTATAATTTGCAAAAGAAAATCTGGCTTATTATTCAGTGCGCTGTTTGCAAAATCTTTTATTGTAGCTTGCATCCAAAAGTCGTATTCCGTTTTATTAATGAAATAAACAGCATTTGGGAATACTAATTTTCCAGCCTTGTCAATAAGACCACCAATATGATCCGGATGAGCATGGGAAATAAATATATCTGTTATATCTTCTGGTTTAAAGCCTGCTTTAGCCAGACTCTCCGGTAGGAATCCCGTATTCTCGTCGGCAAATATTCCCATTCCGGCATCCATCAAAATCAGCCTGTTTTCTGTTTTCACCAATGGAACATTCATCGCCATATCAATATATTCTTCCGAACGGAAGTTATCTCGTAATAACTTTTTAAGTTCCTTTACGTCTGCTCTCGGCGCAAATCCATCCACATCTGTGTCTCGGATATAGCCATCTGACAAAATGTAAAGATCCAGTGTTCCTACTTGTATTTTCTTGTAACCTGCCAATGATTCTTTAGTGCCTTTAGCAATAGGTTTCGCAACTTCAGCTAGCAAACTGGTCGCAGGTAACAAACTGAATAGTCCTGCAATACTTCCTTTTTTTAATAGTTCTCGTCTGTTCATCAGATATGTGCTTTTTTACGTTTAATAAAAGATAAAATAATAAAGCCTAAAACACCAATGGCAAAATAACCCTCAGCAATACCGGTTTGTTGTACAGGTTTTACTACTGCAGCTATACCATAGCTAACAATGGATGTTATAATATACACCACTCCACCTGTAATTCCGCCAGAGATTCCAGCCGATTTCGGGAAACGTCCTAAACAATATGCAAAGTAATTGTTGAACATAAAACCTGCGGTAACATGTATTACAAAAGCAAAAACTACCAGTGTAAATAAATTCTCTATATAGAATGAGCTTGCAAACATCAGTGCTATAAAGAGCAATTGTATAAAGTTGGAATATCTTAGCTTTGGCAGGAAAGGCTTAGAGATCAGTGCTTTTCCCAGAAAACCACCACTCATCCATGCCAATCCCATTAAAAGAGAAAGATAACCCGTTGTTACAGATGAATACCCCAACTTGTGTTCTATGATAAACGGTCCGCAAAGGTTATAGAACATAATCAGCGCATAACTGACACCACACATCAGCATTCCAAAAAAGAAATCCAATGTCCCCAGCATGGTTTTAAATTCATTCCATAAGAAACTAATATGAAAAGGATTTCTGTTTTTAAGAGTTTCTCCGGAGAATACCAGCTCCAGAACCAAAATCAGTAATGAATAAGCTGCCAACACAGTAAAATTAGACTGCCAGCCAAAACTCTTCTGTAGATATCCACCTATAAAGGGTGCTATAATAGGACCTAATGACCATACAATAGTCATAATACTGAGATAATGTTTTCTTTTTTCGCCATCATAAACATCCACAAAGAATGCCCGTTTGGATACAACTACTAACCCGGATAGTATACCTTGTACAATCCGCATCAGGTAGATAACATAGATATTTTGAGTATGTCCGGTAATCCAGAAAGACACAACGAACAGTAGCAATGCCATAATACTGATCTTATAACGCCCAAAAGCATCTACAAGAGCTCCTGAGAAAAACTGGGAAATACCGTAACTAATAAGATAAAAGGTTAAAGTAAGCTGTATTCTTGCTTCCGGCAGATGTAGATCTTCAGCCATACTAGGCATGGATGGCAGGTATATATCTGTTGCTAATCCCGACATTGGAATAACGGCAAAGGCAAGAATAGTGGCTATGAATTGGTACTTTGTTTCAAGCTGCTTATTAAGCATAAATTTTTATTTGTTTTATAAGTTTGTTTCTTTTTTTAAGAGGTCAAGATCATTAAATTTTCTTTGTCCTCAACTCAATTATAGTCACTCTGGGTGAAGAGCATAATATGCTTACAAAGCTTCCAATACATTTTGAAGCTCTGCATTAAATTTAGTCGGAAGAAACTCCGTGATTTCGTACTCTGCCAACTGACGCTGATGAAAAGGGTCTTCTTTTATTATTTCCTTCACCTCCTCTATTGTTGCATTTTGTGCGATAATAATCCCTCCGGTTCTTGGATTCTTTCTTCCCGATATCAGAAACTTTTTTTCTGCATAATATTTATTCAGAAAGTCATTGTGTGCATCAATCAATGGCTCGATTTCACTGATGGCTTTGATATAGTTTAACGATATAATAAACATGGTAATTTGTTATTTAGAAAATGCAAAGGTCGCCTATCTATAGGATTTGGCAATATTAAATACTGATAAAATTATTTTTAAACCTCACAGGATCACACGAACCAATGAGGTTTAATTTTACCATTTTAATAAGCGAAGTTTATTTGATTATTTACTAGTTATTCACCAGCTTCATAGAACCTTCAGAATAACGTGGACCGGTATTAGGATATTTTATGATAATCTTTTCTATCTCATTCTTTTCTGTATCCGTAAAAGTAACCGCTGCAGCTTCGATATTCTGTTCCAGATATTTTACCCGCTTAGTTCCCGGAATTGGAATAATATCATCCCCCTGGGCCAACACCCAAGCCAATGCTAACTGACTACCAGTAATACCTTTAGAGCCCGCTAATTCATTAAGTTCTTTAGCCAGATTTTTGTTATTTTCCAGATAGGCTTCCTGATAACGCGGCAAGTTTTTTCTAAAATCACTGTCTTCCAATTGCTGAACTTCGTTGATATTATTGAATAAGCCTCTTGCTAATGGAGAGTATGGAACAAGACTAATTCCTAATTCTCTTACGACAGGAAGGATACCATCTTCTACATCTCTTGTCAGAAGTGAGTATTCAGACTGTAGTGCCGCGATTGGATGTATTTCGTTGGCTTTCCGAATAGATTCCGCAGAAGCTTCAGACAAACCTAAATACCGTACCTTTCCGGCTTTCACTAATTCGGCCATTGCACCTACTGTTTCCTCTACAGGAATATTAGGATCTACGCGGTGTGCATAATACAAATCTATCGTATCAATTTTTAGTCTTTGAAGACTGTTGTCTACTGCCTGTTTAATCCATTCCGGCGATCCGTCAAAATAGGTATTCGCACTATTGCTCGGCCCGACTTCGTTATTCTTAAAACGGAACCCGAATTTGGTTGCTATAAATATCTTATCTCTGTTGGGAACAAGAACCTTTGAAATAAGTTCTTCGTTTTTACCATTCGCATACATATCTGCTGTATCCCAGAAGTTAATACCGGAATCCAGTGCTTTATGCAATGTTCTGATACTCTCCTGCTCGTCTGCCTGTCCGTAAGCAAAGCTCATCCCCATACAACCTAATCCTATAGCGGATAATTGTTCTCCTGTTTTTCCTAAAGTTTTGTAATTCATAACCTGATGTTTTTAATAATTTAATTTTTAAACACTGAAGCATAAAATAAACGACTCTAATCAATATCTTCGGGACACAATGCTTTATCTTAAGCTAAAGCTGAAAATCTTTGATATTCTTATTCCCTTACAGAATCATAAATTAAAATGGCCGTAAAGTAATACCCTTGTATTATATTTTATTAGCAGGACAAAGTTAAGTCGCGCCTACAGGGAAGTGTATAAATTATTCAAACTAAAAATTGTAAAATTCAAACAACCTTACTTCTATAGGCTACAGGTGATAATCGGGTTTGTTTTCTAAAGAAATTGGTAAAGTAAGCAGAGTCATCAAAACCTAAACAAAAGGCAATTTCATTGATATTCCAATCTGTATGATTCAGCAAGGCTTTGGCTTCCTGAACAATCCTGTTGGCTATTAATTCGGAAGTTGTTTTTCCGGTAACCGTTTTCAGTGCTCTGTTAAGTGAGTTCACATGGATATTAAGATTCTGAGCGTAATCCACGGCAGATTTTAGCTTCAGCGGATTCGCTGTTCCATCAATAGGATATTGTCTTTCCATAAGATCCATAAAGAGTGAAGCTACTCTCTGCGAGGCATTATTATATCGCTCATAAGACTGTGCAGGGCTCATTTTCATAGCTTCATGCATCAGAAGTTGCAGATAGTTACGGATAACATCATATTTATGGACGTAATCAGCATCTATTTCCTCTTTTATTCTGGAGAAAAGAAGCTCTACAGATTTTACCTGATCATCATTCAGAAAGAATACAGGCTCTCCTCCTATCTTATAAAAGTTGGAATCCTGAATATTTCCCATATTCCCATTTCGCAGAAAATGTTCAGTAAACAGACAAAACCATCCTCCCTGATCTTCTGATGTAGCTTCCCACGAATAAGGAATTAACGGACTAGAGAAAAGCAATGCAGGGCGATCTATACTGATCCACCTGTCTGCATAGTGTAGTTTCCCCTCACCTATAATTAAAGAGATTTTATAGTAATCTCTGCGGCTGTATGGTGTAACCCGGGCGCAGCTATCTCTGGAAAAGATATTGACATGCCCAACCCCCGGACAACACAAGAGTTTGGAAACATCTTTTCCGGGTAATGTCCTTGTATAAAATTCCTGTAAAGTTTCGGAGGTTTTCATAGTTCAAAGATATAAAAATCAATCATTATTTAAAACTACTTCGAAATATAAAAACTCTTCAACTACATTCAAAACGATATATTTATAATTGTATTTACGATCTGCTAAATTCTATTATTTATACTATATCGATACCTTAATAAACTTAATTTCTAAATGAGAAAAATAAACCATTAAGAGGTTTAGATAATTTAGTTTTAATATCTTATACTTGATAAAGAATTCTATGCTGAGCCTGACGAAGCATTTAGCTTCTTACATGTCCTCATGTGAACTATTATGCTGAATAACTCATATCTCAAGTGTTAAAAAATAAGATGGAAAAAATTAAATCAACATTTAATTTACCATTAAGAAATTAAGGTAATTCAGTTTTAGGCTCTCAAATAATCCTTTTCAAGGTTCAGAACCTTGACAAAGAGAAAATAAAAAAACCGGAAGAATATCTTCCGGCTTATCATTGTATTGTTATAGTATTAAACCATTTTAATCAATAGAACCTCATCTACTTTTTCAACTTTCACTAAGTTGTTTTTCGTAAGGTTTTTAATAGCTTTATCCCATTTCTTACCAGATAGTTGGCTTTTATCTTTTACATCAGCTAATGGAGTTGCTTCTTCACTAGCACTTACGATTTCGATAATAGCTTTTTCATCCTCGTTTAATTCAAGTTTAGGTTCTGTTTTCTCCGGACGCATTTGCGGGAAGAATAATACCTCCTGAATAGACGGATTATTGGTAAGGAACATAATTAATCTATCCATACCGATACCCAAACCTGATGTTGGCGGCATACCATATTCTAATGCTCTCAGGAAGTCTTCATCGATAAACTGACCTGCTTCATCATCTCCCTTTTCAGAAAGTCTAAGCTGATCTTCAAAACGCTCTCTCTGATCGATTGGATCATTAAGCTCTGAATAAGCATTAGCAATCTCCTTACCACAAACCATAAGTTCGAAACGCTCGGTTAAGCCTTCCTGACTTCTGTGTTTTTTAGTTAGCGGAGACATTTCTACAGGATAGTCTGTAATGAAAGTTGGCTGAATAAAGTTACCTTCACATTTCTCACCAAAGATTTCATCGATAAGTTTTCCTTTACCCATTGTTTCATCAACCTCTAAGCCGATAGACTTAGCAAAGTCACGAAGTTCTTCTTCAGTTTTCCCAGTGATATCATAGCCTGTGTATTTCTGAATAGCCTCAGTCATCGACACTCTTGGATATGGTGCCTTGAAGTCGATTTCATATTCACCAAACGTTGCTTTAGAAGTTCCGTTTACGGCAATAGCACAATGCTCTAGTAATTTCTCTGTGAAATCCATCATCCAGTTGTAGTCTTTATAAGCTACATAAATTTCCATAGCGGTAAATTCCGGATTGTGAGTTCTGTCCATTCCTTCGTTACGGAAGTTCTTAGAAAACTCATAAACACCATCAAAACCACCAACGATTAGTCTCTTCAGGTATAATTCGTTTGCAATACGAAGGTATAAAGGAATATCCAATGCATTGTGGTGCGTAATAAATGGTCTTGCAGCCGCTCCACCAGGGATAGACTGTAATACCGGAGTTTCAACCTCAAAGTATCCTTTGTCGTTGAAGAAACCACGCATAGCATTGAACAATTTTGTTCTCTTGATGAAAATATCTTTAACATGTGGATTCACAGCTAAATCTACATAACGCATACGGTAACGTAATTCCGGATCTACGAATGCATCGTGAATTTTTCCGTCTTCATCAGTCTTTACAACTGGTAGCGGACGTAATGTTTTTGATAAAAGGGTAAATTTAGTTACATGTACGGAGATTTCGCCTACCTGTGTTTTGAACAGATAACCTTCAATTCCGATAAAGTCACCAATATCTAAAAGTTTTTTGAAAACGGTATTGTACTCCACTGCTTCTTCTGTGCTGGAAACATCGTCACGTGATACATAGATCTGTACACGTCCTTCGCTGTCCTGAAGTTCTGCGAATGAAGCTTTCCCCATAATACGAACACTCATCAAGCGTCCTGCCAACTTCACCTTCTTACCATCCTCGTACTTGTCCTTTATCTCCTGCGTATTTGTATTTACTTCAAATTCCGCTGCCGGATAAGGCTCGATCCCCATCTGTCTCAGCTGTTGCAGTTTTTCTCTGCGGATGATTTCTTGCTCTGTAAGTTGTTGCATAATAGGTTATATTTAACAGTCTGCAAAATTAAGGATTATTTAAAAAATATAACAGTGTTTCATCAGATAATATGATAATAAAACTGTTTTGTGTTTTTCCTATCCTGATCTTTAGTTTCTTAAACAAATAACTGACTACATATAGCTTCCCTTCAGAGCTTCTATAATTATATTATGATCTTCTTCGTCATGAAGTCCTGACACTGTTATAACCGCAATCATTCCACCATTCTTTATAAAAATAGGTATAGCCCCACCTTTTGCCAGAAAATCTTTTTCGTCCAATCCGAAAGTTTTTTCTAAAGTCATATTACCATCCTTCAGATCATTCTTCACACTTAGAGAGCTTTCTTCAAATTGTCTGGATACATTAGCTTTTCGCCTTAGCCAGTTATGCTTGTCTACCGGAAGTGTATCGTCCACATACAGAAATACAGTTTGGTTTAATCTGCAAACCTCAACAGCTATATGCTGATTACGGCTTTTTGCCAAATCAATAATTTTCACACCCATATCAAAAGCAATCCGATTGGAAAAACTGTCCAACTCTATTCTCCTGAGGATTCCGTTATCGTTGTTATGATCTGTCATTAGTAGTTTTTTTATGTATTTATTTAAATAAAATATATTTGTCAAGATGTTCACTTTGGAACAATAAAAAGCCGGAAGATTACGCTTCCGGCAAAATAATATATGGATTAGAATGTTTATTTCTTAAGACTAAGAACATACATGGCCATAGCTTCTGCCTGTGCTTGTGTAAGATCTGCATGCGGCGCCATCGGAATCTCTCCCCAAACGCCTTGTCCTCCTTTTATAATTTTTTCTGCAAGCATTTTTCTATTCGCTTCTGTATTCTCATACTTTGCTGCAACATCTTTATAAGCAGGACCTATTAGCTTGGTATCATCCGCATGACAAGTACGACAGTCGGAAGCGTTAATAAACTCTAATCCGCTTTCCGGAGTAGGAACACTTACTTTTACGTTTTGTTCTTCTACAGCAACTTTAGGTTCTTCCAACATGGTATTGCTTTCCTTTTCTACAGGAGTTTCTTTTTTCGAACATGAAAAAGCTGCAAAAGCTAATAATGCAATAAGAAAGACTTGTTTTTTCATACTTTACTTTTATTTAGGTAAACAAATTTAACCATTAAATCCCTTGGATTCTTTCTAAATGACATCTATCAAGTATGAAAATTGAGGTATAAAGGATGAATGGAAAGCTTAATCAATTAGGTACAAATGAGAGATTTAAACCAACGCTTCAATATTAGTATTATAATTTTCTTTTACTACATTTATAGGAATGAGTAGAAAATATAAATTCCACGAAAAAGATGGAGCTTATTTTATAAGCTTTGCAACTGTGTTCTGGATTGATGTTTTTACCAGAATGGAGTACTTTGATATAATTATTGATTCATTAAATTACTGTAGAAGAAATAAGGCAATGTCTATTTTTGGATATTGCATAATGCCAAGCCATACTCATTTAATATTTCGTTCAGAAGAAGGCAAGCCTTCCGAACTAGTAAGAGACTTTAAAGGGTATACTGCCAGAAGTTTGTTGCGAGCAATAAGTGAGAATGCTCAGGAAAGTAGAAAAGACTGGTTACTCTGGATGTTTGAAAAAGCCGGAAAACGAAATTCTAATATAGAAAAATATCAATTTTGGCAACAAAATAATAATCCTATTGAGATATGGTCTCTAAAGGTATTTGAACAAAAACTCAATTATATCCATCAAAATCCTGTAGAATGTGGTTTTGTAACCGAACCTTGGGAATGGAAATATAGTAGTGCACGGAACTATTGTGACGATCTTGATCAAGTATTAGAAATTGATATAAACACATAAAATTTTATTAGCTTAAAGCTCACGTTAAAACTAAGTAATTCTAAGCTATTACTAATATAGTGCCGGTGCGAGTGTCACACTCGTACCTATTAATTCTATAAATCTTTTATCAACACGAGCCTGAGGCTCGCGCTAGCATTAGGAGGCTCGTTTTAAAATTCCTATAACTATACTGCCGGCGCGAGTGTCACACTCGTGCCCATTAATTCTATAAATCTTTATCAACACGAGCCCGGGGCTTGAGCTAGCGACGAGAAGGTACTTTATAAAAAACCTGCCCGAAGAATATCTTTCGGGCAGTTTTAGTTTTATCATATACGAGCTTATTTTAGTTTTTTAAGATCTACCATTCCGTAGTGCAGCCATATTCCAAAAATTCCGGTTCTGGTGTAAAACTCATCCTTACCATTAAACAGGATTTTTGTTTTGGGCTCTGTCTGACAAATAAAAAAATGATTACCATCTATACAGTTCATTTTTCCATTTCGGTGTAACTCTGTCCAGCCAAATTCTTTATACTGATTCTCATTATCTTCCGGAGCGAACAAAAAACGGTGTACTTCTTTTTTGTATTTTTTTTCATCTTTGGCAGACATAATTGTCCAACGTGCCAGATCAGATTGATATCTTCCTGCAACATCATCAGCTTTTGCATCAGCTACACGCTCTATGATTAAAGTATCCGAAGCTTTCATCAAGCTATCATTTATAGCATATGTACCATAAGAACCAGACCATATATCGGTTTTTGTATTCTTCTGTGCACTCAGACTGCTCACTAATCCGGTTACAATAAAAACTAAAAGAAACTTCTTCATCTTTGTTATATCAATGATTAAAACATCTTCAAATTATCTTGTGGTGTATAGTCCATGAAAATACCACCATCCAGATTCACAGATTTCACCTGCTTTTTCACAGAAAGTTCCAATGTCGTTTTCTTTTGGTCTTTTTCCCAAACAGCCGGCGTGAAGTGTTTGATTTCTTTAGTTCCGTCAGCATAGGCAACTACAGCGTCGAATGGCATTGCAAATCCGCCAACGTTTTCTACATTGATATTTAGTTTATTATTTTGCTGAATAGCATCGGCTATTTTCAGATCTATATAATTGTTACTATAGAACCAGTTATTCCAAAACCAGGTAAGATCTTTTCCGGATCCCGTATTCATAGAAAAGAAATAATCCCAAGGCACCGGATGTTTACCATTCCAATTGTCCATATAGTGGTGAAGCGCTTTTTTGAACAGAGTATCACCTAAATAGTCTTTCAGTGCCAGATAGGATAAAGACGATTTAACATAGGAGTTATTCCCATACCCTGCTCCTGAAACCTGTGTACTCATCGTAATTAATGGCTGATCCTGTTCGGTAGCGGGACTGGTGATCCATCTTTTTGTTCTGAAGTTTTTATAGAAGGTATCTGCAGCTTCTTTTCCATTTTCATCAATTCCGATAAGGTATTCCAGTGTCGTTGCCCATCCTTCATCCATATAAGCATAGCGGGTTTCGTTAATACCCATATAGAAAGGGAAATAGGTATGAGCTATCTCATGATCTGCTGTAAGACGTGCATCCTGAAAATTATCCGGAACCGTACTGTCATTAATCATCATAGGATACTCCATATCTGCATATCCCTGGATAGCTGTCATTACCGGATATGGATATTCTATACCCGGCCAGTTTTTGGAAAACCAGTCGATATTATAACGCATCCATCCTGTGTATTGTTCAAAATCCTTTGCTCCGGCTTTGTAGCCAGCCTGCACACTTACCCTTTTTGATTTAAGCTGTACACTCGAAGCATCCCATACATAATGGTTACTTAGTGCAAAACAGAAATCGGAGATATGGTTTGCTTTAAACTTCCATACATTCCAATCATTCTGCTTCGTCACCTTACCAGATTTCATCTCGGCTTCGTTGGCTACATGTATTATTTTATCACTCTTCAGAGATTCTTTAAAGCGCTTTAAATATTCTGGTTGCAATACCTCTTCCGGATTCAGGAAATCTCCTGTAGACCATACAACATAGTTTTTCGGAGCAGAAATGGCGAAGCTGTAATCGTTGAAATCATTATAAAACTCTTGTCTGTCGGAGTGCTGAATAAAATCCCAGCCATTGTAATCGTCATATACAGATACTCTCGGATAAGAATAGGCTACATAAAACGTATTAGGATCTATCTGCCCTTCTCTGCCACTCTGTACAGAAAGCGGATACTCCCACTCTATTTTTATTTCAGCTTTAGCCTTAGATGCTAATGGCTTATTAAGCTCTACAGCTTCTACAGTACTCCAGTCATCACTATCAATAGTATAGCTTTCGCCGTTTACACTAAATGATTTTATTTTCAGCCCCGAACTTAGGAAGTCTTTTGATACAAATCCTGAACGTGGTGACTGTGGCTTATGCATGTTATTTACAAAGCGGATTGCCAATATATCCAGCTGATCCGGGCTGTTATTATCATACAAAATAGTCTCGCTACCGGAAACAATTTTAGTATCTGCATTTACTTTTATCTGAATATCATAAATTCCTTTATTCTGCCAGTAATTTTTACCGGGTGCTCCCGACATATCACGGGTACCATTAGCATAAGCTTTCTTAATGTTTCTTGGCATATACAACTCCTGAGCTGTAACCTGACCTAACATCCCCAGCAAAGCTATACTGAAAAATATTTTTCTCATTTTTAAAATTTACGGATAAGTACCAAAAATAAGGAAAATACAGCTATAAAAGGGCTTTATGAATAAAAGAAATCAGACAATATTATATTTATCATTTAGATACTATTGATCTGATATACTTTTTCGGAAATGTCCGGGTGTTTGTCCTGTCCATTTTTTGAAGAATTTGGAAAAATTAGAAGGATCATAAGTAAGCTGTGCAGCAACCCTAGCAATAGGAACTTTTGTTTCTTTTAAAAGCTTCTTTGCCTGATCTATAATTTTCTCATCGTAGAAATGACATGGATGATGTCCGGTCTCCTGCTGAATAGTATCTGAAAGATGCTGATGCGAAACGGCCAGTTCACGGGCAATTTGATTTAGTTCCATAAATTCAGAAACTTTGCCCTGAACAACATCGTCTATATGCTGATCCAGAAATGCAAAATAGCTTGTAAGGATTTCTTTACTTCTTTTTATATTTTTATCCTGGTCAGGCATCAATGTATTCGTTTAGCTTCTAAAATTCAGAAAGCAGTTAATTGTCCTAAAATACAAAAAAATACAGACTGAGAATATGGTGAACTTTTCAGAATATTCTTAGCTTACTACCTTTTGATTTTTACGCTCCAGTTCATGGATAAGGTTTGATTTAATTTCCGTAAAAATATAATCTCTGGCTTCAGCAAAAGAAATTCCATAGCGTCTTGATACTGTCTGTAATTCTTCAGGAAATTTAGACAATAGAAATTCATAATACCTGTCCAATTCTTCTTCTGTAGGCATAGCGAAACTTATCCTAAGCTGGAAGCGTCTGATCAGTGCAACGTCCAAAATATCGATATGATTAGTTGCTGCTATTAAAAGAGCTTTTTCAGAGAAGTTATCTACCATCTGGATAATACTGTTTACAAGACGGCGCATCTCACCAACATCCTTATCGTCATTACCCCGCATCTTTCCAATATGGTCGAATTCATCCAGAAACAATACTGCATTTTCTCTATTTACTTTATCGAAAATCAGCCTTATATTCTTTGCAGTGTCTCCTATTCTGGATGAAATAAAATTACTAAGATCCAATATGTATAAAGGCTTATTCAACGACGTTGCAATGGCTTTTGCAGTAGTTGTCTTCCCACATCCGGAATATCCGTGCAAAAGAACCTTATTATTTACAGGGAGATCGTATTTTCTCAGTTCGTCGATATAGGTAAACTCTTTCATTAGCTGATTCAGCTCTCTTCTGTTTTCTTCATCCAGAAAAACATCTTCCCAGTTAACCTTTTCTTTTTCATCTATCAGAATCCCCGTAGTACTCATATACTGCAATTTATTTGATGTGTAAATTTACGGAATATCTGAGTATGAAGAAACCTGATTTTTATCTCACTTACAACCTGTTACATTCTGTTCTGTTCATCGGTTTTATTTATTGACTTGGTTCCTTTTACTTTTTGATTCCCAAAATTGTATTTTAGTTGAAGCACAAACTGCTGCGTATCTCTGTAATCAATAAAATAGTTATCCTGATTGGCATATTTAGTAGCTATTTTCTGCTTGGACGTTTTGAAAATATCAAGGAAAAACAAACTTGCTTCAAGCTTTTTATCGAAGAATTTTCTATTGGTTACAAGATAAGCTTCCCAGGCGCCGGAAATTCTAAACGTTCCCTGAATAGCTGGTGAATTATATTGGTGTCCAACTTCCAGCGTCCAATCCGAAGCCTTATTCAGTGTGAAACTTGTAGAAATACTGGAGTTAAGACTATAAATTTTGTTTTTATATAATTGTTGATCCTGGCCGAAGAAATAGTTCTCATTGTAACTAAAATCTTCCGAAACACTCAGTGTCCACCAAGGTTTTAGCTGAAAGTTTTTGTACAAACTTGCGCCATAAGCATTTGCTTTCTGAATATTGGTATAATGGAACACCAAAGTATTAGTTTGTGGTACCTGGTAAGAGATTTCCATAGACGGATCGATATCTTTCCGGTAATAAGCTTCAAAATTCCAATCTTTCACATTGTAGGTAAAACTTAGGTTATGAGAAATAGTAGCTTTTAGCTTAGGATCTCCCTGAAAATAAGAGAACAGGTTATAATATGACTTGGCAGGGTTCAGCCAGGAATAGGAAGGCCTACTGATTCTTTTGCCATAAGAAAGTCCGAACTGTTGCTTGCTGTCAGTTGTATATTGTACATAAGCTGTCGGAAAAAGCTTCCAGTAATCATTGGTATTCTTCTCATAAGGTGTAGAGACTACTCCATTCAGGTTTGTATTCTCTGTTCTCAGTCCAGCCTTGAAAGCCCATTTCTTCAGATTTAAAGAAGCAGATGCATAAGCAGCAATATAGCCTTCTGTATAGTTGAAGATATTACTTTTATCCGGGCGGGATACCAGCTTTCCATTTTCATCATCAGAGAAATCAAGTGTACTCGTGGTTTTAACCAAGCTATATTTACCTCCTGCTTCTAATTCCCATTTGTCTTTCTTCCAGCCATAATCTACCTGCTGGGAAAAAAGCTTTACATCCTGCCAATTATTACTAATGAAATTTTGCGTAGAAGGCGGCTGATTGGCAAAATTGAGGTCAGTAAGAACATTCTCGTACTTTTTGTAATTACTGGTAATATAATATGTTGTTAATGACAATGTACTGTTATCAAACTTTCTTTCTGCCTGAAAACTTATATTGTTATTTATATTTCGGCTATTATGATCATTAATAGTATTGTAATAAGATTCTGCAATATTTTGGGAATTGTATATTGTATTGGGTACAAAGTAAAGTCCTGCCGACCTAGGTGCAAAAAATCCGCGATAGCTTAAAGTAAATGTAGTTTTATCATCCGGTGTATATTCTAAACTGGAACTCACATTATTCTGACTGTTATTAATATCCTTCCGGTTCATAATACCACGCCATGTTGTTTGATTTTCCGGATAATAAATATAATTGGACTCTTCCCGATAATAGGCTCCGGCTCCACGGGAATAGCTGGCCGTAGCCGAAATTTTACCTTTTTTATAATACTGCCCAATTGACCCAACTCCTTTTGGATAAATAGACTGTACATATTTACCAGAAATATACCCACGGTATCCTTCCAGTTTATTCTGCTTCAGGACAATATTCAGTACAGCACTTCCGGAAGCTTCATATTTAGCTGGTGGATTGGTAATAACTTCCACAGATTTCACATCGCTACCCTGGGTATTTTCCAACAGATTTTTTAGTTCTTCACTGGAAAGCGATACTTTTTTATCATTGATCGTAACCAGAATAGCGGAACTTCCTTTAATTTTAAAAGCATCATTGGAAAATACAACTCCGGGTGTTTTTTTCAGGATCTCCCACCCATTAAGACTGGAAATATTACTATTTTCCACGTTAAACTCCAATCTGTCTATTTTTCTTTTTACAACAGGTTTTTGTTTCGTCATAGATACTTCCTGAATTTCAGTTGTGGATTTATTCAGAACAAAATTCGGGTTGGCAGCCAAATCAGCAAGCTTTATAACTTTCTCAAGTTTATCATATTCCAAATCGTCTACTACTATTTTCACTTCTTGTGCATCTATACCTTCTACGATAAAACTACCTTTATCATCAGTTGTCAAAGATTTTAGCAAAGTATTGTTCTGGTCGTATATATAGACTTTAGCCTGTGGAATTCTTTCTTTTTTGCTATTTGTAACAATCCCTTCTGTTTTTTGTTGCTGCGCCCATAACATTACAGGTAGCAGACAAATTGATAATATTATTTTTTTCATGATCTTAGGTACTCAGATATGGTCTGAACTACATGGCAAAATTGCAGTTAAAACTCCTGAAATAGGGTTAATGAAAGGTTAATGATGGGTTAATACCGGATTGCTTTATCCAGCTCTATAGGATTGGAATAATTATCCTTAATTGATTTTTGCATGCTAGCGTTAAGCTCTGAAAACTCTTCTTTACTCTTTATCTTCCGGCCGTTAATATTAACATTCCAGTCGGGTTGAAAATCTGCCCTCATCCGTGCATAAGGATCATTATAAAAATCTTTTTTCAGCTTTACCCATGCAGGAAAAGTTACAAGAACGGGTTTCATATCATAATGATTCTCAACAAAGCTTTTGGTGTCAAAGGTTTTTGGAAGATTTTTATTTCGTGAGAATGCATAAATAAAATTATGTTTATCATCTTCGATCTTAAGAATAAGTCCGGGTAATCCTCTAAATTTATAAGGACCTTCAGAAATAGGTATATCCTGAGTGAACCATGCGATCCATTTTCTTCCACCAAAATCAGTTGTCGCCTTCTGCATGTTAAAACCGTTTTCTACTTTAGTCTCATTACAGATATTCCATTTCATTTCGTCTTTGGTCTGCATGAGATAGTAATAAGGCATCATCCAGATTTGTAAATAGTTGTTATTCTGAAAAGAATTCTTTTTTCGCAACAGTACCTGTTCTGTCATACTGGTATAGCCTTCATTGTAATTTCCATGAAGAATGTTCAGAGAGTCTGCTGCCAAAAAATTATAATCGTAAAACTTTACGTTATCCGGATTTATATCCAGTACTACTTCTTCTTTTTGATATTCTTCCTTTGTTGAATCCAGTTTATACTTGTATTCATAAATAAAACGCTTGGTCTGAGCATACGAAATGACAGTAATAATTGTTGTAAAAAATAGTAATAGTCGCTTCATAAAGTTTTTTCAGCAAATATGTTACATAAAAGAAAATAACCAGGTTAATGAAAGGTTAATGATGGGTTAATGTGTTTTTAGCATTCGTTAAAATTTTATCTTTGTTTTATGCTAAAAAATTATAAATGGCTTGTATCTGCATTTGCGCTATTATTTCTGCTTCTGGTAGGAATTCAGATATACTTTCTTTATAAAACGTATCAGATAAAGGAAAACAACATCTACGATCAACTGGATAAAAACCTTGATCGGCACCAGTCTGTTCTCCGTAAAAAACTAAAAATAAGCGACGACACGATTCAGAAAAGGTTAATTAGTTTTAATAAAGGTGAGATTACCAAAAAGCAGCTCCTGGATTTTTTCACAAAAAATAAAGAAACCGTTAAACCTTTTTTCTCCCATTATGTAGATAGTATCGCATCCAAAAGTAATCTGGAAGTTGCTATATCTCGTCAATATAAAAGTATATTAAGTACACCTGACAACAAGTATATTTTAGACTCAATAGTCACTATTTATGAAACCAATAGGCCAATAACTAAAATCGGAAGAAGATATGGTGGAGAATGGGAAACATCTACAGAAAACAGAGATGACAAAACAGATCATTTAAACGGGTTATACGAATTTAAAGTGAAAACCTATTACAATCTTCAGATACTTAATATTAAGTCCATCGTATTCAGGGATCTGACTATTCTTATTTTATCCTGTATACTTATACTTGCTGCTGTTTTATGGCTCTTTACACTAACGATTAAGAACTTAATTTCGCAACAAAAACAGGTTGAGATTTTACACACTGTGGTAGATAATATTGCTCATGAATTCAAAACTCCAATTGCAACTTTAAAGATTGCTGCAAAATCTCTGAGAAAAGACTGGAACCCAGAGAACCTCCCATTAGTGGAAAGACAAATCAACCGACTGGAAAGTCTGATGCAACAGTTACATGAAAATGATGATGATGAAAATGTAGAAACATATTATGATGATTGGAGTAATTACATTGAAGATTTACAGTTTGCTAATGCCAAAGTTGAATTTGTTTTGCATAACACAACCCCCAATACTCTTCCATTTAACAGAACGGCCATGGAAACTCTTATAAAAAATCTTTGTGAAAACAGTGCTAAGTATGGCGCAACAAGAGTCGAAATTGACCTAAAAGCTATACAGAATACACTGGATATAAAGATAGCTGATAACGGAAATGGTATTCCCAAAAAAGAGCAACAACGTATATTTGAGAAGTTTTACAGAATACAGTCTGACAATATTCACAATACAAAAGGACTAGGATTGGGTCTTTTCCTTGTAAAAGATATTGTTACCAGATATAACGGAAGTATCGAATTGATTAGTGAACCAGGTAAAGGAACAACTTTTAAAATCGCATTGCCGTATGAAGACTAAAATACTCTTGGCTGAAGACGATTTCGATTTTGGATTGATTCTGAAGCAATATCTGGAACTGAGTGATTTCGAAGTATTCTGGTACCAGAACCCTGAAGATGTAATGGAACTATTAAAGGGTGAGTTTCCTTTCCATATTGGTATTTTAGATATTATGATGCCTAATATTGATGGATTCTCTCTGGCAAAAGCTATCCTAAAAGAAAAAACGGATTTTCCATTATTATTTTTAACGGCTAAAAACCAGAAAATAGACCGTATAACAGGTTTAAAACTAGGAGCAGATGATTATTTGGCCAAGCCTTGCGATCCTGAAGAACTCACGCTGAGAATACAAAACATTCTGAAAAGAACACAACCAGCCTCTACGCCCTTATCTGCAATCAGTATAGGTGCTTATACCCTTCATTCTGATAAACTATTACTCAGTCATCCTAAAGAAGAAATCCGGCTTACCCAACGGGAACTGGACTTACTTCTGTTTCTGTTGCAGCATAATAACCAAACAATTAAACGGGAAATTATTCTGGACAAGCTATGGGAAACAAATGATTATTTTACAGGAAGAAGCTTGGATGTATTTATCAGCAGACTTCGTAAATATTTTCAGCTCGATGAAGGCATTAAGATTCAGTCACTTCGCGGAATTGGATTTCAGGTAGACTTTCCTTAAATAGTGTATGTTATAATTTGTACAACAACTACAAGCATATATACAATAACTGCTGCCCCATTATAAAATATTTTTGCTGCAATTAATATTTTGATAATGAAAAACAGAAAATTACTATCAGTATTGGCTTTATTACTATTAGCCATATTCTCTATCTCTTGTTCCAATGACAATAACGATAGAGAACCAGACCTTACACCTAGCCAGACATTGGCTTCTACTCCATGGTTAACTACTAACTCCAAAAATGCTGCCGGAGCAAATGTAGATCTTAAAGATCCTAATGTAGTAAACTTTGTAGGTTATGCTTACTTCAAAGCAGATGGAACATTTACGATGTACAATCTGGACGATTCTCCTAAGATGCACGGAGACTGGTCTGTTACTGCTGATGGAAAAACAAGAACTATTGTTGCAAAAAATGATAAGGGCGAAACCTTATTTACCCGTGTAGTAGACATCACTGTTTTAACGAGATCTGAATTTACCTACAGAGTATACCCGAATGCAAATGATAAGACTGTATACTTCGACATCATCCATACACCAACTACTCACAAAGAACCAGGAAAGTAGTATTTAATTTTAGAATATAATCTGTAAGGCTGCTCAGTTGAGCAGTCTTTTTTATGCCCTTAAAATGCTTATCTTTACCTGTATGAAACGTTTTATTAATATTATCCTTATTGTTTTTGTCCTCGGTATTATTTTCGTTCCGGGCGTAAAAGTTTTTGTACAGAGTACACTTATGAAAATTGGTCTTTTTAGTCCTAAATTCAATAACGAGCCTAAGGAAGCTACTCCTGCAGCTTATACAATGCAGCTGAAGGATGAAAAAGGAGCAGATATCAGCTTGGAAGATCTAAAGGGTAAAGTTGTTTTTATAAACTTCTGGGCAACATGGTGCCCGCCATGTATTGCTGAAATGCCAACAATACAGACTCTTTATGAAAAATTTAAAAATGATGATGAGGTTAAGTTTGTTATTCTGGAAGTAGAAGGCAATCAGGAAAAAGCCAGAAAGCTATTTAGTGACAAGGGGCTTACTCTTCCTGTAGCATTCCCCAACGGAGCTATACCTCATGAATTCTACAAAGGAACTTTACCTACTACTGTAATTCTGGATAAGAAGGGAGCTATTGTTTTCCAATCTGAAGGCATTACTAATTATGCAGATCAGAAAATGACAGATTTTATCAAGCAGCAAAAACAGAAATAAACAAAAAGCATTCATCTCTACAAAGGCACAAAATACGATGAATCGTATTTTGTGCCTTTGTATTAATATATTATACGTATTAATGTGCCGTCTTAACCTTACCCGGAAGAAGCCAGTTTACAACAAAGTACATCCCAATCGCAGCTAGTGCAAGAACGACTCCCGATCCTATCCATAATGTATTAAAGCCTAAATCACTTGCTACACTGGTTCCCAGTAAGGGTGTAATAATAAATGAAATAGAGAACGTCATACCATTAAGCCCCATATAGGCACCCTGATTGGTTTTCCCGGACCGTAATGCCGTAATAGTAGACATAAATGGCAGCACTAATATTTCACCCACACTCAGTATAGATATAGATAACAAAATCAATGATATATGATGGTTTATTGCAAGCATTGCATAAGCAACTGAACACATCAGAATTCCATACAGAAGAGTTTTAGCAATAGTCAGATATTTATCTGCAAAATTTACAACCAACATTTCCAGCACAACGATAATAAATCCGCTATATCCCAGGATGTAACCTATACTTTTCTGATCCAGATGTGCTACTTCTTTATAGAAAATAGGTATGGTATTGAAAAACTGGAAGAAACATACCGAAAATATAGCACACAACAGGCAGTATACCAGAAACGGAAAGTCTTTGTACGGTGAAAGTTCTTTTTGTATTGCTTCGTTTGTAATCTTCTTTTCTTTGTTTCTCTTTTGGTAAATTTTGTGTCTTTTTCTAAAAAATCTCACGTAAAATATTCCTGCCATAATTGCTCCTACGGCATTGGTAATAAAAAGCAATTCGTACGAGAATGAAGACAAAATCCCACCCAAAGCCGGACCTATTGAGAAACCAAGGTTAATCGCCATTCTGTTTAGAGAGAAAGCTCTTGTCAAATTTTCAGGTCTGGCATATTTTGTAATTGCCACAGAGTTTGCCGGACGGAAAGTCTCACTAATAATACTTTGCAAAAGAATAATTAAGGCCATTCCTTCTACTGAAATAAAAATTGGAATCAGCAAAAATAGCGGTGCACTGAGAAATAAACTGGTAGACTGTACCCGATATTCACCAAACTTATCGGTAAAATATCCCCCAAGCCAGGAACCAATAACAGATCCTACACCATAAAAGCTCAGTACAATCCCCGATTCTTTAATACTAAATTCTAACTGATCCGTCATGTATACACCCAAGAAAGGCAGTACCATTGATCCAGATCTGTTGATTAGCATTACGATAGAAAGCATCCAGGCTTCCTTTGACAATCCCTTGAAAGAATCGGCATAAATACGGAGTAAACCCACTGTAATATGATTTTAGTGTTATCGGAAAAATTTAGGAATACTCAAATGTACGAATTAAAGGGCATTTGCAGGGAATGTTAATCATTAATAATATCAATTAGCCAATCGACAGAATCTTCTGATTTTTACCATTGAGTTCAAATTCCTCACCTGCTTTCTTCTTAAGCATAGATTGCACCAGCGGAGCATTCGCAGAGACAGCTATAATAGTTTTTCCATTAACATTCAGTTTACCAAGGCTTTCTGAGATATAAAAATTTCCCATAGAAGTCTCAACATAGGATCCTAGGCCTACAACAGCAGAAGCTTTTGTATTAATATTCTGTAAAACCTCTAACTGATTATTTACTTCCGATTGCTGAGATAAAAGCCTGTTGATTTCCTGCTGCAACATTTCGCGGGAGGTTTCATATTTATCTCCCATACTGCTTTTTGTATCGTTATTAGATGCTCTGGTAGATACAATCAGTTCTTCAAGATGCTTTACTTTTTCCTGTGCCAGAGCTCTTACCTGCTCCAATAAATGTTCCTTATCCATAATCATTATTCACGCTCTTATTTAATTCCGAAAATATTTTTTTCGGGTATTTGTTGTTTTTCTTCTGTTATTTCAGCAAAAATATAATCAAAATGTGATTTAATATAATTAAAATGTTATTTTTAAGCCTGAAAAATAATAATAAACTTGTAAAAAATTAAACGTTGGAGAATTCAGACAAGAAAGAATTAAAACGCGGTTTACAAAATCGTCACATTCAGCTTATTGCTTTAGGCGGAGCAATAGGCACCGGGTTGTTCCTGGGGATAGGTCCTGCAGCAGTATTGGCAGGTCCTTCTGTAATTTTAGGTTATGCAATGGCTGGTTTCATTGCTTTTTTCATAATGCGTCAACTGGGAGAAATGGTTGTTCAGGAGCCTGTTTCGGGTAGCTTTAGCCATTTTGCATACAAATATTGGGGCCCTTTTGCCGGATTTGCTTCCGGTTGGAATTATTGGATGCTGTATATTTTAGTAAGTATGTCTGAGCTTACTGCTATAGGTGTTTATGTACAGTTCTGGTGGCCTGAAATTCCGTTGTGGGTGTCCAGTTTATTTTTCTTCTTTGTCATTAATGCACTGAACCTGGCTTCTGTAAAAGTATACGGAGAGGCCGAGTTCTGGTTTTCTATTATAAAAGTTGTAGCTATTATTGCTATGATTTTATTCGGTAGTTATCTTCTTATTAGTGGTACTGGCGGAGAAAATGCAACGATAAGCAATCTGTGGAATAACGGCGGCTTCTTCCCTAAAGGCTGGATCAGTACCTCTTCGGGCGGTAGTTTCCAAGGATTATTAGCCGCTATGGCGCTTATTATGTTCTCTTTTGGTGGATTAGAACTTGTAGGAATAACAGCTGCTGAAGCTGAAAATCCTGAAAAGAATATACCTAAGGCTACCAATCAGGTAATCTACAGAATCCTTATTTTCTATGTGGGAGCATTAATTATTCTGTTTTCGCTATCTCCATGGGCCAATATTACGGAAGGAAGTAGTCCTTTTGTAATGGTTTTTGAGAGGCTAAAAGGCTTTCAGTTTAATCTATTCGGGCATACTGTATATTTCACAAGTTTTATTGCAAATGTGCTGAATGTTATTGTACTAACTGCTGCCTTGTCTGTATACAACAGTAGTGTATATAGTAACAGCCGTATGTTATTCGGACTTGCCGAGCAAGGTAATGCTCCTAAATTCTTATCCAAACTGAATAAAAACCACGTTCCGGTAATGGCAATATTAGTTTCTGCAATATTTGCAGCAATTTGTATTGTTATCAATAAGATTATTCCGGAAAAGGCACTTAGTATACTGATGTCTCTTGTTGTATCATCACTGGTTATCAATTGGATTATGATCAGTTTTACGCATTTTAAATTCAAGCAGGCACACGAAGGAGAAAAGACCAAATTTCCGTCTTTCCTGTATCCTATAACCAATTATATATGCTTATTATTTCTTTTCGGAATCTTAGTCATTATGTGGTTTACAGGGTTGAAAATTTCTGTAGAGCTTATCCCGATATGGGTAGCATTTTTATACATCTGCTACCTTCTGGTAAAGAAGAGTAAAAAATAAAATAGATCTTATAGATATATATAAATCCGGAAGAATTTCTTTCGGATTTTTTATGCTAAATATCCCTGAAATACATGCTGATTAATTAAATTAGACAAAAATCTGTAACTGTAAAAAATGAAGAAATTTCTAACTCTTGTTTTCATTATTCTTATCCTCCTCCCTTTGTTTTTGTATTTAAATCCATTTGCCTGGGTACGTAAACAACCTCGTTATGAACCTGCTCCAGAAACATCAGAACTTCTCCGAAAATTAGATGAAAAATATAATCTGAATATGACTATTGGGGATGTTATCAGTAATATTTGGTATTACAGGGATATTGATAATAAGAAAGAAACAAAATCAGAACATTTTGAACTCCTTTTGAATACTAAAGATGGTAAAGTTGATGATATAAAAAAAGTACATCAATATATAGATGACTTCAAAACTAAATTTGGGCAAAAGAAATATTTTGATTCCATTACAGTAAAGTTGGTTAACGACTCTATACCCTATCAACATGATTCTTTAATCTATAAATCAAGAATGTAATGACAATTATAAAGATTCATAAAATTCAGGTATTTCTTTACCTTTTTATTTTGGCTTTTGGAATCCAGCATCTTATTTTCTACAATTATAATTTCAAATGGATTTTCTATGAATACATTATTTTAAGTGTATTTATACTATCTGCTCTTACAGTGATTATTTCTCCGGCAGTACTCATTTACGAAAGTGTAAAAAGTATTAACCGCAAATCGGTTATTGTCGATGAAATTATATACTTGGTTGTAAATATTATCTTATACTATATCGTAGTCGCAATGAGTTTATACCTTTCATCACAAGTACGCATGTAAATCTTCTCTTATTTTTATGTTTTTAGAGTATGGCATATTTTTTGAAAACTAGCCAGTGATTAAAAATTAAAACAATATCTATTCAAAATATTATTTTAATTTAAAATACACATTTATTAAGTTTAAATATTTAACAAAATAATAAATTGTGTATAATTATATATAAATAGCATTTTACTAAATATATACTATAAAAACAATTAAAAAACACATTATGAAAAAACAATTTGCTTTAATTGCTGCAGGAATTTTATTGGTAGCGAACTCTTGTACTACTGCTACAAAAACGAACACTGATAACTCTTCTGCACAAACGACTACCGAAAATACTATTATTGGTAAAAAATGGAAATTGGTAGAACTATTTGGAAAACCTGTAGCTGACCAAGTAAACGGTAAAGAAGCTTTCCTAAAACTATTGCAACAGGATAAAGCTTATTTATATCAAGCTTCTGGCGGATGCAACGGAATCAGAGGTACTTTTACAACAAACGCAACTTCTGTAATTCATTTTTCTCCGGGAGCATCAACAAAAATGGCATGCCCTGATATGAGTATTGAAACAGGAATAAGCAAAGTATTAGAAACTGTCGATAATTATACTGTAAACAAGGAAGGAGATATCCTTTCTCTTAACAAAGGGCGCATGGCTCCATTAGCCAAATTCCGCGCTGTAGCGGAATAATAATTTCTGAGAAATATTTAATAAATCATCCTTGTCAGGTTTTTACCCCGACAAGGATTTTTAGTTTTACAATACAATGCTGGTCTCAACATTGATCTCTTCAGAAAAGACATCATCATGCGAAATTACCAGTAATGTTCCTTTATAATCTCTAATAGCATTGGTAAGAATCTCAATATTCTGGATGTCAAGGTTATTAGTAGGCTCGTCCAGAATAATAATATCCGGAGCTTTTCCCGCAATTGATAAACATGCTAGTAATAACCTCATTCTTTCACCACCACTTAATACACTACAGGATTTATCCCATGTTTCTTTCCCAAACAGAAACCGGTTGAGTATTGTCTTTACTTCATGTTCAGGTAAAGGAAGCTGATTAAAAGATTCTGCCTGCTGAATCACACTGAGAGAATGGTTGATCATGGAGTAATCCTGATCGATATAAACCGAATAAAAATCTGCTCTTTCCACATTACCTTCAGAGGTTTGTAATCTTCCCAAAAGCAGTTTAATCAGTGTTGTTTTTCCCGATCCATTTTCTCCGCTTATCAGAATCCTCTCCCCACTGGTAACAACAATATCCAAAGGACGTTTCCAAATATTCTTATCACTGTAAGCAAAGTTAATCTGTTCTGCTTTTATCAGTATCTTCCCACGATGCAGGTTGGTTTGATTAAATCCTAATTTCATCTGGTCTGTAAGCGGAACGCCCCTTCGCAGTTGTTGAAGCTCCTGACTAAGGTTGTCCATTTTATCCGAATGGGTATCTTTTATTTTTGCAGTACTGTTTTCGGCATTATTTCGCAGGGTATTCATCATTATTTTGGCTACACCTGCTTTTTCCTGTTTCTTTTTCCCTTTTGCATCGAGTTTTTGTTGGCGTTCCAGAGTTTCCCGTTCAGTAGCTTTAGCTTTTTTCAGTGCATTTTCAGTATTCTTAATACTATTTTGCAATGCATTTTGCTGTATCTGCTTTTGCTCTTTATAAAAATCGTAGTTTCCACCATAAAGTACAATTTCTTTACGGCTTAGTTCTGCTGTTTTGGACAATAAGTTTAAAAGGATTCTGTCATGACTAACTACTAGAAGAGTTTTATTTGTATACTCAATAAATTCATACAACTGTTCTCTGCTTTTTCTGTCCAGATGATTAGTAGGTTCATCCATCAGTATAATATCTGGCTGATGAACTTCTATACTAGCAATTAAAACTTTTGTTTTCTGGCCTCCACTTAGCCTGCTCATAAGATCAGATGCTGTAAAATCAGACAAACCCCAATTTTCCATGGCCTGCCTGATTCTTTCTTCCAAATCCCAGTCATCATTCAGAACAGCTATATTTTCTTCGGTAACAGTACCATCCAAAATTTCTTTTAAAGCTGTAAGCTTTTCCTCAACTCCTAAAGCAGCTGCAATACTCTTCGTATCGAACTGCTCCAAAATTTGTGGAAGATAATAAACAGAACCTTCTGCTCTTATATCTCCGGCAATAGGAATTAATAATCCGGAGATTAGTTTCAACAATGTAGATTTTCCGGAACCATTGTTTCCGACAATCGCGATTTTTTCGCCTTTATTAGCTATAAAATTAAGGTTCTCAAAAAGAATTTCCTTATCAGGATGCTGATAAGTAATATTTTGTAACGTAAGCATTATTTCTTTCTTAAAAAATGAATAAATAGAAATTAATCCTGACATCAGGATCAAAAATTATGGAAAGAAATTTAATTCTACATGCTTACTATCTGAATTTTGAATTATAAAACAAATGTAGTAAAATATTTATAATCAGATCAATGATTATTTGAATAAAATAAATTGTAAAGAAAACGGATTCTTTTCCAACCTATTTACAAAAAAAGGTATCTTAGTAAATAATAAACATAAAGTTTTTTAAAAATAAATTATGAGAAAACATCTTACACTTATTGCTGCAGGAATTTTATTATTAGCAAATTCTTGTAATACTGTTCAGAATACGAACAAAAACAATAATACCTCACAACAAAGTACAATGCCTGAAAATACAATTCTTGGAAAAAAATGGAAGTTAATTGAGCTAAATGGTAAACCTGTAGCAGATAAAGTTAATGGAAAAGAACCTTACCTGAAACTTATAAAACAGGAAAAAGACTATTCTTATGAAGCTTCTGGCGGCTGTAATGGTATCGGTGGAAACCTCAAATTATCCGGCTTCAAAGTTCAGTTTGCTCAGGGAATGTCTACTATGATGGCTTGTGAAGATATGAGTATAGAACACGGGCTAAGCAAGGCTTTGGTAACTGCTGACAATTACACGGTAAGCAAGGAAGGCGATGTATTATCTATCAACAAAGGACGTATGGCTCCTTTAGCAAGATTTCGTGCTGTAGCAGAATAAGCAATTTTGAAATATATAAAATAAAAAAACTCCCGAAAGGGAGTTTTTTTATTTACTTATTCTTTAAGCATTTTTCCAGAAAGATATCCTGTTCATATAACAAATGAAGAATATTTTCTTTTGCTACATAGCCATGCGCTTCTTTAGGCAGCAATACCATCTTTACTGGAGCTCCAAGATTTTTCAGTGCCTGGAAATAACGTCCCGTCTGCACTGTAAATGTTCCCTGGTTATTATCTGCTTCACCGTGTACTAATAATAATGGCGTTTTCATTTTATCAGCATTCATGAAAGGTGACATTTTGGTATACACATCCGGTACGTCCCAGTAGTTTCTTTGCTCACTCTGGAAACCAAACGGAGTAAGAGTTCTGTTATATGCTCCACTTCTCGCGATACCACACGCAAAAAGATTAGAATGTGTTAAAAGATTAGCTGTCATAAACGCACCATAAGAGTGTCCACCTACAGCTACTTTTTTACGATCTATATAACCTAGTTTGTCTACAGCATCAATCGCTGCCTGAGCATCTGCTACCAACTGTGGAATAAAGGTATCGTTAGGCTCTGTTTTCCCTTCACCAATAATAGGGAAAGATGCATCATCTAAAACTGCGTATCCTTTAGAAACCCAATAGATGAAAGACCCATAACTAGGGAAAGTGAAAGTATTTGCATTTTTAGTACTCATCCCTGCTGTTGCTTTGTCTTTATATTCAGCCGGATAAGCCCAGATTAGTAACGGAAGTTTTTCTTTTTTAGATTTCATATCGTAACCTGCCGGAAGATATAAATTCCCTGTAAGAGTAACGCCGTCATTACGTTTGTAAGTAATAACTTCTTTGTGCACGCCTTTCAGACCTTCAAAGGGATTCTGGAAATTTGTTACAGGAGTGCTTTTGTTTGTTTTAAAGTTTTTAATAAAGTAATTAGGATAGTCTGTACTGGATTCGTCCATTACCAGGATATCACCTTTTTTAGCATCTAAAACATCCAGTATTCTCTCTTTTACAGTTGTAGATTTAGAAGTATAAAGTCTGTTTGTTTTAAATGTTTTCAGATCCATTTCATTGATGAAAGGAAATTGTCCTTCTTTGGTAAAGCCATCTCCTATCCAATATGTTTTTCCGTCTTTAATTTCAACAACATTTCTGCCATATTGATTTCGTTCGGAAACAAGATTCCCCGGATTGCTGTATACATCCTGGAAATTTCTGTCTATAATAAGTTTAGAATCTCCTGTTTTTGGATTAATCCAGCTGGTCTTAGTACTTCTTGTATCATACCATCCTTCGGAAACAAATGCATTATCTGCATTTCCCCAATCTATATCAGAAAATCTATCTTTAGTTTTATATAGTGCTTTAGCTTCTGTGTTAAAAGGAGCATCCCATGTATAGATCTGGTCTCTGTATTCTGCTTTCTTCGACTGATCTCCGCCGTCCAATGCTTCAACGTAATATAAAGTGGCAGGCAAATCGCTTCTCCATGCTATACTTCTCTTACCTGTTCTTACAGAAGAGAACCCTTTAGGCATAATCTCATTTAAAGGCATTTCATTTACCACCTTTATCTGCTGACCACTCTTATCAAAAACAACAGTTTCGGAAGGGAAACGATTTAATGGAACGATATATGAAAACGGTTTTTTAATCGAGGAAATCATAATATAGTTACCATCCGGCGAAAATGTCTTTGAAGCATACATTCCGCTTTTTGCAAATCCGGATACATTACCATTCAGATCTACTTTAGCTAATTCAGAAGTTGCAAGATTTTCAAAATTAGTTTCATCTTTTGGAGTTTTTAACAAATCCTGGAATGTTGCATTCTGTGATACTTTTCCGGTACTGGTTGCTACAGTTGGTCCTGTTGGGATATCATTTTTATCACTCAATAGTGCAGGTCTGTTTGCCGGCAAAACATTAATTAAAAATGATTTTGAATCTTTGAACCAGGTAAAAGGAGAACCTAAATTTGCATTTAGATTGTCAGATGTAATTTTTTTGGCTGTTGCAGTTGTCAGGTCTACTATCCAAAGTTCAACACCTTTTGATGTTGTATTTGTAAATGCCAGAGACTTCTCGTCTGGTGAAAATGAAAAATAAGCAAGGCTTGCATTCTGCGGAAGCCCCTTAACCTGAACTTCAGATTTACCTTTCAGATTCTTTATTTTCAGATTATCAATATATGTTATTGTACTCGAGATATTAGTCAACGGATTTATTCTCAATCCTGCCAGCTTCATATCTTCCTCATAAAGATCCTTTAGGTTCTTATAAGTTGGGCGATAGGTAAATACCATCCATTCTTTTTTGCTATCCATCAACACAGACGGCGGCCTTGTGTAATCTGCCAGCTTAAGAATTTCGGCAGAAGGTTTTTGATAGCTGGTGCTTTCCTGAGCATAGCTAAAACTCATTGCTGCTATTAAAAGCATTGTAAACTTTCTCTTCATATTAACATATTAACTTATAATTACGAAATTATGAATTAATAATTAGTTTACCTAAATTAAAAAGGCCCTTTATCAGGCCTTTTTATTACATCTTTTGTATATCTATTTTCATTTTACATCTTTCGATACCTTCTTTAGCTTTCTCAATGTATGAGTTTTCATAAAGCGATAGTGCATATTCTTTGTACTTGTCAATCGCTTTTTCATATTGCCGGGTATCTTCATAATAATATGCCCACTCCCTTGCAAGATTACTTTTATTAACATCTTCAACAGATTCTGCTTTTGTCAGAATGTCCCGAAGATCATCATAACGTTTTGCTTCTGATAAAAGGTAACAATAGTTAAGATAAGAAGCTCCATATTCCGGAGTAAAATCTATAGCTAATTTATAATGCTTTTCAGCTTCTACAGCATCATTTTCTTTATTTTTTAAAAGCCAGCCTATATGGTTGTGTGCTTTGCCATATTTAGGATCTTCCAGTAAAATATTATTGAGTACCGCTTTAGCCTCTTCGTTTAGATCCTGACTGATCAGGTTATCCGCACGGTCAAATTCTGAATCTAAATATTCGTTCATCTTTGAAATTCTTTACTTAAAGATAAATGAAATTCCCGAATTTATCTAGCGATAACCAAAATTTTTCAGGTCTCTGTCATTTTTACGCCAGTCTTTTTTAACTTTTACAAAAAGATTAAGGTGAAGCTTCTTTCCAAAGAATTTTTCCAAATCCATTCTGGCTTCAGTCCCTACTTTCTTTATAGATTCTCCTTTATGTCCAATAAGAATTCCTTTTTGGGTATCTCTTTCTACGTAGATAATACTGTCGATAAAGATCATTTCTCCTTTGTCTTTGAATAATTCCGTAACAACTTCTACAGAATACGGAATCTCTTTTTCATAGTTAAGAAGGATTTTCTCGCGGATAGTCTCGTTTACAAAGAACCTTTCAGACTTATCTGTAAACTGATCCTTATCGTAATAAGCAGGGCTTTCCGGTAATAAAGATTTTAATTTAGGAAGAATATATTCCGTGTTATAAGCATTTAGTGCAGATATTGGCAATATCTCAGCTTTCGGAATTCTTTCGTGCCATAAGGCAACTGTTTCTTCAAGAACTTTCTGATCTGCCTTATCTACTTTATTGATAAGGATAAGTACCGGAACCGGTATTTTATTCAGCTTTTCAATAAGGAATTCTGAAGGTTGCGCTTTATCTGTAATATCTACGATGAAAAGGAAAACATCAGCATCCTGTAAACTTTCCTTCACAAATTCCATCATTTTTTCCTGTAATCCATATTTAGGATCTAATACCCCCGGAGTATCAGAAAAAACAATCTGTACATCGTCCTCGTTATAAATACCAAAAATACGATGTCTGGTTGTCTGCGCCTTCTGGGTAACAATAGCCAACTTCTCCCCCATTAACTGGTTAAGAAGCGTAGACTTGCCTGCATTGGGTTTCCCCACTATGTTAACAAAACCTGCTCTGTGCATTATTTAATTTAAAATTGAAATATTAAAAAGATTTAAGTTTTTAAATCTTTTGCAAAGTTAACAATAAATAAAAGAATGACTAGCTTATTCTTTAATAGGTTATAATGATTGATTGCTCAACAGCTATAAAGAAAAGGCTTACAATAAGATATAAATCTACTAATGTTTAAAAACTACCGGAAGAATTTCATTCACCAGCAAACCGTAGCGTTTCTGATCTTCTACTGAGAATTTTTGAGAATATAAATTGATATCTACATCAAACCCGGCTTTCTTAAGGCGATCAAAATAATCCATTCCATACCAACGGACATGATCGTACTGACCAAAATGCTTCTGGCGCTCTTTAGGATCTGTTATACTAAAATCTTCATAAGTATGCTCCAGGCTGGTTCTCATAGGAACCTGTAAAATTCCCCAACCACCTTTTCGCATTACACGGTATAATTCGGACATTGCTTTGGAATCTTCTACAATATGTTCTAAAACATGATTGCAAATAACAATATCGTAAGATTCATCTTCAAAAGGAAGATCTAGTACATCTGCCTTTACATCCACAATCGGAGAGAAAAGATCTGCAGAAGTATATTCCAGATTCTTTTGTTTTTTGAATTTTCTTAAAAACTCCTGCTCAGGAGCAATATGAAGTACTTTGTAATTTTTGGTAAAAAAATCGGTTTCACGTTCCAGATAAAGCCACATTTGGCGATGCCTTTCCAGTGAAAGTGTACCGGGAGAGAGTGCATTTTCCCGTTGTTTCCCGTAGCCATACGGAAGAAATTTACGATAAGATCTACCGTCTATAGGATCAGTAAATTTATCTCCTTTAAAAAAGGATATAATTAAAGGACGCGCCACAATGCTTAATCGAATAAGCATAGGGCGCGGTAATTTATTTAAAAGAAATTTTGCTACTTTCTTCATTTGTTAGAAATCCATCTGGAAAGCTTTTTCCTCATCGGATTTGATACCTAATGCATCGTAGATATACTGGAATGTAGATAATAAAACCGGTTTTCCATTTACTACAGCTACATCATGCTCAAAGTGTGCAGAAGGTTTATTATCCTGAGTTGTTACGGTCCAGCCATCGGAATGGAATTTTACTTTTTCCGTTCCCATATTAATCATAGGCTCGATAGCAATAACTAATCCGTCTTTAATTACTTTTCCGGAACCTTTTCTTCCATAGTTAGGCACCTGCGGCTCTTCGTGCATTTGTCTTCCAACACCATGCCCTACTAACTCACGTACTACTCCATAACCATGTTTTTCTGCATGTTCCTGAACTGCATAAGAGATATCTCCGATTCTCTTTCCACGGATACACTGAGCAATACCTTTGTAAAGACTTTCTTTAGTTACCTGCAAAAGCTTTTTTGTTTCAGGAGAAACTTCTCCAACTTCAAAAGTATATGCATGATCTCCAACAAAGCCATTCATGTATGTTCCACAGTCTACAGAAATAATATCACCATCTCTCAATGGTTCATCTGTAGGGAAACCATGAACAACCTGCTCATTCGGAGACATACATAAAGAATTTGGAAAACCTCCATACCCAAGGAATGCAGGTTCTGCACCATGATCTTTAATATACTCAAATGCAAGTTTATCTAAATGTTTAGTTGTTACGCCAGGTTTAATTTCCTTGGCCAACATACCTAAAGTTTTTGAAACCAACTGAGCGCTTTCACGCATTAATTTGATTTCGTCTATTGTTTTTAACTGAATCATTATCCTATTAAAAAGATACAGAAAACAAGGTAAAATAACCAAGTCCTATATCTGTGTTTTATTTAAAATTGTACCTAAAATATTTTTAATTTCTTTACTTTCCTGAAGTAACCTGTCTAATTCTGGACTAGATATTTCTAATTCTTTCAATATTCTTAACAAGTAATTACTTTCACGAGCTTCACGCAAAGAAATCCTTACTTTATTTTTAAAATCCGCTCTTGATGAACCGGCCTGAGCTTCCTCATAGTTAGCCCCTATTGAAGTTCCTGACTTACATAACTGAATTCTGATAACATTAAATTCAGGATACTTAGGTAGAGATCTTGTAAACTTTAAACAATCTACTCCAAAGTGAAAAGTCCTTTTTAGTAAATCATTTTGTTTCATCTGTTTCTTTTACCTTGAATCTTGTTTCTTCAATATTGCCTACCAGAAAAGACCTTTTTTCTTTTCTTTTTTCAGCTTTGAGTAAGCTAAAACTTCACCGCCTGCCACACGGAATTCAATTTTTTCTTTAATGATGTTGTAAATTTCGCCCCATCCTGGGAATCCGCCAAGGTTTCTGTCATCAATAAACATATCAGCGTCTATTTTACGACTATGAGTTTCTGAATCAAAAACTTCACCTTCAAAGCTGGAATTTACAGCATAAAATTCTAATCCGTTTTTTTTACAGAAATCAACAGCATCCTGTAAGGCCTGTCCGCTTCTGTATGTCCATAAAATCAAACGATAACCCTCTGATTGTAATTTCAGCAATGTTTCGAATGCAAAAATTTTAGCTGGTCCTACTCCCGGATATGCATCGTCTACAATTGTTCCGTCGAAGTCTATCGCTAGTTTTTTATTTATCATCTGTATTAAAAATTTGAGTGCAAAGATACGAAAATATAGAACTTAGTCCCGTCCCTTTATTAAACGAATTATCGCAAAATAAATAACGTAAATCCATCCCAATACACCATGGATAATTGCCCACAAGATAGATTTATTTCTATCCCATGATATTACTACTGCTATAATAGCTCCTAGCCCCAAGCCGGAATTTGTTACGGTATCTCTGATATCAGAGTTACTATCTGTAGTACCAGACTGCGCCAATAAAAAATTGGAAAAAATTAACAATAGTACAACTACCAGTATATTCTTTTTCATATCAGTTTATCTACACAATTTTTTTCAGCATCCAGATATCACATCCTGTATGTCCCGAGTTTCCTAATGGAGCAGACAACTGCTCGAACCCTTGTTTTTCGTAAATACTGATTGCTTTACCAAAAGCTGGCAAACTTTCAAGATAAATATGAGTATACCCGAATTTTTCTGCCTGCTCATAGCATTTCTCCATAAACAGTCTTCCGATTCCAGTTCCTCTGGCTTCTCCGGATATATAAAATTTCACTAATTCTACATGACCTTCCGGTAACCCTTCTGTAGGGTAAAGCCCGCAGCTGCCTATAACTTTATCACCGTCTTTAGCAACAAACAGTACAGAACCATTGCCATCAAACACTTTAGACAAATGATCTGTTGTGGGATCAACATATACAGTACCTTCTGTAGGTGCTCCGTATTCATCAAAAACGCTGCGGATCATAGATGCCAAAGCACTATCATCTGCAGCTTGTATAGTTGTAATTATTACTTCTTTATTCATCTTTAAATTTAAGAAACAAGAATATCTCCAGTCATTTCTTCAGGAATATTTACGCCCATTACTTTAAGGATTGTAGGCGCTACATCGCCCAATTTTCCATCTTTTACATTCCAGGTATGGTCTTTATCCATTACAATGAAAGGAACAAGATTGGTTGAATGCTGTGTATTAGGAGATCCATCCGGATTCACCATTACATCGGAGTTACCATGGTCTGCCAAAATAAATACTGCATATCCATGGTTATAAGCTGTAGTAGCTACTTTTTCAATACATTTATCTACTGTTTCAGCAGCCTGAACAGCAGCCTGGAAAACACCTGTATGCCCTACCATATCGGTATTAGCAAAATTCAGACAGATAAAATCAGCGCTTCCTTTTTCCAGTTCCGGAACGATAGCATTGGTAATATCATACGCCGACATTTCCGGTTTGAAATCGTAAGTAGGAACATCCTTAGGGCTTGGACACAAAATTCTTCTTTCACCTTTAAATTCCTCTTCCCGCCCTCCTGAAAAGAAGAATGTAACGTGTGGATATTTTTCGGTTTCAGCGATACGAATCTGTGTTTTGTTGTTTTCCTCCAAAATCTGTCCCATAGTGTGAGTAATGATATTTTCATCATACACCACTTTTACATTATGGAAAGTTTTATCGTAGTTGGTTAAAGTCACATAGTATAAAGGAAGCTTGTGCATTTCGTAGTCAGGGAAATCTTCCTGAGAAAGCGCCATTGTAATCTCACGGCCTCTGTCTGTTCTGAAGTTGAAACAGAATACAACATCGTTAGCTTCTATTTTAGCAACCGGCATTCCGTCCTGAGTACAGATAATTGGTTTCAGGAATTCATCCGTTATATCTTCTTCATAAGATTTCTGAATAGCTCCTACCGGATTATTGGTTGCTAATCCAATACCATTTACCATAGCATCGTAAGCAATACGAACACGCTCCCAACGCTTATCACGGTCCATCGCATAATAACGGCCAACAATAGTTGCCAGTTTTCCGGTTTTAGCATCCATAAACTCTATAAGGTCCTGAATAAATCCTTTTCCGGAATGCGGATCGCAGTCGCGTCCATCTGTAAAAGCATGAACAAAGACATTTTCTAATCCATAATCATCTGCAGCTTCCAAAAGCCCTTTCAGGTGATTAACATGTGAATGTACTCCACCATCGGAAACTAATCCTATAAAGTGAATCTTCTTATGGTTATCTTTTGCATATTTAAAGGCAGCAAGAATTTCCGGTTCATTCCCCAGTGTTTTGTTTTCCACTGCCATATTTAGCTTTACAAGATTCTGAAAAATTACACGTCCGGCTCCAAGATTCATGTGCCCTACTTCAGAATTCCCCATCTGTCCTGCCGGTAAACCTACAGCCAAGCCACTAGCTTCTAGTTTGCTGTGAGGGTATTTTTGCAGACATGAATCAATAAATGGTGTATTGGCCTGCGCAATGGCAGAAACTTTGGGATCTAAACCTAACCCCCAGCCATCCAGGATGGCTAATATTGCTTTTTTAGACATTTCAGAATTATATTTAACTTAACAAATATACGAAACAATGCACTAAATAGTAAGGAATTTCACAGGTTTTATGTGGTAAATACTCTGAAAAATTGTAACTTTTCTTACTTTTGTTTATTAGTATTATAAAATAAAATGGATTTAAGAGATCAGTTAAAAAATCTTTTTCCTGAACATGAGGAGAAGGATTTCGAAATGCCTGAAGAAAAGTTTGAGCAAAAAGGTGCCCTTGTATGCAAATTTGAGAAGAAAGGACGCAATGGTAAACCTGTAACTTTAATTGAGGGCTTTGAAGGTGGTGATGCAGAACTGAAAGAAATTTCTAAAAAGATCAAAACGTCTCTTGGAATTGGAGGCTCCGAAAAAGACGGCGTTATCATTATACAAGGGGACAACAGAGATAAGATTATGAAACTTCTGCAAGAAATGGGCTACAAAACTAAACGTGTAGGCGGATAATATTTTTAAATACGAAATTAGAAACACGGGATAAGAAAATATAAAGTGCAGAAGTAAAAGACTAGAAATACAAAAAGTATTTTTTTATCTCCGAAATTCTTTTTAACTTCAATTCCTTTTTAAAATTGGAAATTATGATGAATAAACTAGCAGCATCCGAGCTGGTGCTGAATGAGGACGGAAGTGTATACCACCTGAATCTTCTTCCTGAAGATATCGCTGAAAAAATTATACTGGTTGGAGATCCGGACAGGGTTCCTAAAGTATCTCAATATTTTGACAAAGTTGAAATCAAAAAAAATAAGCGTGAATTTTATACCCACACCGGAACGCTGAGAGGTGAAAGAATTACGGTAATGTCTACAGGTATTGGTACCGAGAATATAGATATTGTAATGAATGAACTGGATGCTCTGGTAAATATAGACCTAAAGGAGAAGGAATTCAAAAAAGAACACAGTTCTTTAGAATTATTCCGTCTGGGGACTTGTGGTAGTGTAAATCCTGATGTAGAAGTAGACAACATGTTGGTAACAGAGAATGTTGTAGGATTAGACGGTCTTCTTCATTTTTATCAGGACTATCAGTTTGAAAACGAATTTTCTAAAAACTTTTTAGAGAAATTCCCTTATCAAAACATCAAGCCTCTACTTTATTTCTCTGATTGGGCTAAAGAAAGTGCACATTATTATCAGGATGCTAAATATATTGGTAATACAGCTACTTTCCCGGGATTCTATGCACCTCAGGGAAGACAACTAAGATTAAAAGCTCTGGATGACCAGTTCCTGGAAACACTTAATGATCTTGGTGTAACCAATTTTGAAATGGAAACATCTGCTATTTATGGATTATCCAAGCTATTAGGCCATAAGGCTATTACAGTTAACTGTGTTATTGCAAACAGACGTCGTGGAGAATTCTCCGCAGACCACCATGCATCTGAAAAGATGACAATTCAGTGGGTATTAGACAGAATTATTAAGTAATATTTTATTTATACAAAATTATATGAAGCCTCTTACACGAACCATTACAGGATTAGTATTTTTAATTATTTTCCTTACGCTCTATTTTCAGGGCAGTGATAATACTTTATATAGTTTTCTGGAAGGCTTGTCCGTGGCTATAGGAATTATTTTTATGACACGCGGTTTATATGAGTTGTATAAAGCTAAAAATGTAAAATAAAAAATCCCCGACTTGGGGATTTTTTATTATCTTAGACTTACATAAAACACTGAATATGAAAACTTTTATCAAAGCATTGCCTGTATTCCTTATATTCTTTTCTATCGGAAGATTTATAAAATATGATTTCACATTCGATAGTATCGTAATTGCGACAGCAACAATTGGAGTTTTAGGAACTGTATTTTTGTTTTTTAGTGAAAGAAAAGATTCAAAAACAGAATAAACAGATGAATACTCCAATAAAGATTAGTCAGTTTTTCAAACTCCTTTTCGCCATCATTATTATCTATCTTGTTATAAGTGCAATAGAATATCCTCATGTTTTCGCCAACAGCTTTTTAAAAGGCTTCTAGCTATTTAATCTAAAGTCTCTTTTCTTCGAATAAATCTTCTCTGGAATTTTGTTCTCAACAAAATGGCCCTGATATTTTATTAATATCAGGACCAGGATTCTCTCAATACGAAAAATATATTCGTGAACTATCGTATTGCTCCTACTAAGTTACGTAGTCAAATTGAAAATAGCTAAAGAAGCATAGTGATATATATTTCTGAAATATATCATAAGTAGTTTTTTTGTAATGCCTGTTTTTCAGGCTATCTTTAAGAAGGATTAATAAAAGGGCCCTTTATTATCTGTCAATTTATCGAAATTAAATTAAAGAAATAATTATGAAACAAAGAGTTCCCGTATCCCAAATTATGTCCAAAGAGCTCATCACTCTTAATCCGAAACAGTCGCTATATGAAGCTGAAAAGCTATTCAAAAAGAATAATATCAGACATATTCCCGTTGTCGAAAATCTGAAACTATTGGGTATGCTCAGTTATTCTGACTTATTAAAGATAAGTTATGCAGATGTGGATGATTCGGATGAAGCTGGAGATGCTTCTGTTTCCACAGTTGTTTACGATATGTTTAGTATTCCGCAGATTATGACAAAAGCTCCTTTAACGGTAAACACAGAGACTACAATTAAAGAGGTGGTTGAAATTTTAGCCCAGCAAAGCTTCCATTCAATTCCTGTAGTAGATCATGATGAAATAAAAGGAATTGTAACCACCACTGATATTTTAAGTTACTTATTAGAGCAGTACTAATATAACTATAATAGCTAAGAGGTTGTCCTAAATATAATATCGAGCCATATCGAAATACCTTTAATCATTCAGGACAGCCTCTTATTGTAATAGTTTCTTTTAATTATTCCTTACAAAACAGCCTTCTATATGGTCATCTACAACTCCGGTTGCCTGCAAATGGGAATAAACTACTGTTGACCCCAGAAATTTGAACCCTCTCTTTTTCAAATCTTTGCTAATCGCATCCGATAAAGCTGTTGTAGCAGGTGCTTCTGTGTGATGTTTCCAGGTGTTTATAATTCTTTCACCGTTGGTATACGTTGAGATATAATTATAGAAACTTCCAAATTCTTTCTGAAGTTCCATAAATAGTTTTGCATTGCTTATAGCAGCTAATACTTTTAATTTGTTTCTTACGATTCCTGTATCCTGAAGCAATTCATCAATTTTTTTCTCATCATACTTAGCAATCTTCTTATAGTCGAAATTGTCAAATGCTTTTCTAAAGTTTTCTCTTTTACGGAGAATGGTAATCCAACTCAACCCTGCCTGAAAGCTCTCAAGTATTAGAAATTCGAACATAGTAGCATCATCCGTTGCCAACCGCCCCCATTCTTCATCATGATATTTCTGGTACAACTCGTCGGTTCCGCACCATGCACATCTTGTTTTTTCCATATTAAATTTATTTACCCAAAAATAAACATTTAGTATATCATTAGGAAAGTTTTAACGTTCGCTAACATCCTTTCGGAATGCTTATTGAAAGTATAGTAAGCATTAACCCCAAAATTCACTAACAATGAGTACTAATGAACAAAATGAAAATCTGGACAAAGCAAAACAATTTGTAAATGATGCTGAAAACAACCTGAAAGATTTCACAAAGCAAACACAAGATAAAATTGGCAATTTGTCGGATAAAGTAAAAAGCTATATCGACCAGAAAAAGAATGAAAATGAAGAACCAACGAAGGAGGGTTTCTTCGCCCATCTAAAGCAACAGGTATCAGACGCATGGGAAGATACTAAAGATGCAGCAGAAAATGCATGGGAAAGCACTAAGAACTTTGCAGATGATGCCTGGGACAAAACAAAGGATGCAGCCAATGACATCCAAGACAATATAAAAGGAAAATAGGCCCTAAACTGCCAATCATTTTTAATTATAATTTTACGGAGAAATGGCCTCAATATCTTGAGGCCATTTTTTTATGCTAAACGCTTTAATGATGCTATAAAGCTGTCAACTTCTGCTTCTGGTGTTGCCCATGAAGTAATGAGCCTTATTGCTGATTTTTCTTCGTCTATTTTCTTCCAGACATAAAAATCAAATTCTTCAGCAAGCTTTTCAATCCAGGAATTTGGAATAATCGGAAATAGCTGATTGCTATAGGAATCTGTAAGAAAACTACAATGATAAGCTTCAAATGCAGTTTTTATTTTCATTGCTTTCTGATTCGCGGATTTTGCAAGATCAAAATAAAGATTATCTTTCATCAGTTCCATAAACTGAATACCAATCAGTCTTCCTTTGGCCAATAAAGCTCCTTTTTGCTTTACATGAAAACCAAAATCTTCCTTTAACTCCGGATTTACAATAACAATAGCCTCTCCTATCAATGCTCCGTTTTTGGTTCCACCCAGATAAAATACATCTGCCAAACGTGCTATATCTTCAGGAGTTACATTAGTACCTTCTACAGTCAGTGCATGACCAAGACGAGCTCCGTCTACAAATAAGTATAGGTTATTCTCTTTACAAAATCCAGACAAAGCTTCCAGTTCTTCAAGAGTATAATGTGTTCCTAATTCTGTTGTATTCGAAATATACAGCATTTTAGGCTTTACAACATGTGGCTGATTGGTTACCGTATCCAGAACTTCTCTACAGGCTTCCGTAGAAAGTTTCCCATCTTCGGATCTTGCTGCATGAACTTTGTGTCCCGTAGCCTCTATAGCTCCTGCTTCGTTGGTAAATATATGTCCGGACTCTGCAGAGATAACAGACTGATGTGGTCGTAGCATCGAAGAAATTGTAAGAAGGTTTGCCTGTGTACCTCCGGAAACAAAATAAATATCTGCTTCCGGACTATTAAACCTTTCTTTAATCATATCTTTTGCCATGGCAGAATACTGATCGCCACCATAACCAATTTGTTGTTCTCTATTCGTCTCAACCAATGCCTTCAGAATATTTGCATGACATCCTTCTGCATAATCATTTTTAAAACTAAATCTATTCATTATCATTTATACCGTTTCAGTAATATCTTTTACGTTTCCTGTTCTCTTCAATACTCCCCAGCTTTGCAGCTCTCCTTTCAGTGCTTTTCTCAGTGATTTGAATAATACAATAAGCATTAACCAACGATAAATAATACGCTGTGGAATTAGCCATATAATCTTCATAAAGCTTGCTTTCTCCATAACAAGGGCAAAGCCCAGAGCCAGGGCATCAATAATAAGGAATAATAAGTAATAAATCCCTATTTTTTCAGCACTTCCTGTGAACAATCCTATCACCATCAACAGATCTGCCAAAGGAGAAAAGAAAGGTATAATATATTTGAAGACCAACATATCCGGTAACGCTATCATTCCTAAGCCTTTAAATTTCGGATTAAAGAAAGCATCTTTATTCTTCCAGAAGGTTTGTAATACCCCGAATGTCCAACGGAAACGCTGTTTCATAAACTGTTTCAGTTTTTCAGGAGCTTCGGTATAGGCAATAGCTTCCGTTTCGTTACTTACGAAATATCCTTTACGTAAAATCTTTATGGTAAGATCACAGTCTTCAGCCAGTGTATCAGTACTGAATCCACCAACTTCTTCAATTGCTTGTTTTTTAAACAATCCTATTGCTCCCGGAACTACAGTAATTGCATTGAATGCTTCAAATGCTCTTCTGTCAAAATTCTGACTGCCTATATATTCCGTAGATTGCCATTGAGTAATTAGATTGATCTCGTTTCCAACTTTTACATTACCAGCAACAGCGCCTACATTTTTATCAGCATTACGGTACATGTTTTCCATCATCAGACGTACTGCATTAGGCATAAGCTGGGTATCTGCATCTATACATACTACATAGTCCGATGTCGAACGGTCGATACCATAGTTAAGCGCAGAAGCTTTACCTCCGTTTGTTTTGCTCAATAAAGTTATATTGGTATGCCCGTTAAAGGCTTCAAATGCTTTACTGTAGGTTTCATCCTTACTTCCGTCATCAATAAAAATGATATGGAAATTAGGATAATCACATTTCAATAAGTTTTTAAGTGATTTTACAATATTGACTTCTTCATTATATGCCGGTACAATAATATCGACCTGCGGAAACTCGGTTAATGCAACTTTAACCTGATTCTTTTCTTTTTGATATGATCTGTAAGAATATACCATCAGCCATATAAAACGAAGTGCACCCAAGACCATGAAAACAATAAACATGGCAAAGAAAAGGTATCCCAAATAATATCCGCCAATAGCAATAGCACTTGTAACCTGGAAAATATAATACCCTTTAGTTTTTGGTACTGGTGGCATTACCTGATCTTTCTTCATCCCAAGAAGGTTGGCTACTGTAGTAAATTTATAGCCTTTTTTCTGAAAATATTCTATTATTCTTGGCAAAGCCTGTATTGTAGCTTCTCTTGGGCCACCGGCATCATGTAACAAAATAATGTTACCATTCCCCTGACTTCTGATTACTCTATTAACGATAGTATCTGCATTGAAGCCTTTTATTTCGCCAGCCTGCCAGTCTTCCGGGTCTATACTTTCCCCTACAGTAAGATAATTCCGCTCTCTGCTGTCTGCTACAGGAATTATCTCCTGTAGTGTTTCGGGTTCACTATCTGCATTGAAAGGAGCCCGGAACAAAATTGTACTATGCCCGGTAATACTTTCTATTAGCAAACGGGTAGCATCCATTTCCATTTTACTCCGTTGCGGGCTTACTTCCGCCATATTCGGGTGAGTAAAGGTATGGTTACCTATCTCATGTCCTTCGCGGTAAATACGTTTTACCAAAGGTATATTCTGCTCTGCCTGAATACCCAACACAAAGAATGTTGCCGGAACCTTATATTTAGACAGGATATCCAAAATCTTCGGTGTATACTCGGGATCTGGTCCGTCATCAAAAGTAAGCACCATTACCTTTTCATTATCTTTCGGCTTACCCCATTTTTTCACCACAAACATAGATGGCAGCTTTACATACTGCTCATCTGTAATCAGCATATGCTCTTTATCTACAACTGGTCTTATAAGTCCTGTATCCGGGCGGGAGGCCACATCCAAAATTTCTCCTTCTCCCATATAATCTACATCGGAGCTACTGGCGACATGTTGAAGTTTGTTAAAATCGAAATCCTGCATTCCTTTTTTGCTGACATCTTTCTTATAAAAACTCCACAATCTGTTATCTTCACTTCCCAATCTCCATAACGCCGTTCCTCCAAGTCCATACTCGGCAGCAAATCTTAGTGTATTGAAATTGGTTACAGCATCAGTAAATTCTACATGGTGCAAACTCCCCTGCTGGTCTTTATAATCATAGCGCAGGTTATAAGTATCCTTATCGAATACAACTTTTGAGTTTGTTTCCCGTGCTGTGGACAAAGCTTCCTGATAAGTAACGTCTGTTGCTGCTTTAGCTCCAGCTTTCCAATCGTAACCGTAGCCAGCCAGTCCTAATACAATTTTTTCGGAAGGAATATTTTTAGCTACCTGATCTACTGCAGCTTCTATCCATTTCTGACTGGAAACCGGACCTGGCTTGGTATCATTACTAAACTCGTCATAGGCCATCAGAAAAATATAATCGTTGTAGCGGTTAAGCTGGTCATAATTATAATCTTCGTTGAATGGCATCACATCCTGAGTTACCAATAAACCTTCTTTATGAAATGCTTTATATAAATTTTTCTGAAAATTAATCAGTGGTTCATTCGTTGGTTCTGATAAATTCTCCAGGTCTATATTGATACCGCTAAAATCATTGACTTTTACATAATGCAAAAGATCTTTAATAAATTGATCCTGTTTCTTCTGATCAGTCAGAATAATATGAATTCCTCTCGGATCAAAATTACCTTTGTAATTATTTGAAAGCATCGGTAAAACCTTAACTTTAGATGCCTTTATAAGGTTGAATCCTCGTTTGTCTATATCCAGCTGTAGCTTTCCGTCGGGATGAATAAAAAACCATTCCGGAATAATCATGTTTAGCTTGTTGATACTTCTTCTGAGGGAAAAATAAGATTGTGCATCCCATGCAACATAATAAGCAGCACGAATAGGTGCAGCCATATTATAATCTATGGTTGCCGCTTTTAGTTTAGAATTATGAACTTTTAGCCCCTTTTTCTGGTGCTTTTTAATATATTCTCTGAATCCTTGATATTTACGAATACTTTTACTTTCATTCGCAGTTGTTTTACTCAGAAGTACATCCTGAGAGATTTTACCAGAAGTATTCAGATTCGGAATGCTGGGTATGAAGGCTTTTCTAAAAGCGATAAACAATATAATCCCTGAAAGGATTAAGATAAACACGAGAATACGGGAAGCCCATTTGAACCGTTTCCATCGTGTAGGACTGTTGGTCTGAAAAATTTGCATTTAATTAATAAGTAGTGTTACAAAGATACTTCACGAATAAATAAATATTATACCATTTTTTATAATACACGGAAAATTGTTACATAATTAACACTGCTTAAAAATAGATTAAAGCAAAGTCTGCAGCCGGCAGAATTGGTCTAATTATTTTTTTGGTTTAAATTTGGGGTATGAATTCTCTGACTAAAGAAAATTACCTGAAAGCCCTATTCCATTTAGCCAACAGCGAAAATGAAATATCGGTAAAAGACCTTAGCGACAATCTGGGGATACGTATGCCCAGTGTAAATAGTATGATGAAGAAATTTTCAACGGAAGGCTGGGTCATCTACGAAAGCTACAAACCCCTTATTCTCACAGAGAAAGGAAGGCGAAAAGCTGCTTTAATTGTAAGAAAGCATCGTCTTACAGAAATGTTTCTGGTAGAAAAGATGGGGTTCGGATGGGAAGAAGTACACGATATTGCAGAAGAAATAGAACATATACAATCACCTGTTTTCTTTGATAAAATTGATGAAATTCTGAACTTTCCAAAAACAGATCCTCATGGCTCTCCTATTCCGGATAAGGAAGGAAATATCATTAAAAACAATTATTTCAAACTTAGTGAATGTAAAATTGGTGAATCTGTAGAATTTGTAGGACTAACAGCTTCTTCAGATGATTTTTTACGATTCCTGAATAACAAAAAATTACCTTTGGGTACCTCTATCACAATTTTGGAAAATGAGCCTTTTGATGGTAGTAAGCGTGTAAAATACGACAATCAGGAAGAAAGCTTCAGTCAGGTTGTTCTGGAAAAAATACTAGTAAAAAAGCATTAAAAAAATATTCTCTATTTTTAAATGAACCTTACCAAGGTTTTTATCAAAATAAAAAAACTCCCTTTTGGGAGTTTTTTTATTTTATAACTTAAGGATTGGCTTATTTACCTCCTTTTAGTTCTTTAGCTTTATCTTGCTTACCTAAACTGTTATAAACAGTTTTAAGAGTATCTACAACATCCGCTTCGTTAGGCGTTAGAGTATTTAGTTTCTCTAAATATGGTAAAGCTTTTGAGAATCTTACTTTTCTTTCAGCAATGATCTTATTAGCTTCATCAATCTTACCAGCTTTTCTCGCAACATTGTAAGCATCTACGATTTTAGCATCAGCTTTACCGTTTAAGTAAAGGTTGAATACTAACCCTTGTAATGCAGGTACATAGTTAGGATCAATTTCTAAAGCTTTTTTAAATGAAGCTTCAGCATCTGCTACAGTTGCAGGATTGTTAGACTGGATAACACCAAGGTTAGACCAGTTTAATTTATCACCCGGATTCTTAGCAACAGCTTCTTTAATTGTTTGTTCAAGCTTAGAGCTATCACCAGTTCTTGAATATGCAGACAATTTAAGATCGTTCATCTTAGCATTGTTCGGGAACTTAGCAAGACCTTTCTCAATAAGAGCTACAGCTTCGCTGTTCTTGTTGTCATCCAACATTAAAGCAACTGCAGTTTCATATAATTCTTCTTCTACACTTTTAGATGTTTCAGTTTTAAAATCTGCATAGTCAGGAGATTTTTTCACTAATTCAAAAGAAGACTTATCCAAGTTTTCTCTCTGGTTAGTTTTCTTGTTAAGTGCTGAATAAGTTGTTTTGATACCTGTATATCCAGAATTGATAAGATCTTGGTAAAGAGCAATAGATTCTGATTTTTTGTTTCCTAAAGCATAGCTGATTGCTGCATAATATTTGTAAATATCATCAGGCTGGCCTGCTGCCTTTAATAGATCGTTTACCTGAAGGAATTTTTCAGCTGCAATCGGATAGTTTTTAGCATCATATTCTTTCTGAGCTTCACCACTTACTTTTTGTAATAAAGGGTTAACAGCTGCACCAACGTTTCCTGCTAATGTAGGAGAATAAGTTTCTTCTTTCAACTGTAGTCCAGCTCCGTCTTTATCAGCTTCTGCTTTACCTACGAAATAAACTTTATTTTTATTGTTGTCTTTACCAGCAAATATTTTATTTGTCTTAAGATCAGAAATTTTAGCTAAAACTGCTGCACCTTCAGATGTTTTGCCAGACTTTATTAAAGCTATACCTTTTGCATAATAGTATTGCTCTTGTACAGAAGGCTCCAACAAATACATTTTTCCCTGTAAAGCACTATCTGCAGCCGAAATCTGAGACAAAGCTTCTGAAGCATTACCTCCGTCTGCTGCTTTTACAGCGTTCTGAATTTCTTTTTTCTGTGCAAAAGCCAGTGAAACTGATACTAATGCTGCACTCAAAAGGATTTTTTTCATATTTCTATTATTAAACTTTTATTCTTCAATATTTTCTGTTCCGTCTTCCTTAAATAATTCTCCGGTAGCGGTATCATCAGAAGCATTTGGGATTACAGTGTTCTCATCACCTTCTTCCAGTTCTTCTTCGTCCTCTACAGATTTATCTACTTCGATTTTAGCAATTGCAGCAATTGCATCATTACCTTTAAGGTTGATTAGACGAACACCCTGAGTATTTCTACCCATTACACGCATTTCTTCAACGCTCATTCTAATAGCAACCCCAGATTTGTTAATAATCATAAGGTCATGTTCATTAGTAACGTTATTTATTGCAATTAATTGCCCTGTCTTATCAGTAATATTTAATGTAATAACACCTTTACCACCTCTGTTAGTGATTCTGTAGTCTTCTACAGCTGTACGCTTACCATATCCGTTTTCAGAAACAACCAATACAGTTTCGTTTTCTTTATCACTAATAGCGATCATTCCGATTACTTCATCATTGTCTTCCATAGTAATACCTTTCACACCGATAGAAGTACGACCTACTGATCTTACCTTTTCTTCAGGGAAACGGATACACTTACCATTCTTAGTAGCAATCATAATTTCGGATGTTCCGTCTGTCAATCTTGCTCCTAGTAATTGATCGTCTTCACGGATTTCAATTGCATTAATACCATTTACACGAGGTCTGGAATATGCTTCTAATGAAGTTTTCTTGATGGTACCGTTTTTAGTAATCATCACAACACTCATCTTCTCAACATACTCAGTATTTTTAAGATCATCCGTTCTTAGATAAGCTTTAATCTTATCATCCGGTTCTATATTGATAAGGTTCTGAATTGCTCTTCCCTTAGCCGTTTTAGATCCTTCCGGAATTTCGAATACTCTTAACCAGTAACATTTACCTTTTTCAGTAAAGAATAACATATACTGGTGGTTTGTAGCAGCTACAATATATTCAAGGAAATCAGCATCTCTGGTCGTTGCACCACGATTACCAACACCTCCTCTGGACTGAACTTTATATTCGTTTACCGGTGTTCTCTTAATATAACCAGCGTGAGAAATAGTAAGAACAACTTGCTCGTTCGGGATGAAATCTTCAATATTCATTTCTCCACCAGCATAGTCGATCTCTGTTCTTCTTTCGTCACCGTATTTATCTCTGATTTCGATTAACTCGCTTTTAATGATCTCATATTGTAAATCCGGAGTTGCAAGAATATCTTCCAAACGCTTGATTAAGTTCATAATCTCTTCATATTCTTCACGGATCTTATCCAGCTCCATTCCGGTTAGCCTTGCCAACCTTAGATCAAGTATCGCTTGTGCTTGAATATCAGAAAGTTCGAACTCTTCAATTAAACCTGTTTTTGCTTCCTGAGGGTTTGCAGAATGACGGATAATAGAAATAGCTTTATCTAAAGCATCCTGAGTTCCGATAACCTTCATGAAACCTTCAAGGATATGTGCTCTTTCTTTTGCTTTCTTCAGTTCGTATTCCGTTCTACGGATAATTACCTCGTGACGGTGCTCTACGAAATGGTGAATAATTTCCTTCAGATTCAACTGTTGCGGGCGGCCTGCCACCAATGCAATATTATTAACGCTGAAAGAAGTTTGAAGCGATGTATATTTGTAAAGAAGGTTTAGTACAACATTCGGGATAGCATCCATTTTCAGTTCGTATACAATACGAAGACCTTTTCTGTCGGATTCATCACGAATCTCATAGATACCCGGAATTTTATCTTCTTTTACCAGTTCCGCAGTTCTGGCGATCATTTCAGCTTTGTTTACCTGATATGGAATTTCGGATACAATAATTGCATCACGGTTACCGATTTGTTCAAAGCTTACTTTAGCACGAAGAACAATTCTTCCCCTTCCCGTATGGAAAGCATCTCTTACACCATCATAACCATAGATAATACCTCCGGTTGGGAAGTCAGGCGCAATAATATGCTGCATCAGATCGTCTATCGTTATCTCTTTATCATCAATATAAGCACAGATTGCGTTTATAGATTCTGTAAGGTTGTGTGGCGCCATATTGGTAGCCATACCTACTGCAATACCGGAAGTACCGTTTACTAGAAGAGCCGGGACTCTTGTAGGAAGCACTTTTGGTTCCTGTAAAGAGTCGTCGAAGTTATTCTGAAAGTCAACTGTTTCCTTATCCAGATCAGAAAGTATCTCATCTGAAATCTTTTTAAGTCTTGCTTCGGTATAACGCATTGCTGCAGGCGGGTCACCGTCCATGGAACCGTAGTTACCCTGCCCGTCTACCAATGGATAGCGCAGAGACCATGGCTGTGCCATACGCACCATAGCATCGTAAACCGAGCTATCACCATGCGGGTGGTACTTACCTAATACATCTCCAACAATTCTGGCAGACTTTAAGTATTTTCTGTTAGAAAAAACGCCTAAACCGTACATACCGTAAAGTACTCTTCTGTGTACAGGTTTTAGACCATCTCTTACGTCCGGTAACGCTCTGGACACGATAACCGACATCGAATAATCGATGTAAGAGGATTTCATTTCATCAACAATGTTGATAGGAATTAGCTTTTCTCCTTCTGTATTCATTCTTTATATTTAAAATAAATCGGGAAAATCATACAAAAAACTGATTTTCACACTCCTGAAGTTCAGGATTTAAACAACGGGCTAATTTACGTTTTTTTTACCTAATATTGCCCCTGAAATGAAGCATATTTAATTTTAAAAATCATAAAATTTCTTAAAAATGAGTGTTCTTAGCGTTACCTTTCATGTTGAAAGTACAGTACAGCCGCAGTGGTATGATTTTCTGGAGAAGGAATTTCCGGCATTAGTAGAAAATCTGTATGATGTAGAAAAGTTTATTTTCTCAGAAGTGGACAGCGATTATATCCAGGAAGGTAAAAATTATAATCTATTACTAATCTTCAATGATCATGAAATCAGAAGCGGATTCCTGTTGAATGAAATGCAGAATTTAAGCGAAATTATTCACAAAAAATTCTCTCAGGAACAGGTAATGATCTTCATTACGGAACTGAATCCGATTTCCAAAAGATTATAAATAACAAAAGAGCCGGAGATTATAATTTTCTCCGGCTCTTTTCAGTTTATTCTAAAATTTATTTTATCTATTCTTTGAAATATTTTTCAATAAAAATCTATCAATAGAAAATCTTCCGCTTCCTTCTATAAACAGCGCAGCGGAAATTCCAATCACTAATAAATCGAACTGGCACCCCTCTCCCTCTTGTGTCCCGAACCAGTTCATAAAGAAACCGTTTTGCAGATGGGAAGTTATCATTATTCCAAGCATTAATCCCGTAAACGCAGCTGCCCAAAAGCGCGTCGCAAAACCAATAAGAAAGCATAGAGAACCCAAAAATTCGATCAGAATAACAAGCAGCGCAACAATCCAGGGAAGTCCCATTTTTTCTGTAAAAAGATGCAATGTATTGGTAAATCCCATTCCGCCAAACAATCCAAAAGTTTTTTGCAAGCCATGCGGAATAAAAACCATACCCAAACTAAGTCTTAAAATAAAACCAGTTAAAGAATCTGATGTTTTAAATAATTTTTCTTTCATTTTTTAAATATATTTTTATTTGAGAATTAACTACCCAGAGTTTAATTAAACAAGCTGGCAGCCAGGAAAATGCCATAATTTTGCTTACTCTGCTTTTCCGGACCGTACGCATCCCAGTTTGCTCCCAATCCAAAACGGATATCTTTGTAACTAAGACCTAATCTTAGCATAAGGTAACCTCTTGCATGTTCTCCGGAATTTAGATTTTGTGCATATAGTCCCTGTACTCTGGAATATATTTTCCAGTTTTCATTAATTTCAGGCTTATATTCTGCCATTACAAAACCTTCTGCATTGCTATTCTTTGACAAATCAATCCGTGGTCCTAAACTCAGTAAAAGAGATTTATAATTGAGTGTATACATTAAAGCCGAAGTAGGCCGTAATCCTGTGGTTGGCGTATAATGCATACCACCAAATAGCCGCAATCCTTTTACTATTTCAAAAGTGATATTTGCCTGACTCATGGCATCTTTTGAAGTTGTCTCATTCCATTTTGAGGAAATATTTGTAACACTGAAAAATCCTAACCTGGGAACTGACCTGAAAGATTTATTGATAATCATCTGAGATGCTATTCCAACGTCTCCGGTAAGAACTTCTATTGTTACAGGCGGATTCAGAATTTTTTCGCTCTTTTCTTCCTGAGCAAAGGACATAAAGCAGGATAAGAAGAGAATCCCGATAGTATTTCGTTTTAATGCTTCCATTTCTGGTTAATTATTATCCTGCAAAGTTCAGCCACTGAACATTGCATAACCAGAACAGAAAAATCAATTAACAGGACAAATCAATCATTCGCCTATATTCAGTAGGACTTTGGACTGCATGTTTTTTAAAAAAGCGGGAAAAATAAGAAGCATCTTCGAATCCTAATGTAAAAGCTACTTCTGCAACAGAATATTGCGACATAGATAATAAAGCTTTTGCTTCCATTAGTAAAGCTTCATTAATAAGATCGGACGCTGTTTTACCTATAGTGCTTTTTACACATTTATTCAGATGGTTTGGAGACACATTAAGTAATTTAGCATACTCCTGTGTAGTATGGATATCCTGAACATGGCTCGTGATAAGTTTCCTGAAACGTAGCGTAAGTGTTTCCTTGGGCGAAAATACAGGCAGTGGTTTACTTTGTGTAAAATGATGAAGCTCACTTATCAGTGTAGAAAAATATGCCCGAATCAGATTAATATTATTATCTTCTTCATATAGTTTAATGATCTGCTCTAATATCCACTTTACTCTGCAATTATGATCATTATCCAATTGAACAGCCGGACTACTTGTCAGTTCAGTGTAATGAAAAATTTCTTTCAATTGTTTTGCAACAATTCCGCTTTCTACAATAAACTCATCTGAGAAATGACAGTAAAACCCCTGAACATCTTGAGTATTGCGAATAATTGTTCTTATTTTATATACCGGCAAAAACATAAACATACCTTCACCAATAATAAAAGAATCCGAACACACCATTTTTTCCAACTCCCCCTTGCTTACAAATACAAAGTCATTAACTGTTTTTCTGTGTGGCAGAGACGGCATTCTAGCATGACTGCTCAGTACAGAAAGTGGTTCAATAAAAAAATCATTAAATATTTTTCCGGTTCCAACTCTTTCTACATCAAGAATAGATTTGAATTTATCAGGTTCATATTGAGGGATACGCTGCATTCTCAGACACAAATTATACGATGAACTAAACTACAAATTTATTTTGTAGCATAGTATACCGATATTCTTAAATACAAAAATTCCCCATCCATAAACGGATAGGGAATCTGAAAATATTTTAAAACTTTTAATTAATGTTTTTATACAACACTAAGAAAAGCCATTGTATCTACATTATCTGCATAAACATCCAGCCCTGGCTTCTGAGCTTCGCCAAAAGAAACTGACGCTAACCCTAATGCATCTTTAGCAACAATACATTGTATTTCTTCCTGATGTTCGCTAATAAAAGTTTTTACATCATCAAGGTTTTTATACCTGCTAAAGTTAATTACCGAAAGCGGGCTAAATAAATCTTCACCCTCACGAAGCATTACAAAATTATTATCCCAGAAAGTTTCCTGGTTTAGTAAATATACAGCTCTGTTATAATCATAATTATTGGCATATTTATTATGGTTAATAACATCTTTAAAATTCAGGAAATTTTCAAAAAGGCGCTCTAATTTAAAGTTTTCAGGAATAAAGAGTCTCGTAACGTTACGACATCCCAACCCGAAATAACGGAAAATATCCTCCGCTAATAACTGCAATTCTTCATCAGCCTCATTTCCATTTAAAACAGCTACTGATGTACGGTTCTTACGAATAATATTCTGATAATCTTTGAAATAAAATTCCAGATATCTTGCCGTATTATTACTTCCTGTAGCAATTACAGCATCGAAATTTTCAAGTCTTTCTACAAATTCATATTCAACTCCTCCTTCTGTAGAATCATTCCATATTTTCATTAAAAACGGAATTAACAATCTGTCTTTGGAAGAAAGCTTTATCACCGGAATATGTCCGGATAATACAACACACATAACATCGTGAAATCCTACTAAGGGCAGGTTACCAGCTAAGATAAGCCCTACTCTTTTTGAAGTATCCGAAAATGGGTATTTATCTGTCCAACTGCTGATTGCAGTCTCATTAAGAACTTCTGCTAAACTTTCCAAAGCATATCTCAAACTATCCTGAGTAAACCATGGATTTTCTATTTCTGATCTTAACAACAATCCCTGAAATTCCTCTTCCAGAGGTGTATAATTGTTATTATTTTTTGTTAAGAACTCTTTCAAAAAACTTCCTAAACCTCCTAACCCCCGAATTTTAGCTTCCTTATTCATAATCTGGTGAAAAATTTTTATCTTTGTGCAAATTTAACAAAAATTAAAGAGCAATGGCCATTAAAATAACGGATGAATGTATTAACTGTGGAGCTTGTGAGCCTGAATGCCCTAACACTGCGATATATGAAGGAGCTGTAGACTGGAAAGCCGCTGACGGAACCAACCTAAAAGGAACCGTAACGATGACATCAGGTCTGACTATAGATGCTAATGCCCCACAAGAACCTGTTAGTGATGATGTATACTTCATTGTAACAGATAAATGTACTGAATGTAAAGGTTTCCATGAAGAGCCTCAATGTGCTGCTGTATGTCCTGTAGACTGCTGTGTACCAGATGAAGATCATGTAGAAACTGAAGAAGAGCTGCTTGAGAAAAAAGCTTTTTTACACGGAGAATAAAAATACCGCTCACTAATTGTGAGCGTTTTTTTTCAATAATAAAGACTTTATAAAAACAATATAACACCAAATTTAGTAATGAAGAAACATAATTTTAGCGCCGGTCCTTGTATTCTGCCTCAGGAAGTTTTTCAGAAAGCTTCAGAAGCTATTTTAGATTTTAACGGAATGGGGCTTTCCCTTCTGGAAATCTCACACAGAAGCAAAGAGTTTGTTGCCGTAATGGATGAAGCGCGTGCTATTGTAAAAAGATTAATGAAGCTTGGAGACGATTATGAAGTACTCTTCCTTCAGGGTGGTGCAAGCCTTCAATTTGCAATGGTTCCTTTCAACCTTATGAAAACAGATGGTAAAGCTGCATATCTGGATACCGGAACATGGGCTGCAGGAGCTATTAAAGAAGCTAAAAAACTAGGTACAGTAGATATCGTTGGTTCTTCCAAAGAGCAGAACTATTCATTCATTCCTAAAGATTATACTGTAGGATCCGAATACAACTATTTCCACTGTACATCCAACAATACAATTTACGGAACTCAAATGAAAGAGTTTCCTAAAACAGATTCTTTAATGGTCTGTGATATGTCTTCCGATATTTTCAGCAGAGTATTGGATTTCTCACAATTCGATTTAATTTACGCCGGAGCACAGAAAAATATGGGCCCTGCCGGAGCAACTCTAGTTGTTATAAAAAAAGATATTCTGGGAAAAACAGGAAGAGATATGCCTTCTTACCTAAACTATCAGTTGCATATTGATAAAGAAAGTATGTACAATACTCCACCTGTATTTGCTGTTTATACTTCCCTTCTTACACTTCAGTATCTGGAGCAGCATGGTGGTATAGAAGCAGCTGAAACACGCAATGAAGCGAAAGCTAAATTATTATATGATGAGATCTACAGAAATCCTTTATTTGAGGGCTATTCTGTAAAAGAAGACCGTTCATTGATGAATGTTTCTTTCAGACTTACTGACGAATCTAAAAAAGAAGCTTTCGATACAGCATGGAAAGCAGCAGGCATTAGTGGTCTTAACGGACACAGAAGTCTTGGCGGATACCGCGCAAGTCTTTACAATGCACTACCAATCGAAAGTGTACAGGTGTTAGTGGACGTTATGAAATCTATTAGCTAATTAATTGATTTGAAAATTCTGTAAATTTTTAAATCTGTAAATTTGTATCTTATATGAAGGTATTAGCTAACGATGGTATTTCGGAATCGGGGGAAAAAGCATTAAAAGAAGCAGGAATTAATCTGCTGGATAATCGCGTTTCATCCGGACATCTTGCCCAGTTTATCAACGATAACGAGGTAGATGTTCTTCTTGTAAGATCTGCAACCAAAGTAACAAAAGAACTGATAGACGCCTGCCCTACACTAAGAATTGTAGGACGAGGAGGTATTGGCATGGACAATATTGATGTGGAATATGCGAGAGAGAAAGACATCTATGTATTCAATACTCCCCTTGCCTCTTTACGTTCTGTTGCCGAACTTGTTTTTGCTCATTTCTTTTCTTTAGCCAGAAACCTGCACGAGTCGAACAGACTGATGCCACTGGAGGGAGAAACCAAATTCAATGAACTTAAGAAATCCTTTGCTAAAGCTTTTGAGCTAAAAGGAAAAACTCTTGGAGTAATTGGTATGGGGAAAATCGGAATGGAGGTAGCTAAAATTGGAATTTCTCTGGGAATGAAAGTTTTATGTTATAACAGAACACCTAAGACCGAAGAAGTAGCACTAGACTTTTTCGATGGACAAACGGTGAATTTCAGCTTAACTTCTATTTCCCTTGATGAAGTAATTACACAATCTGATTTTATCAGTATCAATACAGCGAAAACACTCCATTATATTCTGGATTCCGAGGAGTTCAGTAAAATGAAAGACGGTGTATTTATTGTCAACGCAGCCAGAGGTGGTGTACTGAACGAAGTTACCTTACTAGACTTTATCGAAGAAGGAAAAATAGCTGGTGCCGCACTGGATGTTTTTGAAAACGAACCTAATCCCGAACTTCCTTTATTAATGAACCCTGCTTTATCACTAAGCCCACATATTGGAGGCAGCACAATTGATGCGCAGGAAAAAATTGGAATGGAATTAGCAGAACAACTAATTAAACTTAAACTACAATAGAAAGAAATGCCTTTATTTAAACCCTTTCGAGGCATAAGACCTCACCATGATTTGGTTGAAACATTTACAACAGCATCTATAGATAACTTCACAGAGGAAGAACTACATCTAAAAGCTGGCGTGGACGATTCTTATGTCCAAATGCTAAAGCCTTTTGTATGCAGCAAATCAAAAGATGTAGACCGTAACTTACGAAAGGTCAGAACTAATTTTGAAGAGCTGTTTCAGGATAAAAAACTATCTCAGGACAACGCCGCATTTTATCTTTACGAGCAGATAATGCCGGATAAAACAGTTTACCGTGGTCTTCTGGGCCTAACATCTGTGGACGACTTCTGGAATGGAAAAATAAAGAAACACGAAGCAACCATAACGCAGAGAAAAGAAAAGTTTGCCCATTACCTAGATAAAGTAAAAATTCAGGCTGAACCGGTATTGCTTACCTACCCTTCCAATTCCAAGATAGAAGTATTGATGAATCTGGAAGAGAAAAATGTTCCGGTTGCTAACTTTACGGATAAAAATGGAGTTCGCCATAAGTTATGGAGAATAGATAACCGTCTGAAACTTCAGCAATATAAAGAGGTAATCGAACAAATCGATTCATTCTACATTGCCGATGGTCACCACAGAATTGGTTCGGCAGCACTAAATGCCAAAAACCATCTGGATAAAGGTAAAAAACATACCGGACAGGAAGGTTTCAATTATGTGTATAGTTATATCGTTTCCAACCAGTCTATTAAAATCCACGATTATAACCGTCTGATAAAAGACCTGAATGGCTTATCTACTGAACAATTCCTAAAGTCTTTAGACAAGTTCTTCGTTATTCACGAAAAAGGAGATGTACCTTATTATCCTTCGCAAAAATATCATTTGAGTATGTATGTAGATGGTAAATTCTACAGTCTTCATATCAAACATGATCTTAGAAATAAAACCGGAGGCTTAGAGGATCTGGATCACTACTTCCTGGAACGTAACGTGATTAAAGAAGTATTGGGAATGGAAACCAAACTAAGTGACAGAATTGGCTTCTCCAAAGGTAACTCTACAGTAGAAGGCATTGCTGAAATCAAGCAATTGGTAGATAATGGTGAATATGCAGTAGGATTCGCTATCCACCCTTTACCATTCTCGGATTTGGTAAAAATATCGGACCTTAAACAAAAAATGCCGCCAAAATGTACTTACATTGAACCAAAACTGCTTACTGCATTGGTAATGTATGACATGAAATAATATTTTTTCCTGCAAAAATTCCTTAAATTTGATTTACTCAAAACTTGACAGGAATTGCAATGAAAAAACTAATGCTTATTCCACTCATTACGAGTGGATTTTTTTTCGCCCAACAGAAGGGTGATTCTCTGGTATTTTCTAAAATATCAGACCAGATTTTAAACCACGGAGAAGCTTATGAAGAGCTAAGAGACCTTAGTAAAAATATTGGTCACAGATTAAGTGGTTCTGCCGCTTATGAAAAAGCAACCCAATGGGCCGTTAACCAATTAAAACAAGCCGGAGCGGACAAAGTATGGCTTCAGCCTGTAAAAGTTCCGGTATGGGTAAGAGGTAAAGAATCTCTTCATATAAAAACAGCTAATGGGCAATGGCAGACTGTCAATATGCTTTCGTTAGGAAACTCAGAAGGGACTAAAGGTAAAGATTTAACAGGTGATATAATTCTGGTAAAAACTATTGAAGAGTTTAATGCATTACCAGAAAGTGCTGTAAAAGGTAAAATTGTATTTTTCAACCATCCTTTTAACCAGTCTTATATTACTACATTCCTTGGATATCGTGATGCCGGAATATACAGAAGAGCAACAGCTTCAATGGTTGCAAAAAAAGGCGGAAAAGCTGTAATTATCCGATCTTTATCTTCTGCTACAGACGACGCTCCACATACAGGAGCTATGAAGTATGAAGATGGAATAGAAAAGATTCCTGCTGTAGCTATTGGTCCTAAAGGAGCGGAGAATCTTGCTAAATTACTACAATCTCAAAAAGTAACTGCTAAACTTAATTCCAACTGTGGAATGAAGGAAGAGGTAATGAGTAATTCTGTAATCGGAGAAATTACCGGAAATAAAGATCAGAAAGTTATCGTTGTAGGCGGACACCTGGATTCCTGGGACGTTGGCGAAGGCGCACAGGATGATGGTGCCGGAATTGTACAGTCTATAGAAGTACTCAGAACATTTAAAAAGCTTGGTGTAAAAAATAATCACACAATACGTGCTGTGTTGTTTGCCAATGAAGAAAACGGAACACGTGGCGGCCTAAAATATGCAGAAGAGAACGGAGCTAAAGAAAAACATATATTTGCACTTGAAAGTGATGCCGGAGGCTACTCTCCTATTGGTTTCTTTATGGATGTGACACCAAACCAAAAAGCTGATATGAAAAATTGGATGAAATTATTTGCAAATTATAATGTCCATAATATTGCTGATTCAGAAGGAGGAACCGATATTGCACCATTAAAAAAATATGGGGTATCTACTGCTGGTTTAATGCCTGATTCGCAAAGATATTTTGACCTGCACCACTCTGCGTCTGACACTTTTGAGGCTGTAAACCGAAGAGAACTTCTATTAGGAGCCAGTGTTATGACTCAGTTAATATATATGGTTGACAAATATTGGGAATAATGCGTAAACCCTCTCTATATAAAAGTTTTGGTAATGCTTTCAGAGGAATTTTGTTCTTACTGAAAAATGAAAGAAATTTCCAGATTGAAGTACTAGGTCTTCTGATTAACCTGTTTCTTATTGTTTATCTAAAGTTAGAAAGACTTGAAATAGCGCTTATACTGATGGCTTCATTCTTCGTTCTTGTTACTGAAGCTCTAAATACATGTGTAGAGAAAATATGCGATTTTGTTCATCCCGAATACAATAAGTATATAGGAATCATAAAAGATATAGCCGCCGGAGCTGTTGTAATAGCAGTTCTTGCGGCTGTTTTAACAGGCATTTACGTTTATCTGCCTTATATAATAGATTTCGTATCCTCATAGAATAAACTTCCTGAAAAGGTATCCTCTGCAGAAATGTAGCCAATATCAAATATCTCCTGCGTTCGTTGCTTTTTTGTCTCGAATCGCCCATAAGTACTTAGCTTATTCAATGGAATAAACCAATCGCACAGTTCGAACTTGTGGTGTTCCGATCTGTAAAGTAATATCTCCAAAGCGCGCTCAGTAACCGAACGGATACTCTTGATTTTATTCTGATTCAGCTTTTCCATAGGAGAAAGATATACTCCGATCATTTTCTCCACCTTATTGTTTAATAAATCTGCAGGGAAATTATTGATAATACCCCCGTCGCAATAGATTTCCTCATTAATACTATATGGTGTAGCAACTCCCGGAATTGCAGCGGAAGAAATAATAGCATCTATTACCTCAGTATCCTCATCAAACACATGCAAAGTTCCTGTTCCCAAGTCTGTGGCTGTAAGCAATAATGGTATTCTGCTTTCCTTTATTTTTGAATTTCCGAATATAGGTTCCAGGTAAATTCTGAAAATATCTGAACTTACAATACCCGGCTTATTAAATACCAGATGTTTCCAGTTGAAAAAATGGACAGACTGAAAAAAGGCCAGAATATCTTCCGGTGACTTTCCATATGCATATAATGCTCCAACCAACGCCCCTGCCGATGTACCGGAAATAACATCTACTTTTATTTGCTTCTCTTCCAGAAACTTCAGCACCCCTGCATGCGCAATGCCTTTAGTTCCGCCTCCCGAAAGTACAAGCCCTGTTCTGTAATCCATTTAATAATTTTGTGTTGTAAAAATTTGGTTTATAAAATTATAAAATCCACAGCAGTTGCTGTGGATTTTAATTATTTTTCACATAATATTTATATTACGTTTATATTATATGTGAATTACTTCTCCATAAGCAGCTGCTACCGCTTCCATTATCGCTTCAGATAATGTTGGGTGCGGGTGGATAGATTTAATGATCTCATGACCTGTAGTTTCTAATCTTCTTGCTACAACAGCTTCAGCTACTAATTCAGTAACACCTGTACCAATCATATGGCAACCTAACCACTCACCATATTTAGCATCGAAAATTACTTTTACGAAACCATCAGTATCACCATTTGCTGTAGCTTTACCACTAGCAGAGAACGGGAATTTACCTACTTTTATTTCGTATCCTTTTTCTTTAGCTTGTTTTTCTGTTAAACCAACAGATGCAATTTCTGGAAGACAGTAAGTACAACCAGGAATATTACCATAGTCAATTTTATCTACATGCATTCCTTTGATTTTCTCTACACAAGTAATACCTTCAGCAGATGCTACGTGAGCTAATGCCTGAGTAGGGATAATATCTCCGATTGCATAGTAACCTGGTACATTTGTCTGGTACCATTCGTTTACTAAAACTCTTCCTTTATCTGTTTTAATACCAACTTCTTCAAGTCCGATATTTTCAAGATTTGCCTGAATACCTACTGCAGAAAGTACAACATCTGCTTCAAGGATAACTTCACCTTTAGCCGTTTTTACTTTAGCTTTTACGCCCTCACCTGTTGTATCTACGCTTTCAACAGAAGAATTTGTCATTACCTCGATTCCTGCTTTTTTCAATGATTTCTCTAAGTGCTTAGATACTTCTTCATCTTCTAAAGGAACGATGTTTGGTAAGAATTCTACTACTGTAACTTTAGTTCCCAGACTTGAATAGAAATAAGCGAACTCAACACCAATAGCTCCTGAACCTACTACAATCATAGATTTTGGTTGCTCTGGTAAGCTTAGTGCCTGACGGTAACCGATTACTTTTTTACCATCCTGCGGAAGGTTTGGCAATTCACGGGAACGTGCACCAGTTGCTAAAATAATATTCTGACCTGCATAAGTTTGTTTTTTACCTTCAGCATCAGTAACTTCTACTTTCTTGCCAGGTAATACTTTTGCAGTACCTAAGATTACATCGATTTTGTTTTTCTTCATCAAAAACTCGATACCCTTGCTCATTTTGTTAGCAACGCCACGACTTCTCTGGATGATATTCGGGAATTCAAAACTTGGTTCTACTTTGTTAAGACCATATTCTTCAGCATGTTCTATATATTTGAAAACCTGTGCAGACTTCAATAAAGCTTTTGTTGGAATACAACCCCAGTTAAGGCAGATACCACCAAGATTCTCTTTCTCTATAATTGCAGTTTTGAAACCCAATTGGGAAGCTCTGATTGCAGTAACATAACCACCAGGTCCACTTCCTATAACAATAATATCGTAATTCATTGGAAAAAATTTTATTGCGAATTTACGAAAAAGATTGTGAAAAAAATAGCGAAACTAAAAACGAACAAATGAGAATAAACAGTCTGTTACGTATTTTATAAAAAAGGGAGCAAGTATAAAACTATCAACTGAATTTCGCAAATTCATAAAGTCATAATATTCACTACCCTATGTATTCTTTGCATAATACCTTCATCAATGTTTTACCTCAAACCTTCTCTAGATTACTTTCGATAATTTTATGATTTGCACTCATATTTACTTTTCCATTGTACTTACCACCAATTTCTACTTCCAGGCTTTTTACATTAAGATCTCCCTCTACTTTTCCTGTTGACCGCAATTGTAATTCATCGCAAGTAAGATTCCCCTTTAATGTACCATAGATAATAATAGTCTTACTATTCAGACTGCCATCTACATAAGCATTCTCCCCCAGAATAATTCCACTGTCTATAGTTATATTGCCGGTAACTTTTCCGTCTATACGGATTGTATTAGTTCCTTTTATATCTCCTGTTATTTCTATTTCAGATGCTATAACTGTAGATATTGCCTGCTGACTGAGGTTAGTTGGTTGTATTTTGGGCACTTCTTTTTTGAACATAAGGTATGTAGTTTTTATTGGTTATTAAAAATATCTAAAAAAGGTTGAGGATCTATTTTACTGTCTTTATAAAGAATCTCATAGTGTAGATGTGGTCCTGTACTTCTTCCTGTGCTCCCAACTTCTCCTATTACATTTCCGACATTTACGTTTTGACCATCTCTTACCAGGATCTTGGATAAATGAGCATATCTTGTTTCGAAGTGATTAGAATGCTTAATAACGACTACGTTTCCATAGCCTCCCATAGTACCGGAGAATGAAACTTTTCCCTGGGCAGTAACCTTTACCTCTTCACCTGTCCGCCCACTAAAATCTATACCTGCATGTTTTTCTATCCCACTTCCGGTAAAAGGATTACCCCGCGATCCAAATGTAGAAGTTATACGTCCATTGTGTGGTATGCCTATCGGAAGTAGTTTTAATTCTTTACTCAGCTTCTGTACAGCTTCTTCATAAGACGAGGAAATTTCACTAATATTTTCCAGATCTTCTTCAACAGGCCCTCCCAATGGATCTATATCCATTTCTTTCATTCCTTTTTTACGTAAAGTCTCGTTGATCAGGTCTATTGTACGGTCTATAGCTTCGAGATTTTTTTTTGTATTTTCTATATCTAAAGAGTTATTGATCTGGTTGAGTTTTTGGATTTTTGCCTGATAAACAGAATTATAATGCTTACTGGTCACTTCATAAATGAAAAAGCCAAGGCAAGCCAGCAAGCTAATAATTATACCCATCGAAATAAAGAAATACTTTTGCCAATGCAGTAGAATTTTTGTTGGAACACTTATCGGTTTGTTTTCAGTACTACCTGAACCAACAAACAATACTGTTGTTTTATTTTTAAACATACTTAAAAGAAAATTTTATCCTTCATTTTCTACTTCAGCATACACAAAACTAATAAAAAAACGTATAAATATTTATTTTTTCTCATTAACAAGTTTATTTAACACGCAGAATATCACCCAAATACATCTAAAAACCTGCTACCATCCATATTCAGATTTTAATATTAAATTTTCTGAACAAATCAAGAAAAAGAAATTACCCATTTTTTGCGACTCTGTTTGCTAAGTTTATTCTAAACTAAATTTCTTTCAACCCTCCATTAGTATATAATAAAAAAGCCTGTTTCAATAACTGAAACAGGCTTTTATAAGGAATTTACAATTTTATCTTTTTGCTTCCAATAGCTGCATGAACTGGTCTAATTTAGGAAGAACAATAATTTCTGTTCTTCTGTTCTCAGATTTGCCCATCGGCGTATTGTTATCTGTTTTAGGAACGTATTCGGAACGTCCTCCGGCTGTCATTCTGGATGGATTAACTGCGAATTTAGTCTGAAGCATTCTTACAACTGAAGTTGCACGCAATGCGGACAGATCCCAGTTATCTCTGATTAATGCGTTCGGCTTCATTGGATCTGTATCGGTGTGTCCTTCCACCATTACATCGTAATCACTATAATCATTGATTACGCGTGCTACTTTCTCTAATACAGTCTCAGCTGTAGGCAAGATTTCGTAGCTACCAGATTTGTATAGCATTTTATCAGATAATGAAATGAATACAACACCTTTCTGAACTTTAATATCGATATCCTGATCATTGATATTATCAAGAGATCTTTTCAGTTTGTTGGATATTGCAATATTCAAAGAGTCTTGCTTAGATCTTGCATCCTGTAATCTCTTGATGTAATCCTGAGATTCTTTGATCTGACCAATCAGCTTCTCTATGTTCATAGATCCTTTGTTGCTGTTGCTCGCACAATCTTTTAAGCTTTCCTGTAAAATTACATTTTGATTTTTAAGCAAATTAATTTGCTCTTCCAATGAAGAAACTCTTACTTTCTGACTCTGAATAAGGCTTTCTTTCTGCCCTGAATCGTTCAGACATTTCTGATAATCTGTTTGTAATGCTTCTAACTTTTTCTGAGTTCCGCATGAAGTTAATGCTAACCCTAAACCACCTGCTAAAACAAATTTCAATATATTATTCATAATAAAATATTTATTAAATCTCCGGATATTTTGTTGGATTCGATTCACGCATTAGTGCATAAATTTTCTCCACTATATCATCTGCCGAAGGTTTGGAGAAATAATCTCCGTCTGAAGCGTATGCTGGTCTGTGATCTTGTGCTGCTATTGTCAAAGGTTCTGAATCTAAATGTCTGAACGCTTTTTGTTTTTCAATAACCTGCTGAAGAATGAAGGCTGTAGCACCTCCCTGTACATCTTCATCTACCACTACCAAGCGGTTTGTTTTCTTCACACTTTCCAGAATATCTTCAGATATATCAAACGGCATCAATGACTGAATATCTATTACTTCAATATTCACGCCAAGTTTTTCTAATTCTGCTGCTGCTTCCATTACAACTCTCCATGTAGAACCGTAAGTTACTACTGTAGCGTCTGTTCCTTCTTTTGTAATTTCTACTTTACCTACCGGTACCGTAAATTCGCCTAAGTTGTTTGGCAACTTTTCTTTCAGACGGTATCCGTTCAAAGTTTCAATAATAAGAGAAGGTTCATCTGATTGCAACATTGTATTGTAGAATCCTGCAGCTTTGGTAAGGTTTCTTGGTACCAATACATGAATACCTTTTATTAAGTTCAGAATTCCCGCCATTGGCGATCCTGAATGCCAGATTCCTTCTAAGCGGTGACCTCTTGTACGTACAATAACCGGAGCTTTCTGCCCACCTTTCGTACGGTAATGAACTGTTGCCAAATCATCACTCATTCCCTGAATACAGTAAAGCAGATAGTCAAGATACTGGATCTCTGCTACAGGACGAAGTCCTCTCATAGCAAGACCAATTCCCTGTCCTAATATCGTAGCTTCACGAATACCTGTATCAGCAACACGATCTACTCCATATTTTTCCTGAAGCCCTTCTAACCCCTGGTTTACATCTCCAATATTTCCGCTGTCTTCACCAAAGATTAAGAACTCAGGATATTTTGCTAATATTTTGTCAAAATTATCTCTTATCACAACTCTTCCGTCTACCATTTCAGCATCGTCTGCATAAGTTGGTTTAACTTCAGGTATGTTTACAGCTTGCCATTCTGATTCACTATACAGGTGAGATGAATAATTATCTCTTTCTACAGCTGTTAATTCATTTAATATGTTTTTTACAGCCTGACGTTCTGCAGAGTTTTCTCCTCTTGTTACCCAAAGAGATCTTCTTAGTAAATGGAAGACTTCTTTTTTAGCAATAGTAATAAGTGATTTGAATTTTTCAATCTCTTCATTTATTCCTGCAGGATTTGCTGATACAGTAGCTAGTTTCTCTACTGCTGGTAATGCTTTATCCTTTAACGAAACAATTGTTCCCTGATATATATCCCAAGCTTTCTTCTGCCCTTCTTTAGCTTCTTTCTTAGCTTCTCTGTCAATAAGATCCAATTCCTCTTCAGAAGCCAGTACCATTGATCCTTCTTCACCTTCAATTTCATAGTTCAGAATCCACTCACGGAATTTTTTCAGTCCATCGTGCTCCTGCTCCCACTCTAATCTTTCTGCAGACTTATAACGCTCATGAGAACCAGACGTAGAATGTCCTTGTGGTTGTGTAACTTCAATAACGTGAATAATTACAGGAACTCTTTCTGTTCTTGCAAAATGTTCTGCCTTAGTATATGCATCCTGTAATGCCGGATAGTCCCATGCTTTTACCTGAATAAGTTCAAAACCTTGTTTCTCACCTTCTTTTCTCTGGAATCCAGACAGCATTTCTGTTATGTCTTCTTTGGCTCTCTGGTTTTTAGTTGATACAGAAATTCCATAACCATCATCCCAGATAGACATAATCATAGGAACCTGTAATGCACCTGCGGCATTAATAGTTTCCCAGAAATGTCCTTCAGCTGTGGAAGCATCCCCGATAGTACCAAAGGCAACTTCATTACCTCCGTTAGAGAATTTTTCTGATCCCGGATAAGTATTATTTTTATAATAATTAGAAGCCTGAGCAAGTCCTAATAAACGAGGCATTTGCCCTGCTGTTGGTGAAATATCTGAACTGATGTTTTTAATCTTGGTAAGATCCTTCCAGCTACCATCTTCATTTAAAGATCTTGTAGCAAAGTGACCGTTCATTTGTCTTCCTGCAGATGCCGGATCTCTTTCTACATCCGTATCTGCATATAAAGAAGCAAAGAAGCTTTCTGGTGTTAATGCATGAATTGCCATCGCAAAAGTTTGATCACGGTAGTACCCTGATCTGAAGTCTCCGTCTCTAAATACTCTGGACATTGCTAGCTGAGGAAGTTCCTTCCCGTCTCCGAAAATACCAAATTTGGCTTTTCCGGTTAATACCTCTCTCCTTCCTAAAAGGCTCATTTCTCTTGAGACTCTTCCTAGTTTGTAATCCGCAAGTATTTGTTTTTTGAAATCTTCAAAAGTAACCTGTGATGTTTCAATATCTGTAACTTCCATTGTAAAGCATTTTTACAAATATAAGAATTTAGTATTTATTTATTTATCATAAAATTTATTAAAAAACTCCCTCGTAATAGTTATTTACATAAATTCGTTAAAAAAAACAAGAGTTTTAGTAATGAAAAGAAAATCACAGCATATTCTTAACACATCCTCAAATCTTTTGGGCTTTTGTTTAGTAATCATCACTTCACTAAAAGTCGCAAAACTGTCAAAAGGAACCTATTTGGATGATTTTGCAGCCGTTGCAAGTTTGCTTTTAATGGCTAGTTGCATCCTCTCTTTTCTTGCGATACGCACAGAATCGGAAAAAAAGTCTTATAAATTCGAACGGATTGCTGACTTATTTTTTATTATTGCACTAACAGCATTAGCTATCTCTGTTATTATTATTGTATTCTTAGATTTGATTAATTAATCCTGATATTTATTCAAAAGGAAATATTCCTGATCTTATTATTTTAAAATTATGAACGAGAACATTACTTTAAGCTTTAGGGGAATGACACAATCTCAGTACCGACTGTCTATATTTTTCATCATATTGTCAATATTTCTTATCCCGACAATATTCATGACTATAGTTATTAGCTATCAGCTAAACAAAATACCCAAATCTATGGTTATTATAATAATGGGTATCAGTGCAATTATTGTTTTCTTTATTATCTCTTTTCTTTTCAAAAAGCTTCTCGCCAGTAATTTTAAAATTCACTTTGAAGACAAACAAGCTGCTATCTCATCTAAAAATATTAATCGTGTAGTGCTATATGAAAATATTGAAAAACTGGAGATAAGAAACAATACCGATTATTCTTATCTGCTGTTTTTAGAGAAGGATGGCAGGAAAACTAAAATATTTGTAGGAATGGCAAATCTCGGCATGAAAACAAGTACAATTCTTACACCTGCAGATCAATTAGATCCTTTCTTTGGAAAACCTGATTTTGAAAAAAAAGCTTATTTCAAAAAAAATTTGGAATATATTCTCTATACAGCTTTTCCTAACTAATCCAGCCAAGGCACTCTGCTTTATAACAAGCTTCAAAAGAATTATTTACATGAAGTTTTTCCAGAATATTCTGGCGATGGCGGTTAACGGTATGCAGGCTTATAGATAACTCAGCAGCAATTTCTTTGCTCAGCTTTCCGTTTTTTATTAATGTCAGAATTTCTTTTTCCCGTTCCGACAAAATATTATCTAATTCGGGTTTACTCGTTTTCACAATTTCCCCGGTAGCAGTATTTACAATCATTCCTTCATAAGAACTCTGCCCGGGATGTGATGAGAAACTGTAAAGGCATAACACCAAACCTATACTTCCATTAGGTGTACTGTTAATATAGAATATACGATGCCATACTGATAGGTAATTTCCCTGAGAAGTTTTCATCCGTACAGCACTGGAAACATGATAATCTCTTCTGTTATCCTGTGCGATACTTTTCAGAAAATGAAAAAAGTACAGCTCCATTCGATATTTTTCAGTAAGGTCATTCGGATGAATTCTTTCCAGTACATCTTTTTCCCATATAGAAGCTATTTCCGACTTTTCTTCTGTAAGCCCTAATGTGGCAGCCATATTTCCGTAATAGATATAACTTTTATCTGATACCAGATCACTTAGTACAGCAATTGCATTTTCTGTTTGTGCATATACCTTTGCAATATCTTGCCCTGCCAACAATTGGGCGTGTGGATTATTATCCTTGCCAAAGTTCTGCCGAAGCAGCTGTTCATTTAAAGTAGTACCTATATTATCTTCCATAAAATGGCTATTAATCAGTATTGCTACCTGTGTTGGTCTATTATAGCTTTGCGAAAATAATCAATTAAGCTAAAAACAACATCAATATGCGAAAACTATTATTGTTTATGATTGGCAGTGTAGCGCTACAACAGGTTTCTGCCCAGAAACTGGAAAAGCTTCAGTGGTTTAACGAACCTGAAAAATGGGAGATTAAAAATAATAGCCTTCAGATGTTCGTAACTCCGCAAAGCGATTACTGGCGAATATCCCATTATGGATTCACGGTAGACGATGCTCCCTTCTGCTATGGAGTTTATGGAGGTGAATTTGAAGTAAAAGTAAAAATTACAGGAGACTACAAAGAAAGATTTGATCAAGCCGGATTAATGCTGCGCATTGATAAGGAAAATTATATAAAAACCGGTATTGAGTTTGTGGATGGCAAATACAACATCAGTAGTGTTGTCACACATAAAACCAGCGACTGGAGTATGATTAGTCTGGATAAAAGTCTTTCGCATATCTGGATAAAAGCTGTAAGAAAACTGGATGCTGTAGAAATCTATTATTCTTTTGATGATAAAAACTACCAGCTAATGCGCAATGCCTACCTACAGGACAATACTCCGGTTATGGTTGGCTTAATGGGCGCCAGTCCGGATGGGAAAGGTTTCCTTGCAAAATTTGAAAACTTTAGTGTAAAGCATCTTCCGGATCAGAGAAGATTAAAATGGTTAAAGGAAAATCAGGAGTAATCATATTATTCTTTTTTCATACAGTAAATAAGGGGAAGAGGTCTTTTGAAGGCCTCTTTTTCTTATAAAGCCTTGTCAAGGCTAATAAATACGGGATTTAATTCAATAATAGATTATCAAAACACTCTTCGACTACGCTCAGAGTGACATCGTTCAAGATTTTTATTAAAATTGATACCAGAGTCCATTCTAAAGCTCCAAATAAGCATTTAGCACAAATCAAAAGTTATAAAAAAGCCTTGTCAAGGTTTGGAACCTTGACAAGGCTAATTAAACTTAGAACCTATTATGTCACTCTGAGCGTAGTCGAAGAGCTCAACATTAATAGATTATACTATTTTGATTTATAAATTATAGAAAAATTAGAATTTACGGTCGATAACGTAATCCAGCATCAGGCGTAAAGATTTCTTTGCTTCAGAATCCGGGAAAGTATCCAGAATATCTATAGCTTTTTGTTGGAAATCTTCCATAATGCCAATAGCATAATCAAGGCCACCAGAAGTTTTCACGAACTCAATAAGTTCTTTAACGCGCTTTGGCTTTTTGTTATAACGTTTGATTGTTTCAAAAAAATATTTACGTTTCTCCGGCTCAGCTGTTCTCAGGGTATAGATTAACGGCAATGTCATTTTCTTCTCCTGAATATCAATTCCTACAGGCTTACCTATAATATTGCTGCTCAGATAATCGAATAAATCATCTTTAATCTGAAAGGCCATTCCGGTATAAGTACCAAACTCCTTCATTTTTAGAGCAGTTTCTTCATCTACATTATTAGAGCGGACACCTACCTCGCAACAAGCGGCAATAAGTGTAGCTGTTTTCTGACGGATAATTTCGTAATAAACATCTTCCGTAATGTCCAGCTTACGGGCTTTTTCCAGCTGAAGAAGTTCTCCTTCTGCCATTTCCCTTATTGTTCTGGAGATTACTGCCAATAAATCGAAATCTTTGTTATCTGTAGAAAGCAATACACTTTTCGAAAGTAGATAATCACCTACTAAAACAGCGATTTTGTTTTTCCAAAGTGCATTGATAGAGAAAAAATTACGGCGTTTGAAAGATTCATCCACCACATCATCGTGTACCAGAGTTGCCGTGTGAATAAGCTCTATCATGGAAGCTCCACGGTAGGTTTTCTCGTTTACCTCTCCTACCAGATTAGCACATAGAAATACAAACATAGGACGCATTTGTTTCCCTTTGGTGGTTACAATAAACTGCGTCACTTTATCCAATAATGAAACATTACTTTTCATAGATTCATAAAACTTCTTTTCAAAAAGTTTCATGTTTTCTTTTATCGGACTTTTGATTTCCTCTACAATATTAGCCACTGGATCGCTGGTTAAATCTGGATGATGTTAAATTTTCGAAACACAAATATAATCAATTAAGTTCTTTAAACGGTAAGAAATATAAACGTTGTCTGGCATTAATGATTTTAAATTTGAATTGCTCTCCGGAAATATATAATCCCTCTTCTGTAGCCGTAAGGCCTTCTATTTGTCCAAAGCGTGTGGCCATTCCCAGAAAGTACTTCTGTATTTTACCGCTAAAGAATACTCCTGGTGCTGTTTCTTCGCATGATAACAAATAAACATTAGCTCCTTTGGTATAGCCAATAAGGTATAGTTTTCCCTGATAGTAAGTAGCATCTGTCACTACAAAATCTGATTGGTAAGATTCTGTTTTTTGTGCAGGTTGCAGGATTTCGGTGGCTGGATCTATAATATAGTGAGATACCGATTTGCTCTTCCACTCTTTGGTGAACAAATGGATCTTTCCATTCAGGAAAATCATGGCTTCTGCATCGAAATCATTATTCCCGTTTTGGGAAGAAAAATCTTGTTGTTCCGAATAGAAGAAATTAATTTTGGAAGTATATGTAAGGTTTTCAGCTTCCGGACTGAAAGGAATCTTATAAATAGTGAGATCCTTCCTGTTTCCCAGATTATTGCCAAAATCACCTACATAGATATTTTCGCCGTCGTTGGTTATTGCTTCCCAATCTATGTTTACAGCATTGGTTTTATAAGTTTTGCCAATGCTTCCGTTATTTGGATTCAGTTCATAAACTTCAGCAGGATTACCACTATCATTAAAGCTTAACAGCTTTCCTTTTATAATGGTTAAACCCGAGCTTTCTTTTAGTGTATCAGAAATAATAGTCTTTTCAAAAGGCTTTAGCTTTAAGGTCCGGACTTCCTGTGCAAAGGAAACCTGAGCCATTACCAAAGCTATGAAAAGATATTTAAGCTTCACTTTCGGTTGTTTTGTTGGCTAGCTGACCACAAGCTGCATCGATATCACCACCACGGCTTTTTCTTACCATTACAGTTACACCTGCTTTTTCCAATTCGCGGACATACTTTTCCTCAGCAGCAATGCTTCTGTGATCGTATTTACCTTCACCAATCGGATTGTACTGAATAAGATTAACTTTAGAAGGAATCTGTCGACAGTATTTAATCAGTGCTTTAATATCTTCATCACCATCATTAATACCTTTCCATACACAGTATTCAAAGGTAATTACGGATCCTGTTTTCTGATACCAATATTGCAAAGCGTCCATAATATCGGTTAAAGGAAACTTATCAGAGAATGGCATAATCTCATTACGCTTATGCTCGATAGCTGAGTGAAGGGAAAGTGCTAATTTTACTTTTAGCTCTTCATCCGCCAACATCTTTATCATCTTTGGTATACCGGATGTAGAAACAGTAATTCTTCTCGGTGACATACCCAGACCTTCAGGCTTGGTAATTTTATGAATAGCCTCTACAACGTTTTTATAATTCATCATAGGCTCTCCCATTCCCATAAATACAATATTGGAAAGTGGTCTGTCGAAATATAAACGGCTTTGTCTGTCTATTAAAGCTACCTGATCTACGATCTCGGCAACTTCAAGATTACGCATACGTTTTAGTTTCGCTGTAGCACAAAATTCGCAGTTCAGCGAACAGCCAACCTGTGAAGATACACAAGCAGTAGTTCTGGTTTCTGTAGGAATAAGTACACTTTCTACCATTAGGTTATCATGTAGCTTTACTCCATTTTTAATAGTTCCGTCTGTACTTTTCTGCATTAAATCTACAGATACCGGATTGATAGTATACTCCAGTGCAATTCTTTCTCTCAAAGGTTTCGAGAGATTGGTCATTTCGTCTATAGAGTGCAGGTTTTTGGACCATAACCAGTCATAAACCTGTTGCGCGCGGAAAGGCTTCTCTCCAAGCGATACAAAGTATTCTTTTAGTTGGTCCAGGGAAAGTGTGCGGATGTCTTTCATTTAGTTGACAATTGTCAGTTGTATAGTATAAAAAAGTAAACAGTTGGCAACGCACAGTAAAATACTGCTACTGCCAACTGTTTATTTTAGTCTTTATTAAAGAATAAGCATTGCATCACCATAAGAATAGAACTTGTAGTCATTCTTAATAGCTTCTTCGTATGCTTGCATTATAAAATCTCTACCTGCAAAAGCAGCGATCATCATAATTAATGTAGACTTTGGTGTGTGGAAGTTGGTAATCATTGCATTTGCAATACCAAAATCATAAGGAGGATAGATAAACTTGTTAGTCCATCCTTCGTAAGCACTAAGTCTTCTGTTTGTAGAAACCGAAGTCTCGATAGCACGCATTGTAGTTGTTCCTACAGCACACACTCTACGGTTTTCTTCGATTGCTTTATTGATGATATCTGCATTATCCTGAGTAATGATAGCCTGCTCACATTCCATTTTGTGTTTAGAAAGGTCTTCTACCTCAATTGGGTTGAAAGTTCCTAAACCAACGTGCAATGTTACATTTGCAAAATTAATTCCTTTGATCTCCATTCTCTTCATCAAATGCTTAGAGAAGTGAAGTCCTGCAGTTGGTGCTGCTACAGCTCCTTCTATTTCTGCATAAATTGTTTGGTAACGCTCAGCATCTTCTGGCTCTACATCTCTTTTGATGTATTTAGGAAGTGGAGTTTCTCCAAGTTCAGTTAATTTAGCTCTGAACTCTTCGTAGCTACCATCGAATAAGAAACGAAGTGTTCTACCTCTTGATGTTGTATTATCGATAACTTCAGCAACTAAGCTTTCGTCTTCTGTAAAGAAAAGTTTGTTACCAATTCTTATCTTTCTTGCCGGATCTACTAATACATCCCATACACGAGCTTCACGATCTAATTCACGAAGTAAGAATACTTCAATTTTAGCACCTGTCTTTTCTTTATTTCCATAAAGACGAGCCGGGAATACTTTAGTATTGTTGAAGATAAATAAATCGTCTTCGTTAAAATAATCGATTACATCTTTAAAAAGCTTGTGCTCGATTGTTTGAGTTTTACGGTCTAAAACCATCAATTTTGCTTCATCACGGTTTTCGGATGGGTGTTCAGCTAAAAGATGATCAGGTAGGTTAAAATTAAAATCAGAAGTTTTCATTTATATAAAATCGTATGTTACAGTTAAAAAATTTCAGACTGCAAATATACGACATCGAATACCCCTTTGTCAAGTCTTTGAGAATTAAAGATTTTATAACGTCTCTGGATGGCCTCTAATAACACATATAAAGCAAAAAACCTTATAGATTTTTAAGGTCTATAAGGTTGGTGGTTAGCTTTATATATTCTAAAACTCCAAAATTTACAGATAATGAAGAATCTGTTCCCATTCCGGAAGTTTCTTTTCGAATCCGACAGTGTGAAGCGGACTTGTGCTGGGTAATCCATAAAAATTGATCCCCACTTCTTTATTTTTAAGCTGTTTACTTAGGTTTTTGAATGCCTTTTGTCCGTTACAGAAAACAGCTTTTATATTTGGAAACTCTTTTAAAAGTTCTGCGATATCATTTGCTTCTTCATTCTTTATATCAGTATCCTTACTTCCTTTTCGTACGCAGCTTTCTATCGTATCCCATATTGCAATTCCATTTCGCTGAAGCATAGCTACTTTTTTTTCATAATCCGAAGTCATGGGTTCAGCCAGCAGATGAAACATAATCTTCCAGAAATGATTTTGTGGATGTGCATAATATTGCTGCATCTCCAGAGATTTTACCCCGGGTACGGTCCCTAAAATCAGAATTTTTGAGTCTTTATCTATAAAAGGTGGAAATGAGTTAATTCGATCCTCCATTCAATGCTTTATTTATCTTTTTCATATTGTCCTGCAGTTCTTTACTCCCCGCCTGATCAACCTCTTTAGTTGTTTCTTTAGCAGATTTACTAAAATCTATTTCTTTAGCTAATTTACCATTTTCATCATAATATTTCCATATTCCATATTTATACCAATTTCGGTACTGATCAGTAACATTAGTTCTGGACATGCCTATAGCAGACAATTTACCATTTGAATGATAGGATTTGGTTACTGATGTCTCTTTTTTAAACTTCTCTGTTTCATATAGCCTATCACCATATTTATAAGTCCATTTTCCTATTTTTTCACCATTTCTATATTTACCTGTTGCCAACATATCTCCATCACCTGTATGCAATGTTTCTTTCCACTTTCCATGTCGTTGGTGTCTGGCATCATACTGATTGTATTTGGTAGAACAACTTGCCACAGTTAAAACAATCAATAATAGTAAAACTTTAATATTCATATCATTTCTATTTCTGTAGAATAAAAATAGTAAAATAATTTAATTCTACAATGATAGAATAAAAAAATCCCCAACATTTCTGCGGGGGATCAATATATTGAAGACTAAGTTAGATTAGATCACCCTCAGCTCTTTACCAATTTTAGTGAAAGCAGCAATTGCTTTATCCAAATGTTCAGGTGTATGCGCAGCAGATAATTGTACTCTGATTCTGGCTTTACCTTTTGGTACTACCGGATAGAAGAAACCAATTACATAAATTCCTTCATCCAATAATTTATCAGCCATTTGCTGAGAAAGCTTAGCATCATACAACATAACCGGTACAATAGCCGCATCTCCTTCAGGAATATCGAAACCAGCCTCCTGCATTTTAGTACGGAAATATTGTGCATTTTCCATGACTCTGTCTCTTCTGGAAGTATCATCAGAAATTAGTTCCAATACCTTAGTTGCAGCTCCTACAATACCAGGCGCTAATGAGTTGGAGAATAAATATGGTCTTGAACGCTGACGCAGCATATCAATAACTTCTTTTTTACCGGATGTAAAACCTCCAAGAGCACCTCCTAAAGCTTTACCTAATGTAGATGTAATGATGTCTACTCTTCCGATTACATCATTCGCTTCATGAGTTCCACGGCCTGTTTTGCCAATGAAACCTGTTGCATGAGAATCATCCACCATTACCAATGCATCATACTTATCAGCAAGGTCACAAACCCCTTTCAGGTCAGCAACAATACCATCCATAGAGAAAACACCGTCAGTTACAATAATTTTGAATCTGTGATTTTTTTCAGAAGCAGCTATTAATTGCGCTTCCAGATCTTCCATATTATTGTTTTTATATCTGTAACGGGCAGCCTTACATAGTCTAACCCCGTCAATAATTGAAGCATGGTTTAATTCATCCGAAATAATAGCATCCTGCTCTGTAAATAAAGGTTCGAAAACCCCTCCGTTAGCATCAAAACATGCTGCATAAAGTATTGTATCTTCTGTTCCTAAAAATTCAGAAATCTTCTGTTCCAGGTTTTTGTGAATATCTTGTGTACCGCAAATAAATCTTACTGAAGCCATTCCATATCCATGAGTGTCCATAGCAGACTGAGAAGCTTGTACAACTTCCGGATTATTAGCTAATCCTAAATAGTTGTTTGCGCAGAAGTTTAACAAAGTCTTGTTATTTACTACTATTTCCGCATCCTGTGAAGAGGTAATAATTCTTTCTCTTTTGTATAGTCCGTCAGCATCAATCTGTGCCAATTCGTTTTGAAGATTCTCTAAAAATTTTGGGCTAATCATATTATTTAATTTGAGACGCTAATTTATAAAAAAAGCCTCCAGTAAAGAAGGCTTTCGTATGTATTTAAGAAAATTTTATAATTGTAATGTCGGCTCCAGCAATTGTTCCATTTTCCGCTTTACCTGATCGACCGAACCACTATAGTTATTAATGAGTAATGAAAATGTTAGTGTCTTCCCTGTTCTCGTTTTAATGTAGCCTGCCAATGTTTTCACTCTGTTTAGTGTTCCTGTCTTTGCAAAAATTTGCCCGTTGGCTTCATTATACAAAAACATTCTTTTCAGTGTTCCTGAATTTCCGGCAATAGGCAATGAATCAAAATAAGTTTTGAAATATGGTTGTTTCATTAGCTGCGCCAGGAATTTCACATGTGCCAGAGGTGTTACAGTATTACTTTTGGAAAGTCCACTTCCATCTGCATAATTAAGTCCTGCAAAGTCAAATCCTACAGCCCCTAAATGACTCACTACAGCACTTTTACCAGACTCCAGAGAAAGATCTCCATTGGTATAAAATCCGGAAATACGCATCAATGCCTCTGCATATCTGTTATTACTATTCTGATTAGTAAAGTATATTATATCCTCCAGTGTTGGCGATTTTTGTTCTGCAAGGAAAACTCTTTCCTCAGGAGTAGTATCTACAGTACGTGTAGTTACAGCACCTGTTACAGGCGTTCCGCTTTTTATTAAAGAAGATTTCAGATTATTAGCTAAGTAAGCCGGAGCATCAGGTAATTTGCCTTGTAAGTAAGTGTTTCCCTCAAACTTATCTGCATAAACCAGTTGCTTGCTATATGGCGAAATATAGAAGTAGCTTTTCTCTCCGGATGATGGTCTTTTTGCTTTAACCACCATCTTTTCGTTCTGAGGATTTATGTTCTGGGTATTCCCTACAGGCAAGTAATAATTATTATGCTCTAACCATACGATATTAGGTGGGAGAATTGTTTCGGATGTTTTAAAAATCCCTGATTCAATTACAATTCCACCATTAATTCTTTTGATTCCTGCCCTGTTTAAAGCATCTTTAAAATTAGCAATAACTGTCCAGTAAGAGTCTGCTCCTGCCTGATTGGTTCCAAGACTGGGATCTCCGCTACCTATAATATACAGGTTACCATTCAAAGCTCCTTCCGGGGTAATTTCTCCGGAATACTCCAGCTGAGTTACCCATTGGAATTTTTTTCCAAAAAGAGAATATGCCGTATCGGTTGTCAACAGTTTTGTTGTAGAAGCCGGCACCAATGGTACATTCTCGTTGTAGCAGGTAATCATTTTATTCGTTTGCGGATCATAAACCGCGAAGCCCCATGTTGCATAACGCAAGACAGGATCACTCTGAACTCTGTTCAATTCAGTGTCTAACTGAATTTTAGGGCTCAACAGGGACTTCTCAGCCGTCATTTCTTTTCCCACAAGCTGCTGCTCCGCATATACCTGCGGATAATATGTTTGTACAGATGGTTGAGCAGAGGTTTGTGCTAAAAGAAATGAAGTGAAGAGGATTAGGTTCCCCGAGATAAGTTTCTCTAGATTCATTTATTAAATATTTATAAAAACATGTAAAATGCTGAATATTCAAAAAATATAAATATTCCACATCTTATAACGAAATAAAAATACTAATTATTATACTGAATCAATGAGTGAGCTGTACTAAAGCTTCATAACTTTTGTTAAAAAAAGTTAAAAATCGACATAGAGATTCAATTTCACACTTTTGTAACCCGAAATTTCATTGAATTCATCTATTGAAGTAGAGACAAATTGTTTGAACAGATTGTATTTTTTCCCTTTAGGAAGTTTTAGTAAAATCTGATACTGGTATAAATTATTAATTCTGAAAATCTGTGATTTTTCTGGTCCTAATATACATTCTTCCGGTAAATATTTTCTTAGAACAGAGCCTAGAAACTGGGATGCTCTTTCTACTTTATCCTCTCGGCGGTGTTTTAATTCTATGAAAATTAATTTCACAAAAGGCGGATACAGGAATCTGTTTCTTTCATGAATAAAGTATTCGTATATGTGATCCGGATCCTTTGACAATTTCTCAAAAATGGTCTGGTAAGGATTATAAGTCTGTAGCAACATTCTCCCGTGTTGCGAAGTTCTTCCGGCACGTCCGGCCATCTGGGTAAAGAGCTGATATGCTCTTTCTTCTGCCCGGAAGTCCTGAATATGCAGCATTGCATCAGATTTCGGAACCACAACAAGATCTACATGATCAAAATCCAGTCCTTTAGAAATCATCTGGGTACCAATAATAATATCCAGTTCCTGATTCTCTACTTTTTCAAAGAATTTTTCGTAGGCAAATTTAGTCCGCATAGCATCTAAGTCCATTCGGCCAACTTCCGCTTCCGGAAACAAACGCTGAACTTCTTCTTCCAGTTGCTGGATTCCCAATCCTTTTGTTGTAAGATTTTCGGAATGACAGGACGGACATTGCTTAGGTACTGCCGATCTTTGGCCACAATAATGACACTTCAGTTCGTTGGATACTTTATGATAAGTCATCACAACATCACAATTGCTACAATACTGCGTATAGCCACAACTTTCGCATTCTATTACATTGGCATATCCACGGCGGTTATGAAGGATAATAACCTGCTTCTTCTGCTCCAGCTGCTCTCTGATCTCCATAATCATCTGCATTGTAAAGCTGCCATTGGTTGTTTTCAGGTTTTGTGCTTCTTTAAAATCGATCAGGTTTATCTTAGGAACTTTGCTTTCGCCAAAACGTTCATCTAATTTTACCAGTCCAATTTTATTTGTCAAGGCTGAATAATAGGATTCTACAGAAGGTGTTGCACTGCCCAGCAATACTTTTGCCTCATAAAACTTTCCTAAAACAATTGCCGCATCTTTTGCATTGAAAAAGGGTTGAACAGTTGTCGTTTTATATTGGGAATCATGTTCTTCATCTACGATTACCATTCCCAGATTCTGAAACGGTAAAAAAAGCGCATTCCGAGTTCCCAGAACAATTTTCAGCTGGTTATTCTTTACTTTTCTCCAAATTTCGACCTTCTCGAAATCGGTTAATTTGGAATGATAAAAGCCAAGTAATTGTCCGTATTTTTTCTCTAATCTTTGGGTAATCTGTTTGGTCAATGCCACTTCAGGGAAAAGCATTAATACATTCTTTCCGGAAGCTACTGTTTCTTCTATTTTGGAAATATACAGGTGTGTTTTGCCAGATCCTGTAACACCATGTAGCAATACAACATCTTTCTCTTCGTACTGCTTTACAATTTCCCACAAAGCTTTTTGCTGAAGATCTGTAAGCTGTTCTATTTGTTCCAAATCCCCGTCATACGAATCTATACGATCTTTTTGTAAATAAAATTCTTCTACATAGCCTTTGTCAACAAGTGCTTTTAGCTGCTGACTGCTGAAAAATTTATCTTCAAAAAGTTCTGATTTTTTTACAAACGGATTTTCGGAGGTTGCCTTATCCAGAATTGCCAGAAAAAGATCTTTCTGTTTAGGTGCTTTATTCAGTATCGAAAGGATTTCATGAAGCGCTACGCTTTCCAGCAATCCTTCTTTTAGCCTGATATAAGAAACTTCTTTAGCTTTATACTTTTCGCTAATTTTTTCATCAATCACAATCAGACGCTCGTCGATCAGACTGTTAAGCGTCTTCATGACCTCTTTTCTGGGAATAAATGCTTCAAGCTCCTGCAGATTAATCACGGATTTTACTTCCAGTGCCTGCATCAGATGTATCTCGTGGACATCCAGCACTTCATAATTAACTTCTACATCCGGATTCCTCTTTACATAAGTTTCACTTTCCAGTTTTAAAGAAGAAGGAAATGCAAAACGGTATACTTCGCCTACATTACACAAATAGTAATCCGAGACCCATTGCCAGAATTTAAGTTGCTCCTCCGGCAGGATAGCTTCATTATCCAGAGCGGAAATAATTTCTTTTGGTAAAAATGCTTCCGGTTCTCTGTCATGAATTTCAGCAACAATCCCCGTATAAAGTTTTTTTCCGCCAAAAGGAACTACAACACGCATTCCGATCGCCAGTTTACCATATAAAAAAACAGGAACTTTATAGGTATAAGTTCCTTTAATATTTAATGGTAAAATGATCTGAGCAAACATCATTTTTGTTTAAAAATATAAAAAATCTGAGAGTGAGTATTTCTTCTATAATTCTATAGCAGGAAATTTTCTCAATCTCAGATTTTCAGATTATTTATTTTTTCTTTCTTCTCTCGATTTCTTTCTGAATCAAAGAAAGTTCTCTTCCTGTCTGTCCTGCCACAGAAGTATTTTCCTGCGCACGACGTGTTAGATATGGTACTACGTCTTTCACCGGCCCATAAGGCAAATATTTAGCTACATTATAATGTAAGCTGGAAAGGTAGAATGTAATATTATCGGACATTCCGTACAACTGTCCGAAATATACATGAGATGAATCGTTTGCCAATCCTGCTGCTTTCATTTTATCCATTATCAGCTCGGTACTCTTCTCGTTGTGAGTTCCGAAGAATGCTGAAACAATATCCTGATGCCCCATAATAAAGTCGATGCCTGCATTATAGTTATCATCTGTAGCTTGCTTAGTAGGTTGGATTGGTGAAGGGTACCCCATTCTTATGGCTCTGTCGCGCTCTTTTTCCATATAGGCACCACGAACAATTTTATAACCAATGAAATAACCTTTTTCACGAGCTCTTTGCAAATGTCCCTCCATATATTCCAATCTGAAAGTTCTGTACATCTGGATGGTATTCCATACAATAGGAGTTTCCTTGTTGTATTTTTCCATCATCTCTTCAGTAAGGTGATCAGCTGCATCCTGCATCCAGGATTCTTCAGCATCTACCATTACTTTAATGTTATTTTCATGGCACAGTTTACAAACTTCATCAAAACGGGTTCTTACACGCTCCCACTCTTCCTTTTCGCTTGTTGTAAGCTCTCTTCTCTTGCCTACTTCTTCGTAAAGATCTATTCTTCCGAAAGCTGTTGGCTTGAATACTACAAAAGGAATAGCCGGATTACCTTTAGAGAATTTGATAATATCTTTAATTTCATTACAGATTTTGTCAAAGCTTTCCTCGTCTTCTTTACCTTCTACAGAATAATCGAAAATACTTCCTACTCCTCTTTTCCATAGTTTGTTCACCGCTTGTATACTTTCTTCACGGGTTTCACCACCACAGAATTGTTCGAATAAAGTTTTCTTTACAATTCCATCTACGAAAGGAAAGTTGTTCTTTACGGTAAAGTTCAGCATAGAAACGCCCATATTTGTTAGTGTAGGGTTTTCAATACCTTTGAACATCCAGTATGCTTTTCTCAACTGGTCTGTTGTTTTATCTGCAAATGCAATCTGTGTATTATCAAAAATACTCATCTCTATTTCTATTAAATTTATGATTCGCAAATTTAGTATAAAGTACCTTTCTAAACTTCAAAATATTGAAAAAATAACACCTTATAAGTAAACATACTCTTATATCTAATTTTTATCAGATGTTATCAGGCCATTTAACATAATGCTTTGGAATATAAATTACCATATTGCTATAGATCACTAAAGGGCATATAAGATTGCTATGAAGATCCATATAAATTCATAGTAGGCTAAATAATACACTATCTTTTAAGTACTTTTTTCAATTCAAAAAAGGTATTTTTGCATAACATAAAAATTAGTAATCAGAATGATCAGCTTTTTAGACGACAACTTCAGCCAGTTAAACGAATATATTGGTACAACCAACCCAAGTCTGCTTTTATTACTGGTAGACGAAAACACTCATGAATATTGCCTTCCAGCCGTATTGGCAAATCTGGAAACCACTATTCCGTTTGAGATTATTGAAATTGAAGCCGGAGAAGAAGGAAAAAATATAGGAACTGCTGCTCAGCTATGGGAAATCCTTTCGGAATTCGGTACAGACAGAAATGCCTTAATGATTAATATTGGTGGTGGTGTTATTACTGATATGGGTGGCTTTGTTGCTTCTACATATAAAAGAGGTATTAAATTCATCAATATCCCGACAACTCTGCTGTCTATGGTAGATGCTTCTATCGGAGGTAAAACGGGAATAGATCATCAATATTATAAAAATATCATTGGTACATTTGCTTTACCTGAGAAAATTTTTGCTTATCCTAAATTTCTTCAGACCTTACCATTTACTGAACTAAGAAGTGGTTTCGCAGAAATGCTGAAACACGGACTGATCGCTTCCGACCAACACTGGAACAATCTAAAGCAACTGGAATTAACACCAGAGAGCATAGAACCATTTGTGGTAGATTCTATGAATATCAAGCAATATGTAGTAGAACAAGACTTCAAAGAACAGAATATTCGTAAGACTCTTAACTTCGGACATACAATAGGACATGCTATAGAAAGCCTTTTCCTTCAGCAGGAAGCTCCCATTCCTCATGGTGAGGCTGTAGCAGCAGGAATGATTATGGAAGCACATCTGTCCTACTCTAACCGATTGATAGATGAAGCCACTCTTGCAGAAATCACTAACGCTATTACTGCAATATACCCATACCTTTCTATTGATAATTTCAGCCACGAGGACATTTACAATCTGATGCTGAATGACAAAAAGAACAGCAATGGTATTATAAAGTTCTCAATTATAGATAAGATAGGTCATTGTCTGTACGATTATGAGGTTACAAAAAGTCAGACTGAGACTGCCATTCAGTACTACCGAGAAGCCTATAAGGCATAATTTAAGCTTTATATAATTATTTAAACTTATTCCAAATTAAAACATAAACATTGTAATTACCAATGTTTTAAATGTTAACTATAAAACTAATTTGACATTTTTGTCAAAAGAGATAAAGTTTGGCATTCCATTTGAAATAATGCTATCATCAAAAAAGAGATTAAGTTTAAAATTATTAAAAAAAGTAAAATTTAAAATTATGAAAAAGGTATTTTTAGGATTAGGTATTGTATTAGGTACAATGGCATTCGCACAATCTACAGCTGGTCCAAGATTCGGTATTAAAGCTGGTGGTAACCTTTCAGACTTAACTAACTTGAATTCAATAGGTGAAAAATCTAAAATTGGATTCTACGCAGGTGTATTTATGAATGCTCCTATTTCATCTGAATTCAGCATTCAGCCAGAGGTTGTATACAGCCAGCAAGGTGCTAAATTCAAAGATATGGGCAATGTAACGGACAGAAAACTAAATCTAGGATATATTAATGTGCCGGTAATGGTTCAGTATAATGCAACTCCGGATTTCTATCTTGAAGCTGGTCCTGAATTTGGGTTCTTAGTGGATGCACAAAATAAAAGAACAGTGAGCGGAGTAAGTATGAACACTAGTGGTACTGATGGATTTAATACTTTCAACTTCGGTGTAGGACTTGGAGCTGGTTACAGATTTACACCAAACATTAGTATCAATGCTCGTTATACAGCAGGATTCACTAATACAATCAAAAATAATGACGGAGATTCTGTTAAGAACAATAACTTCCAATTAGGATTAGGTTATACTTTCTAAGAAAAAACAACATCAATTATTATAAGAGGACTGTCAATTGACAGTCCTTTTCTTGTTTTCACCATTCAGTACTTTTTTTAATCTATAGTTTGTTATCAATTCTGAAGCTTGGGACATTTTATCTTTTTCCAATCTAAATTGAAAGTATAATTCAAAGAACTCAGATCAGGTTATTTTTCTTTCAGATGGCCTGGATTTTATCCTGTGATATTTATTTTTCCTGCTCTCTATCAATTTGCTAGGGCTATTTATCATAATATTATAATTTCTCTTAAAAAGATATTGAATCTATAATTTAAAACCTACAAAAAAATGACTTTCGTCATGTTTTACATCTTTTATATACCATAAAAACCCTCTTTGGCACTTTGTTTGTAATTGTTATGACCTCAAAGTAAAGTAAAATTTAAAATTATGAAAAAGGTATTTTTAGGCCTAGGGATTGTTCTAGGTACAATGGCTTTTGCCCAAACTACGAATAATGGTGGAATCAGATTTGGTATCAAAGGTGGTGGTAACCTTTCTACAATTACAGAAGGGAACTTCAGCGATACTCAACACAAATTTGGCTTTAACGGAGGTGTATTCATGAACATGCCAATCTCTGACAAGTTCAACTTCCAACCAGAGGTTATTTACAACTACATGGGTTCAAAATCTACTGCTGATGTAAATGGTGAAAAAATAAAAACTGAGACTAACTTAGGGTATATCTCTGTTCCATTAATGGTTCAGTTCAATGTAACTCCTAAATTCTATGTTGAAGCTGGTCCTGAATTCAGTTATTTAGTAAACGCTAACAATAAAATAAAAAGCGGTAGCCAAACTGTAACTAACAGCTGGGATAGCAAAGCTTTAGATGATCTTAAGAGATTCAACGCTGCTGGTGCCATTGGTTTAGGTTACAGAATTACTGATAACTGGGGTATTAACGCTAGATATACAACAGGATTCACTAAAATCGGTAAGAATGATACTCCAAGAGGTCAGTACTTCAACGATTCTAGAAATGAGAACATCCAGTTAGGATTAAGCTACACTTTCTAGTCAGAAAAGAAAAAACATCAATTATTGATTTCAATAAAGAAGCCCGATTAAATCGGGCTTCTTTTATTTCCAGATATATAGACTTATTTTTTGGCATTTGGTTTGTAGGTTTTCGGGAAGTAAAATTTGATTTATGAAAAAACTATTTTTAGGACTAGGATTACTGGCAGGAACTTTTGCCTTTTCACAAGTAGGTCCGAAATTCGGTATTAAAGCGGGTATGAACGTTTCTTCAATTTCTGAAAACGGAGGTCTTAGCGACACAAAGTCTAAGATAGGCTTCAACGCCGGTGTTTTCTTAAACGCTCCCCTTTCTTCTAATTTCAGTATTCAGCCAGAGGTTATTTACAACGATCTAGGCTCTAAGGTGACTTTCGGAAGAGACAATCAGAATTCTTACAGTACCAATTTAGGCTACATCTCTGTGCCTGTAATGTTTCAGTTCAATGCCACTCAGCAGTTTTATTTAGAAGCTGGTCCAGAATTTAGCTTTCTGGTAAGTGCTAAAAACAAACTAAAAGACGGAAACGGGAACGTTGCTGTAGATGACTGGACAAAAACAGCTACAGATAACCTGAACACTTTTAACTTTGGTTTAGGTATCGGTCTTGGATTCAATATTACACCAAATTTAGGGATCAATGCCCGTTACGTAGCTGGTTTAACAAATATTGGAAAAACAGACAATCCTATAGGAAGAAGCTACAGCGAATCAAAGAATAATGTATTCCAGGTAGGCTTAGGTTTAGCATTCTAAACACTTATTATTTAAATACAGTAAAGGTCAGGCGTAATGCTTGGCCTTTTTCTTTAGCATTATCCGTATATTTGCAAAAAACTAGAAAATAATGTCTACAAGAAAGATGATTACGGCAGCTTTGCCTTATGCAAACGGACCGGTTCATATTGGGCATTTAGCAGGTGTTTATATTCCTGCAGATGTCTATGCGAGATTTCAGAGAAGATTAGGAAAAGATGTTGCTTTTATCTGTGGTTCCGACGAACACGGAATTCCAATTACTATACGTGCTAAAAAAGAAGGTGTAACACCTCAGGATGTAGTAGACAAATATCACGAGATTATTAAGAAGTCTTTTGCGGACCTTGGAATTTCATTTGATGAGTACTCCAGAACGACTTCTAAAAAACATTATGAAACTTCACAAGACTTCTTCAGAACACTTTATGATAAAGAAAAGTTTACTGAAGAGGTTTCTGAACAATATTTTGACGAGCAGGCAGGAGAATTTCTTGCAGACCGTTATATCGTAGGAACATGTCCTAACTGTGGCAACGAAAATGCTTACGGTGATCAGTGTGAGAAATGTGGTTCTACCCTTTCTCCATCCGAGCTTATCAATCCTAAGTCTATGTTAAGCGGAAATGTTCCGGTTCTGAAAGAAACAAAGAACTGGTATCTTCCATTAAACGATTATGAAAACTTCCTGAACGAATGGATTATTGAAGGTCACAAAGATGACTGGAAACCTAATGTATACGGACAGGTAAAATCATGGCTAAACGATGGGCTGAAGCCTCGTGCTATGACAAGAGACCTTAACTGGGGAGTTCCTGTTCCGTTACCAGATGCTGAAGGAAAAGTATTATATGTATGGTTTGATGCACCTATCGGTTATATTTCTTTTACCAAAGAATGGGCTGAGAAAAATGGTAAGGACTGGAAAGATTACTGGCAAAATGAAGACAGCGATCTGATCCATTTTATCGGAAAAGATAATATTGTATTCCACTGTATTATTTTCCCTGCTATGATGAAGGCTCATGGTGATTATATTATGCCTAAAAATGTACCTGCATTTGAATTCCTGAATCTGGAAAATGATAAAATTTCTACTTCCAGAAACTGGGCGGTATGGGCACATGAATATGTAGAAGAATTCCCGGGACAACAAGATGTATTGCGTTATGCCCTACTTTCTTCTGCGCCTGAAACTAAGGATAACAACTTTACATGGAAAGACTTCCAGACAAAGAACAATTCGGAGTTGGTAGGTATTTTCGGAAACTTCATCAACAGAGTTGCGGTATTAATTCATAAATATTACGATGGTGTTATTCCTCAGGGAGATATTAACACACCGGAACTAGCTGAAATAAACAAGGCTGCAAAAGAAATTGCTGAATTCTTAGACAAATTCGAATTCAGAAATGCTTTATCTGCATTGATGAATCTTGCCCGTTTTGGTAACCAATACCTACAGACGGAAGAGCCTTGGAAGACAATTAAGGATAATCCGGAAAAAGCGGCACATTCTCTTTTCGTAGGTGCTCAATTAGCAGTTGCTTTAGCACAGCTATCTGAACCCTTTATGCCATTCAGTTCTGAGAAGTTGTTGAATATGTTCAACGTTACTAAAACAGACTGGACAGATTTAGAAAATAATAATGTTCTTATTGCCAGCGGACATCAGATTAATGAAGCCTCTCTTCTTTTCTCAAAAATTGAAGACGATGTAATTGAAGCTCAAATCCAAAAGCTGGAACAGACAAAACAAGATAATAAAAAGACCAACCCTAACGCTAATCCTATGAAAGAAGAAATCACTTTTGATGACTTTGGAAAAATCGATTTAAGAACAGCAACAATTCTTGAAGCTGAGAAAGTAGAAAAAGCTGATAAGCTTTTAAAATTCAAAGTAGATACAGGTGTAGACATCAGAACTGTAGTTTCGGGTGTAGCTGAAAGCTTTAATCCTGAAGAATTAATCGGAAAGCAGGTAATGATTCTTTTAAATCTTGCTCCAAGAAAAATCCGTGGAATTGAGTCTCAGGGAATGTTCCTTCTGACAACTAAACCAGACGGAAAATTATCTTTCGTAACTCCGGATGAAACCGTAGAAAACGGAATCGAGATTAAATAATTTCTGATTACAATTATATAAATGGGCACATAGTGCCCATTTTTTATGAGCAATGGTAAAGAAAAGTACTTTAGAAAAATTTTCAGATACTGAGCTGAAAAAATATGTAGCATCAGAAAGCCGCTTCACTCCTGAAGCTGTGCAAGTGGCTTTTGAAATTTTGAACGAAAGAGGGCATCAATTTTCAGATCAGGAAAGTGCTTTGATTCAAAAAATGATTCAGGAAAAGAAAGATGCAGAAATCGCACAAATCAATGAGGATAAGGAACAATGGGAAAATAATATCACAGATGATCCTTCTGCTATTAAACTTTATCCAATCGGACCAATTGTAGCATTAAGTATTTTTTGTGGCATAATTGCCGGCGCCATACTAGTATCTATCAATTTCATTAAAGTAAAAAAGTATAGTGCGGCATTTCTGGTTCTTTTATATGGCATTGTCTATTTCTTTACCCAAAAGTACCTTATCAGTTCTTTTATAGGTTATAAGAAAGATTACCATATCTATTCACGTAATAGCCCGGAATTTATTGTTATGGCTTTAGGTGTTGTAGTTTTGGCTATAATTTCCGCGTTAGTGATGCCAAAAAAACTACCATATAAACCGGAATCTTATATTCTGCCTGGTATTCTTACTGGTATAATGGCAGTAATTATGTTTTTTAACCCATACAACGAGTATCTTTCCTATTATTTAATCCCGGAAATAATACAGTTCTTTAAATAAAATAAACCCTCATAAGTTTTGAATACCTATGAGGGTTTATTATTATAATTCAATAGGTATTACTCTCACACTTTATCTGTTGAAGCACCTGGACAAAATATTACTTTACATGTAAGCTGGTATTATTTACCAACTGTCAATCTTGCCAGGAAAGAATCTTCATCCTGCAAAACTTTTTCTATAGAAAAGCCATTGTGCTCTGCAGCATTTTTAAGGGTATTGAAATCCAAATACAGCCAGGTAATAGGCTCTTCGGATTCCCCTTTATAATGAACAGTATATCCGAGTTCGCCATAATAACCTCCTGCCGGAATGTAAACACCACCATCTTCATCTCTGTCGAACATATACAAAATGTCTGTACTGTCAATTAGGATTTGCCCGCCATCATTAAGCAATGTTTTAAGTTTCTGAAGATATACATCGATCTTTGCCAAACTCTCGAAAATTCCAGTCCCGTTCATCAGCAACAAGACAGTATCAAATTTTTCATCTGAGAAATCCAGAACAGATTTGCATACTGACTTACTGATACCCCTTTCTTTGCAAACCTCAACAGATTTTGGGGAAATATCCAATGCTGTTACATTCATTCTCCTTTCATCCTGAAGATACAGGCTATGTGAACCAGCGCCAGCTCCTACATCCAGTATTTTCCCTGTTGCCAATTCTAAAGCGGCCTGCTCCAGATCATTCATTTCATCAAAATCACGAAACAAATAAGCAACCGGTAAGTCATCTAATTCGGAAATAGAGGTTTCTGTCTGCAAATCTTCAGGATTCTGATTATGAAAATAATCCCAGATTGCCTTTCCCATCAAATCTTTCATGCTTTTAAGCTAATATCAGTTCAGACTTCAAAACTACAAAAAAAGAATCCCCTCAGCAATGAAGCGTTGGGGATTCACATGAAAAACAAGGAATTTTTTTCTAAAATGCAGATCCTGCTGCATCTTTTATGCCTTCAGCACTTCTTTCCAGAATAAGCTGTTCTCTTCGTCGTCGTTGTGCTATTAATCCTCTTCCTTTGATCAGACGTACATAACGTTTGTAGGAAGTAAATCTTTCTTTACCAAAACCATGTTGTAACACATAAATCATCGCTCCTATTCCCGCGATAATAATATACCCGAACAATTTTTTATTTGCAGCCAGAATAGCGTTTATCTGAAATATTTTCAGGTTTTGCATCGCTGCTGACTGACTTAGATTTATCCCATCCAGATAAACTGCCATATCACCAAGACTGTTTACCTGAAAATCGTATTGAAACCATGAAAATAAGGCTGTAAAGACAGCAACAGCGATAAAGGATCTCCATACAAGGGCCAATCCAATAGCTGCCATCATATCGTTGATATCCAGTTTATCCATCATGTAAAACCAAACAGTGATATACAGACTACACATACCATAACCTTTTAAAATCATCGGCAGGTACCATCTTTCAAAGTTCATCTCCGGAACCATAGAGAAATACATGATAATACAATAAGCAACTAATGCTGCAAAACCAGATAACACAAAGAATTTTATATTTCTGTTTTGTTTAAACCACATAAGCCCCATAGCCCCTGAAGCTACCATTCCCGGAATCATCCATAGATTTAGCTCCGCATTGGTTACCAAATCGTACCCGAGTATACTTACAGCAAATATATTCTGCATCGTTCCGGTAGCCAGGAACATTCCGAGCATCAGAAGCATTAGCAGTCCACTGTATACATTTTTTCTTTTGAAAATTTTAAAAGATATATAAGGTCTCTTTAATGTTGTCTGTCTGAATGCCAACATGACAAAGCATGCAAATGCGGCAATACTGGCATCTACTATCTTAGGTGAATTCAACCAGTCCTGTTGTTTTCCAAATGAAAATACATAACAAGAAAACAGGAAGGTTGCAGCGAATAATAAGACACTCATCCAGTCGATATAATATAGTGGCATCTTTACAGAAAAATACTGGTTGTGCATGAAAATCCAGCACAATATAGCCATGGATATAGCTCCTGCAGCTGTAAGTATATAAAAATGTTCCCAGTTGTATCTGAATGATATATCTACAGAAATATAATTAATGACCTGGCTCACAATAATAGCAAATGGATAAAACACAGAGTAAAACTTTCCTCTGTTTCCGTCCGGGCTCAGGATCATCATCAGCGGCAGAAAGAACTCAATCATTACAAACATTTTCATAAATCCTACGAGAAATGCAGTAAAAACAATTAGTTCTGGCTGATTCGTTGTTGCGCTCAACAGACTTAAAGCAGCAATAAAAACAAACGCAAACGTCAACTTGTCTCTTACTTTAAATCTAAATTTGAAACGCATTACAAGAGGCATTACCGCCCCCATTCCAATTGTGGTTGCATAATTGGCCATAGAGAAATACTCTGTCATACTTCCCATACTGCTATACATATAGGTAATATTTCCGGTATTCACTCCGTTTAACGACATTGTGAAAGCTGAAAATATTGCTATAAGTAGCAGCTGTAAAGGTTTCGGAACCCAATTGGCAAATAGTCCTTTGTTATACATTTTATATTAAGTTGTGAATGATGCTTATTGATCTACTCATGAGAATCAACACCTCATCTTCACTTTTGTAATAAGATTAGTCTTTCAGTTTAATAATCATGTTCATACCGGCGCGAAGCTGATTAAGCTTTTGCTGCTCATTGCTAGAGGTAAACTCTATTCTTACCGGAATTCTCTGCTGAACTTTAATAAAGTTACCTGTAGAGTTATCCGTTGGAACACTGGAATATCTGGAACCTGTAGCTGCGGAAATGGCTGTTACCTCTCCTTCAAATTTCTGTCCCCCCAATGCATCTGCTGTCATCATTATTTTCCTTCCTACAGTAATTTTAGGCATCTGATTTTCCAGGAAATTTGCGGTTACCCATTTCTGACCATTCAGGACAATTGTAGCGATCTGTTGGCCGGCTTGTACCAACTGACCATCTGATATAGCTCTTCTCCCCATTACACCGTCATAAGGTGCTGTAATAACGGTATAACTAAGATTTAGTTTAGCCATATCCAAAGCTGCCTTTGTTCTTTTAATCTCTGCATCGTTGATCCCTAATTTGGATTTCACTTCTGTCGTCGAAAGATTTGCAGACTGCTTCTGATTCACCAAGGTTTCGTATGCTGCTTTTTGTGCATCGTATTCTGTTTTTACCTGATCATATTGTTGTCTGGTTACAGCTTCTGCAGCCAGCAAGTTTTTATATCTGTTCAGGTTTTGTTCTGCATTCCATAGTCGCGCTTTAGCACCTGCAATATTAGATTCCATTACATTTACATTATTAGAAACTGTGTTTACCGAAGAGCTTGTAGCGCTTCTTTGTGCTAAAGCATTCTGATATGCTGCTTCAGCTTGTCCCAATTGTGTTTGTATCTCTCTGTCATCCAGGATCAGCAGTGTATCACCTTTCTTTACCTGTTGGTGTTCTATGAATTTAATTTCTTTAATATATCCAGCAACACGTGTATTTACAGGGTTAATGAACTCTTCAACCTGTGCTGCTTCTGTATAGTCTTTGTCTCCGATATGAAAATATTCTCTGATCAGCCAATAAAAGCCGCCGATAAGGATAACAAATACAATAGCGTTCGCTATTCTGTTCTTTATTTTATTTTTTTTGTTGGCTTTCTTTTTAGCCTCAACCGTTGTTGACATCTGTACTTTTGTACCTGTCTCCTGGGTTTGTTTTTCTTGTTGTACGTTATCGTTGTTTTCCATTATATCCTTGTTGTTCTTTATTAATAATTATCAGTTGAAAAAGTAGGTTTTTACAGGTTTCCCGTAGATTTCAGAAGATTGTAATATTGGTATAATACATTGATCTCTGCTGTTACAAAATCCAGTTCCGCCTGTAGCTTCTGATTCTGCGCATCTATCATTTCGGCCTGTACAGCTAACTGATTAAGATATTTAGCTTCTGTAATTTTATAGTTTTCCTCTGCCAGTTTTTGGGCATCATCCATCAGCTTTGCCTGGTCAATAGATTCCTGATACTTTATATAAGCAGCATTTACAGTCATATCTATATTCTGTCTGGTAAGCGTTAATGCATCTTGTGCCTGTGACTTCTGTAACTCTCCTGCTTTCAGACGTTCTTTGGTCTTATACAGATTGTCTATGTTATAGCTTAGAGAGATTCCTGCCTGCCAGCTATTAGAATACATATCCAAGACGGGTGTTCGGGTTGTAATAGGACGCTGCATATTGTAACCTCCAAACCCGGACAGTGTAGGCATTTTATCCGTATTGATAATCTCAATATTCTTTTCTGCTACAGCAATATTGGCATTTGCTGATTTTAGTTGTGGATTGTTTTGGTATGCCTGCTCAATATAATAATCGGTTCCTTTTACCAATTCCTTTCCTTCAAGGCTTTCAGTTGGATTGATCTCCGTATCCTGCGGGAGTCCCAGTGCAACATCCAGATTATAATTAAGGATTTTTTTGTTATTGGTGAGAGTAAGGATCCCCTGATCCAAACTTTTTATTGCCAGTTCACCACGGATAACCTCATTTCTGGTTACCATTCCCTGCTGGTTGAACTTCTGAATATTCTTTAGTCTCTCCTGAGCAAGTTTTTTATTGTTCTGAAAAATCTGTTCTTGGTTTTTTAATTTGTAAACATCCAGATAATTTGATAACACCAGAAATTTCACATCCTGTTGATTCTTTTCCAGATCCAGCGCTGCGAGCTGCTCACGCAAACCTGCCATTTCAATAGACTTCTTTACAAGCCCGCCTTTAAAAATCAGCTGGCTTGCCTGTACTCCGTAAGAACTTCCGTAATGTGGCATAGCAACATTAGTAGAGTTAGAAAAGTCTTTGTCTATTATCAGGGCATTTCCTAAATAAAACTGACTTGTAGAAGCGGTAACAGTAGGTAGCTTCTGTAATTTGGCAACAACTGTCTGTTGTTTTGAGATATCAATGTTTTTTTCGGATAATCTAAGTTGTTGATGATTTTGTAATGCCAGAGCCATCACCTCATCTGCAGTCATACTTCTTACTTCTTGTGCAGCAAAAAGGCTACTGTACAAAAGCGTTACTGCTATTGCATATTTTATAACTTTGTTTTTCATTTTCCTTGCTTTTCGTAAATCTCAGAAATCAGATTTACAATGCAAATTTACGCTGAAATTATGCTCAAGGTAATGCTTAAAGAAAAGATAAAGATGTTCAAAAGTAAGATCACTTGTCTAAAACTGGTTTCGATACTCTGTAGGACTTACCCCCTGATGCTTTTTAAAGAAGTGACTGAAAGAATATTGATCACTAAAATTTAGTCGGTTAGAAATCTCATTAACAGGCTTTAAAGTAGAAGCTAACAAAGCTTTTGCCTCATTTATTATGAATTCATTAATCATTTGCCCGGCTGTTTTACCGGTTTCGGCTTTAATAACTGAAGATAGGTGGCGCGTAGACAGCATCATAGTCTGTGCATAGAACTCTACGCTTTTTTGGCTAAGATAATTCTCTCCTACCAAACCTATAAAATCCAGAACAATTTCCTGATTACGCGTCATCATACCTTTGGTATTCTTCCGATTGCGCATAACAAAGCTGGATACATTATAAATAAATGCACTAAAAAGACTTTCAATACTTTCAACAGCGTATTCAAGATCGTCTATTTCGTCCAGGAAATAATCTATACCCTTCAGTATATCCCAGAAGACCTCAAACTCTCTGTCGGTAAACGTATAGCCTCTCCTGAGTTCCATTCTTATATTGTGGTAAATATTCAGTCTGTTGAATTTCAGTCCGATTTTACTAATAAATGAACGATGGTACGTAAGCACTTTTACTTCCAGTTCTTCACTTACTTCCATAATTTCGTATACCGAACGGGAGTCTATCAGGATAATGGTATTTTCAATGATTTCAAAAACATTAATCTGTTCTTTGATTACCATTTTGCCCTTCTTTAAAAACAAAAACAATGGGTTATTGGGATGGTATGGATGCCCCATCGTCAGACTGTCCTGAAGGTTTTGTTCAGTAAAGATTTTTAAGGCATTAAATTCCATTAGATTGTTTTCGACAAAAGTAAGCAATTATGGTTCGCTATCTTTTACAAATAAAAAATAACCACAAAAGAAATAATTCTCTTGTGGTCGGTATAAATGGATTATAGATAGTGGTCTGTATTTCTATTTAAAATCTATATAATTCAGATTAAATCCGCCTTTATCATACTGAAGCTTTATTCTATCTGTTCCTTTGGCAATCTTTACATTTTTTATAACTGCTGTTTTCCAAACCTGGTCTCCTCCTGTTCCCGGTAATTGTGCTTCTGTTATTTTTTGTCCTTTAGCATCTATTATCGATAGTATACCTGTTGTACCAGCATTGGCATAACGAATTTCCAGATTATAGGTACCTGCTTTCGCACTTTGCAAAGTAAAGCTTAGCCATTCCCCATCCTCAATCTTTCCTACATAATAGCCATTGGAAATTTTGTCTTTATTGCTGTATATATCTACACCATCATTTCTCATCTTATCTCCGGAGTTCCAGTTGACCTGCTCACCGGTATCTATACGATAATTAATGGCGTCTTTGTCATAATAAGCAGCACCAATTCTTCCCAGATCATATTCGGTAGCAAAGATTCTTCCCGGTATTTTATGCACTGCAAACGGAAGCACCTCATTGCTCTTTATCTGTCGGAACATCGCATCTATTACATCTTTTTTAACTTCTGTATTTTCGAATTTGTAATTGTCTGCTATCTTCATCAATGCTTTAGATGCAAATTCCTTAGAAGGCTTCTCACCACCATTTTTCCAGTATTGTAACAATTTCTCATACTCCGGTGTTATTTTAACATTGGCTACTCCGGCAATATTGTCGATTTTTTTCATTGGCCAGAAAGCCCATCCTATATTATTATTTTCCATAAGGCTTATGGCCTCTGTAAACCATACATTGGAATTTTCACCACTCTCTCCTAACCAAATAGGTACATTGTACTGATTACGGTAATCCAGCATTTGCTTAATAGAATTCTGGTCATTTTTATTCCAGTATTTATGAAAGCTCAATACCATATTGTTGTCCCATAGCGGGAAGATTCCTTTGTAGTTATTTCCCCAACAGTTACCCTCTATTATAATCACGTGTTTCTGATCCACTTCACGGATAGCTTTGGTTACATCTACCATAAATTTTCTTAGTGGTGCATTAGATTCTTCGTCGCATCCATTAAGATTCTTTCCTGTAAATCCATAGTTAGGCTCATTGATAATATCATATCCACCAATCCACGGACTGTCCTTGTAACGTTCTGCAAGCTTCTTCCATAGTGCAACAGACTTTCTTCTGTTTTCTTCACTTTCCCATAGAGACGGTTTCGACTTGTCATTATCCGATATATTTACATCATTTCCCTGCCCACCAGGTAAAGCATGCATATCCAGAAAAAGATACATCTTATTTTCTACACACCACTTCAACAGATCATCGGTCATACGAAAACCTTCTTCCAACCAAGTGTCCTGTCCTTTCACCTTTTCTTTCTCAGTAGGCAAAGTATAAAGATTGTAATGCATTGGCAATCTCACAGAATTGAATCCCCAGGATTTCAGTGCATCTATATCTTTTTTAGTAATTCCGTTTTCCAGATACCTTTTATAAAATGCATGCATGCCTTCCTCTCCTGTAAGCTCTGCTATTTTATTCTTAATCTGGTACTGTGGACCTGCAAAATCTGCTGTCTTCAGCATATAGCCTTCCTGTAACATCCATCCTCCTAAACCTAAACCTCTTAGTAAAACGTTCTCTCCTTTATCATTTACTATTTTCTGACCTTCAGTTTTCAGTAATTGAGATGTCCCAAATTGAGACAATAAAAAACAGGACGCAAGTATTACTCTTTTCATAGCGGAAATATTTTTAAAGTTTGATGATTATTTTTTAGAAATCGAATTATTATCTAACCAAAGATATTAAATAAAAATAAAAAATTTCAGAAAAATTTCAGAATACATCTGTTCTTTTAATATCAATAGTGATTTTATACTTTTTTTATTAAAAATTACAAATTACACCTAAAATACATATAATTATACATTATTTACTTTAAAATAAAATTAATAATGCAAATATTAATATATTTTATATATTTATTGCGAATTTTTTAAACTAAACTAAAATGAAGAAAATTATTTTTTTAGCAATTACTGTAATAACAGTATTTTCCTTAAACAGTTGCGGCGTTATCTTTGGCGGTAGTAAGTACTCTGGTACAATCAATGTAAAAGATCATCCAAATGCTGATATTTATGTGAGCGGTAATAAACTGGGCACCGGTCAGGCAACAAAATTATTCCCCCGAAACAAACCATTAGTAGTGGAAGTAAAGCAAAATGATTGTGAACCTAAAACCCAGACATTTGACAAAGCATTCAGAACAGGAAACTTCATATTAACTGTTCTAGGATGGGGAATTATAGGTATTGGTGTGGACCTTGGTACTGGTGCTTCTTATAAGCCGGATCATAATAACGATCCAAATATTAAAAAATTAAGTGACAAAAATTACACTTTCGATGTAGATTATTCGCAATGTAAGAAGCCTTAATGCTTAATAGGATTACAAACAAAAAGCTCCCGAAAATTTCGGGAGCTTTAATTTTATTTTGTATTGATTACTTTGTCTACAATGTATACTGTATTTCCTCTCCAGGGAAGAACACCGTGATACTCTTTGTAATGCAGATCAAAATATTTTCCGCTATTGGTTTCCAACTGCTTAAAAACAGCTTCATCCTCTACCGAAAATTCAAATTCATAACTACTAATTCCGCTTCCGGTTTTCACCTTGCCAAAACCATCCTGAATGATTTTCCCTTCATAAGTTTTGAAGACATTTCCCTTTCTTACTACATAATTAAGGGTTCCGGACTTTACTCCTTCTCCAAAAACGAAGTAGTATTTATAGTAAAACCATCCTCCGAAAACCAAAAGTAAAACCAGGACAACCCAGAAAATAATTTTTCCGAAGCCGCTTTTCTTTTTTTCATAGATTGTTTCAGACATAATAACAGAATTTAGTGTTTTATTTAATTATTTAGCAATCGCTCTGGAAATTACGATTTTCTGAATTTCAGAAGTTCCTTCATAGATCTGAGTGATCTTAGCATCACGCATCAGACGCTCTACATGGTACTCTTTTACATATCCGTATCCACCGTGAATCTGTACTGCTTCAATTGTAGTATCCATGGCTGTTTTAGATGCGAATAATTTTGCCATAGCACCACTTTCAGAAATATCTTTCCCAGCATCTTTTTCAACTGCAGCCTTAAAGCATAACATTCTTGCAGCAGTAATATTTACATGCATATCTACTAATTTGAAAGCAACTGCCTGGTGATTGATAATTTCAGTTCCAAAAGATTTTCTTTCTTTAGAATACTTCAAAGCCAGTTCGTAAGCTCCGGAAGCAATACCTAAAGCCTGAGAAGCGATACCAATTCTACCGCCATTCAATACTGCCATTGCGAATTTGAAACCGAATCCGTCTTCACCGATTCTGTTTTCTTTAGGTACCTTTACATCAGTAAACATCAAAGAATGCGTATCACTTCCTCTGATTCCTAATTTATCCTCTTTTTTACCTACAATAAATCCTTCCCATCCTTTTTCTACGATAAAAGCGTTGATACCTTTATGTCCTTTTTCCGGGTGAGTTTGTGCAATTACAATGTAATAAGTAGCATTATTACCATTGGTAATCCAGTTCTTAGTACCATTCAGTAAATAGTAATCTCCTTTATCTTCTGCGGTTGTACTTTGTGATGTAGCGTCAGATCCTGCTTCAGGCTCAGATAAAGCAAAAGCACCAATTACCTCTCCTTTTGCTAAAGGTGTAAGGTATTTTACTTTTTGCTCTTCACTTGCGAAACGTTCTAGTCCTGCGCATACCAAAGAGTTATTTACCGACATTACAACAGCTGCAGAAGCATCGATCTTAGAGATCTCCTCCATTGCCAATACATAAGAAACGCTATCCATTCCGGCACCTCCGTATTTAGGATCTACCATCATACCAAGGAAGCCCATTTCCCCCATTTTCTTTACTTGCTCGGCTGGAAACTTTTGCTGATCATCTCTCTCGATTACTCCTGGTAAAAGTTCGTTCTGTGCAAAATCTCTTGCTGCCTGCTGAATCATCAGTTGCTCTTCTGATAAATTAAAGTCCATATTATTATTAAGTTATTTTTCGTAAAAATACAATTTTTTAAAAATCCGAAAAAGATTTTTATTTTTGATAGAAAGAATAAATATTTTATCTTTACGAAACTCACCTTAAAGTAATTTCACTATGTCCGCAAAAAGAATTTTCGATTTTGCCCATAAAGCATTAGAAAAATATCCAAAAGAGGATGCCTTTGCCACTAAAAAAAATGGCGAATGGGTAAAAACCTCTACTTTACAATATATCACTCAGGCAAATAAAATATCAAGAGGTTTAATCAAACTGGGAATTAAACCCGGAGACAAAATTGGACTTATTTCTCACAATAACCGTACAGAGTGGGCTATTATGGACATCGGGATGTCCCAGATCGGGGTAATCAGTGTACCTGTATACCCTACTATCAGTGAAGAAGATTATGAATACATCTTTAATAATGCTGAAATAAAATACTGCTTTGTTTCCGATAAAGAGTTGTACAATAAACTGATTTCCGTACAGCCAAAGATTTCCAGTCTGATGGGAGTATTTGCATTTGATGATGTAAAAGGCGCACCAAACTGGAAGGAAATTCTGGATCTGGGTGAAGATGACAGTACACAATCTGAGATTGAAGATATTGCCAATACCATTAAAACAGATGATATTGCTACATTGATCTATACTTCCGGAACAACCGGGCGCCCTAAAGGCGTAGCACTTACTCACGAAAATATTGTATCCAATGTATTGAATTCTAATCCCCGCATTCCTGATGTAAAACTGGATTACAGAGAAATGAAGTGCCTTAGCTTCCTGCCTTTGTGTCACGTATTCGAAAGAATGTTATTATACCTTTATCAGCATAATGGTTACTCCATCTACTTTGCAGAAAGCATTGATAAAGTCGGAGATAATCTAAAAGAGGTAAAACCTCACTTTATGACTGTAGTACCTCGTTTGGTAGAAAAAGTATACGATAAAATCTATAATACCGGAGCTTCTGCGGGTGGTATGAAAACTAAAATTTTCCTTTGGGCTTTATCACTCGTTGAGGATTATGACCTTGGAAAAAACCTTGGTATAAAAGGATGGATCGCGGACAAACTGGTATTTACCAAATGGAGAGAAGGTCTTGGTGGTAACATCGTAGCCTTGGTTTCTGGTTCTGCAGCTTTGTCACCAAGATTAAACAGAATTTTCCACGGTGCGGGTATTCCAATTCTGGAGGGTTACGGATTAACAGAAACATCACCTGTAATTGCTGTAAACAGTTTCAAACACAGAAAATTTGGTACTGTAGGCTGGCCTATTGAAAATGCTGAGGTAAAAATTGCTGAGGATGGAGAAATCCTGGTAAAAGGAACTTCTGTATTCAAAGGTTATTACATGGATGAAGAAAAAACTAAGGAAGCTTTTACCGAGGACGGATACTTTAAAACTGGTGATATCGGATTTATTGACGATGAAGGATTCCTAAAAATTACCGACCGTAAAAAAGAAATGTTCAAAACTTCGGGTGGTAAATATATTGCACCTCAGGTTATAGAGAACAGTGCAAAAGCTTCCAAATTTATTGAACAGATTATGGTTATTGGTGATGGTGAAAAAATGCCGGCTGCCTTTATTCAACCGGATTTTCTGTTCGTAAAAGCATGGGCTGAAAGAAAAGGACTAAACATTGGCTCGACCAACGAAGAAATTGCTGCTAATGAAGAAGTGAAACAGCGTATCGGGCAGGAAATAGAGGCTCTAAACAAGCATCTCGGAAAATGGGAACAGATTAAGAAATTTGAACTCACTCCAATTGTATGGAGCATAGATGAAGGCTTGCTAACACCTACTCTAAAGCTGAAACGTAAAATAATTAAAGAAAAGTTCATAGATTTATACAACAAAATCTATGAGCATTAAATAAACAAAATAAAAGCCGAAAATTTTTTCGGCTTTTATTTTATCAAAACTATACCATGAAAAAAACGATCTTATTATTGTGCTTCTCAACCGGAAGCATATTTGCTCAGTCTGCAAAATCGGGAAATACATTGCAGTTACTGGGAACAAGAAGCTGGATACGGGTAAACCTTCCGATGCAGCAGAATACAGGCTACAAACTTTACTGGTCAACAGAGAATACAAAACCAACATCACCCAACGCTACGATCAATAACAGCGAAGCTTTCTATATCCAAAATGTAAAACCAGAAACTACCTATTATGTATGGGCAGAAACGTCACAGGGATTGCAAAAGCAAATTGTAAAAACTTCACGACAATGGGTATTGGATAATTCGGAGTTGAATGAACTAAAGAGCAACCCTAGTTCCGAAGCAGTTCCCAAAGGCATGAAAATTTTCTGGCAGGATGAATTCAATGATAAGTTATTGAACAAAAATAAATGGACTACAAATTACTTCTCGTCTCTCAATTATACTTCCGAAGCTTCTAAACAGGAAATGCTGGTCGATCGGCTTCAACAGCCTGCATATAATCTCAATGGCAAGTTTATCAATTTATATGTCAGCGATTCTCTTCCAAAGCGGTCTTATAGCCCAAGCGGAGGTCAAAAAATCTCTTCAATACAAACCTACGATTGGAAAAAAAATGAAAACCTTCTGGATAATAGCCGCGGTGGTTACTTTGAAGTAAAAGTAAGGCGAAACAGTAGTGGAAATCCGGAAGGAATTAATACCGCATTCTGGTTCGACTCTCCTGGTCCGGATTTACGATACTATCTGGAGCAAGGAACAAATCTGAACGGTACCGAAGGTATAAGGCCTAAAGGACAATTATTCGAGATAGATGTATTCGAGTATCTTAATGCTCAGTTTGTTTTACACGGTCATGTAGACCAAAAAGGAGTTTTTCAACGCAATCTGGCTACTCATAGCGCCGAAGGGATTGATCATATAAATAAATGGGTAACACATGGCATCTTATGGACACCTACAAGTATTAAACATTATATTAACGGCAAGCTTATTAAAGCTTACACAGACAAACATCAGATCTACTCACCTAACCATTTTATGAATGTGTTTCTGGGAAGTTACGGTTCCAAAGGAAATGTAAATATGGATGTTGACTATATCCGGGCATACAACTGGCCTCTGGAAAAGGGAAATGAACTCCCGAATCCTGGTTTTGAAGATAGCGGAAGTCTTCTCCCTTGGGAAGGAAATGCTACTTTGGCTCCACAAAAAGGTATTAAAAACAGTACAGCAGCTTTACTAAATCCTGGAGAAAATATTGAACAATATGTTTATTTAACGCCAGAAACTACTTATCGCTTAGAATTCTCCTCAAAAAACAAAGGGATCATTAGTGTAGAGGATGTAGCACCTGTTACTGGAGCATTGTCCCCTATTAAAACTCTGGAGTTTACGGGACAAAACAATTATTCTAAAAAACATCTGGAGTTCATTACAGGAAAAGACCAGGCCTATAATATGAAAACAATACGTATTTCTGTAAAAAATACAGGTAATTCGGTTGTATTCCTAGATGATATCACGGTTAAAAAAATCAAATAATTATAATTAAATTTCACAGACTTTTAAAATTTCCAATGAAAAAAATAGTTGTTCTCTCCGGTGCCGGCATTAGCGCTGAAAGTGGTATCAAAACTTTCAGAGATTCTAACGGACTTTGGGAAAATCATAAAATTGAAGATGTAGCAAGCCCGGAAGGTTTTGCCCGAAATCCAGAACTGGTATTGGAGTTCTACAATTTGCGCAGGCGCCAGCTTAATGAAGTTCAGCCAAACGAGGCTCATAATATCCTGGCTGAACTCCAACAGGATTTTGATGTACATATTATAACGCAGAATGTAGATGACCTTCACGAAAGAGCCGGGTCCAAAAACATTATTCATCTACATGGAGAACTAAAGAAAGCAAGACCTGTAAATGATGAGGAAAGTATTATTCCTTGGGAAAACGATCTGAACCTTGGTGATCTGGATGAAAACGGAATTCAGCTTCGTCCACATATTGTATGGTTTGGCGAGATGGTTCCGGAAATGGAAAATGCAGCAACCATAGCTTCTACGGCCGATATTCTATTGGTAATAGGCACAAGCTTACAGGTATATCCTGCAGCATCACTACTCCACTATGTCCCGGCAGGCTGTGAAATATTTGTAATTGATCCTCACCTTAGTCAGAATGTTACTAATGAGAAAAATTTCTTTAAAACCTCAGCTACAGAGGGCATGAAATTATTCCGGGAAGCTATATACCGAAGATAAATAAAATACTGCGATGCTTTTATATTTCTTCTTAAGAAACTAAATCTCTTAATGGTCTAATTTTTTAGCATTAAGAATTTAAGAGTATTCAGATTCAATTTGCTTTATACCTTTATATTTCGGTAATTTTGATTATCAAATCTCTTTCGCATGGATATAGAAACTTTTAGAGAATATTGCCTGCAGATGAAAGCAGTGACTGAAGACTTTCCTTTCGGCCCGGAAACGCTTGTATTTAAGGTAGCTGATAAGGTATTTGCTTTATGTGGATTAGACCGTCCCAATTTTACTGTTAATCTGAAATATGACTCGGAACTTATCATCGACCTTCGGGAAGAGTATGATGATATCCAGCCTGGTTATCACATGAATAAAAACCATTGGAATACTGTAAATTTTGAAGGAAAACTTCCTGAAAAATTTCTAAAAGAACTTATTCAGCATTCCTACGACCAGGTAGTAAAAGGTTTAACCAAGAAAAAAAGAGAAGAATTTTCATTATAAATACCCAACATGTCTATACAGAAAAACTACGAAGAAATTATACAATCTTTACCCGAAAATGTGAAACTGGTTGCAGTATCCAAAACCCATCCTGCTGAGGCTATCCAAGAGGTTTATAATCTTGGACAAAGGGTTTTCGGAGAAAACAAGGTTCAGGAAATGGTCGCCAAACAACCTGTACTTCCTAATGATATCCAATGGCACCTGATCGGGCATTTGCAAAGCAATAAAGTAAAGTACGTTGCAAAGTTCGTAGATACTATTGAAAGTGTAGATTCTGAAAAGCTTTTAGAAGAAATTAATAAGCAGGCGGCAAAGCACAATCGTAAAATCAAAGTTCTTCTTCAGGTGAAAATAGCGGAAGAAGATTCTAAAACCGGAATGGAAGTTTCGGAAACGAAAGAGCTTTTTCTGAAATATATCCAAGGGCATTTTGGAAATGTAGAAATCACTGGCCTTATGGGAATTGGAACTTTTACAGATGATACAGAACAAACTAAAAGAGAATTTTTATTTCTGAAAAGACTTTTCGACCAGCTTTCTATTCAGAAAAAACTGGAAACTCTTTCTATGGGAATGAGTGGTGATTATCAGTTGGCTATTGAATGTGGCTCTACTTCTGTAAGAATAGGTTCTTCTATTTTCGGAGCAAGAGATTATAATATTTAGGACCTGCTTCGATAATTCGTCATGCTTTCCTATAAACTAAGCTCAGCCTGGCCAACTATTGAAGAATATCAATTATAAAACTTAAACAGACTCTTAATATATAAAGTGTATTTTCTCATAAAAAATATTTTGTGAGAAAATACACTAAAAGATAAGAGTGAAATATAAGCCTTGTACTAAGAAAAGTCTGAAAAATGAATAGTCTTTTGGAATTTATCCGCTCCCTTACCGAATTTTCAGATGAAAGCTGGAAGATACTCCAACCAGCACTAACAGCAAAAAAATTCCGTAAAAAAGAATTATTATTACAGGAAGGACAAACCTGTACTTCATTATTCTATATTGAAAAAGGCTATTGCAGAAGTTTTTATGACATCAACGGTGTAGACAAAAACACCGAATTCTTTTTTGAAAACGAGATTGCAACCAATATTGACAGTTTTGGTAATGGTCAGATATCAGCATATAATATTATTGCAGGAGAGCCACTAACGGTTATTGTCTTTGATAAAGCCAAACTTTATCAGGCAGCACAGGAATGTCGGGAAATAGAAAATCTGGGGAGGCATTGCGTCCGGCTAATTGCTACCAAGCAGGAAAAATTTGCTACCCTATTCAAGCTGTATTCTGCACAGGAGCGCCTGGAATATATTGAACAAAAGCATCCTGAAATGATGCAGAGAATTTCACTCTCTCAACTCGCATCTTTTTTAGGCGTTGCAAGAGAAACCCTCAGCAGAATACGCAAACGGAGAACCACCGGCTAATTTTGTGACAATTGTCACAGGTTATACTTCTCAATATTTTTGACATTTGTCTCTACAAAAAGACATCATGCAAAGATTACAAAAGATCAGTTCTGAAACGAATATCATCACTTGGTTCGAAATCCCTGTAAATAATACACAACGCGCGAAAAAATTTTACGAAACAATTCTGGACATTGAGATGACATCTCAATTTATTGCAGAAACAAATGAAACCCTTACCTTCTTCCCTTATGATCCGGAGGTAATACAAGCTACATCAGGAAGAGTAACGGGAGTGCTGACAGAATCTGAAAACAGCTCTCCGTCTGCCAACGGAACAGTAGTATACATTAATGCAAGTCCCAATCTTCAATCTGTTCTGGATAAAGTCCAGCCTGCAGGCGGAGAATTAATCTCCCCTGTTATAAATATTAAAGCCGGGCTTATCGCATTTATACTGGATTCTGAAGGAAATAAAATAGGTCTTCATTCGGAAATATAATCAAAAGTTCAATTTATGTTACACCAATGCTTTGGTATTGGTATATAGCCTTGTCAGAGTTTTGAATCTTTGGCAGGGCTTTTATTTATTAATCCTCTGTCTGCCTTTATCACATTGAATTTTTTGTATTTTAGTTACCTACAAAACATCAATATGAATTTTGAAACACTAAAACACAAAATAGAAACTGCAACTAAAAAAGCATTCTTAGAAATATATGAAAAAGCTGGATCGGAAGGTCTTTATGCCTTTGCTCTATATAGCGATGAAGGTGCTATGACCGTTTGTCCCTCTTCCAATACCTTAAAACATCTGGAAAAGACTCCTACAAACGATATCACCTACTACAAATTTGAACCAGCAGAATGGAAATATGAAATGCAGGGTGCAGATCAGGAGTTTAAGGAAATAAGTAACTTACTGAGAGAAGAACTGGACAAACATAGTGACGACGACGATTGGTTTTTAGATTTTCAGGACAAGCTTTATGAAACCTGTGTTGAAGTATTGGAAAAATTAAAACAGGAAAGCTTTTTCACTCAGATTACCGGGAAAGAAGTATTCCTAACATTTACAATTTCTGATTATGAGATTAACAGCAAATACATCAGAAATCTGATTTCCCGATTAAACGATAATCATTATAAAGCAGAATTTTATCAGTGGATGAAATCCTGGGGAACTTACAAGCCTATACAGGAGCTTCAGAATCTTTTGGATAGTGATAAAACAATTAACGAACAGGACATCTACCCTTTTGCTGTTAAACCTTCTACCCGAGAGCTTACCTATCAGCTTCTGGATGAATACAATAAGACAGATCTGCTTCCAAAGGAATTCTATACCATTGAGAAAGCTGCCGAATCTAATCTGGTGAATTGGCTGGTCTATCCTACCGAACTTAATGCATTCCCTGACGAATTGGAACACCTGCAACGGGTAAGTATCGATTCGGATGAGGACGATGATGCTTTTCATTATGAAGTTTTCAGATACAGAATAAACGAACCTCACTGGGCTGCTGAAAATGGCTGGATGCTTGGTGTGGTAGGACCTTATTACAACGAAAGTTTACCATACGACTATCCTGTTGCAACTTTTAGCAGAACAGACAGTACAACAGACAAAGTAACTCCGGAAGACGAAGCGCTATGGGTGCATCAGAATATATTTTTACAAGATCACAGTTAATCTGGTAATTCCTGACATACTGTTGTCTTTTTGCTACATTATTTTTGCAGACATAAAACTAAGTATGATTCCTCTAACAGATAAAATATATCTCCTGGAAAAATTCAGCGGAAAAGGTGGATGGACTTTTGTAAGACTCCCTGAAATACCACCAGGTCAGAATACGCCGTTTGGTTGGGTAAAAGTGTGTGGAACAATTGACGACTATGAGATTAAAAATTATAATCTGCAACCAATGGGAAACGGCCGTTTGTTCCTGCCAATAAAAGCTGAAATCAGAAAAAGAATAAAAAAACAGGAAGGGGACTATGTACATATTGTATTGTATGAAGATCATAATCCTTTTGAAATTCCCGAGGAGCTAAAGCTTTGCCTTCTCGAGGAGCCTTATGTATATGACCTATTTGTGGCTTATACTGATGGTGAAAAGAAAACAATCACAGAATGGATATATGCTGCGAAATCTGAGCAGACTAAAGCAGACCGAATTGCAAAAATCATTAATGATATTGTCGATAAAAATCCCCGGTACTAAGCCGGGGATACTTTCAGAAACTTTTCAAAGTCTCCCTGATGAACAAATCTTTTTCATCATACAAGAATCTGATCCATCGTTTGTTTTGTTGTGTAATTCAATTTATGATATGATCTTAATTTTATTGCTTTGAACCATTAAAGATGTAAGTTTTATCTTGTGCTGAGTTCTTCTTAGTACTTACAGTAAGAGATTTTGTATCAATAAGATATGACACATCACCTTGTTCATCACCTCCAACAACACTTGCGCCTACAGGATTAGCAACCTTTATGGTTTTTGAAGTATAACCAGAATAAGCTTCTCCTGATTTTGCTGTTACTTTTACACGGGAATCATCTACCTTACTAACTATAATAAAAGCATTATAATATTTTATGTCAGGATTTTCACCATCTTCAATAGTTCCTTTAAAAGTTCCGACAACAGGATCTATACTACCAGAAGGATTATTATCCGAATCATTACTGCTTTTACAGCCGATAAAGAACATTCCTGTGCTCAATACTAATACTGCCCCAAGCATTAGTTTCTTCATTCCATTTTTTTTCATAATTGTAAATTTTATTTTTATTTTAGTTTAATATTTAATGTGCCCTGTTCTATTCCTGTCACATATTCATCTTTAACTATATCCTTGCTTTTTTCTTGAATTTTAGCCAGCAAGTCTTCTGTTGAACCACTATACAATAATGCTATAGCAGATTGTTCAGCATTAAATTTCATCTGGCTTTCAGTTACTCCATCTATACCCTGTATAAGAGTATTTAGCTTTTTGACATAAGCAAGGTTTCCGCCTGTAATCAGAATATTGGTTTGATTACCTGCCGTTTTACTTTTACCTTTTTTACCAAATAAGGAAAGGATTCCCCCTCCGGTTTTGGCAGCACCTTCAGTAGTATTAGCAGCACGATTCACCTGATTGGCTATATTGTCTATTTTATCTAACAGACTTTGTGCCTGTGTTATAGAGACGCCTATTATAGTAAGAGCGATACTCAAAAAAAGTGTTTTTTTCATCTCGATAATTTTGTTATTTAGTTCCCGGGTTCTTACGATTGGTCATAACAAAATTATATCCCCATAAGTGGGGATACAATACCTATTTATCGGCTTTTTACACCTCCTAACATTAGGAGGTTACTGAGAAATTAAATGAGTTTTTCCTGTACCAGCAGCATTAAAAGCTCTGTGGTATTTTTCACCTCGAATTTTTGCAAGAGATTTTTACGATAGGTATCTACTGTAAAGCGGCTAAGAAATAATTCATCAGCTATAGTTACAGTAGTCTTTCCTTCTGCCAATAACTGAAGAAGCTGTTTCTCCCGGCGGGTGATAGAAGGTAATACCTTTCTTTTATGCTCCGGAGATTGTGCCGCTGCCATTACTTTTTTAGCTTCACTACAGAGTACAATTTCACCTTGCTGCACCTGCTTTATTCCATTCAGCAATTCATCAGCAGAAGCACTTTTTAGCAAATAACCCGAAGCTCCGTTTTGTAAGAGTTGTAAAATAATACTTCTTTCTGCCTGGTTGCTGAATCCCACAACAATTGTCTGTGGAGCGATTTCTTTTATTACTTTGCAAAGATCCATTCCATCCAAATCAGGTAATATGATATCCAGTAATATAATATCTATGGCATTTTGTTGTAGATAAACAAGCAAATCCCTGCCTTTTGTAAAACTTATAATATGTTTTCCAGCTTTATTTTCTTCCAAAAGCGATCTCACTCCTTCAGTGACAATAGGATGATCGTCTACAACTGCTATAATACTTTTCATATCAAATATTAAGTTCTATGTTAATTGTGGTTCCCTGATGAATAATAGAATCTACATCCATTTTTCCTTTCATATAGTTTACACGATTTTGGATATTGCTCCACCCCAGACCTTTTGCATTTTGGATATTACCGGAATCGAATCCGCACCCATTATCCTCTATTGTGATATAAAAGCGTTTGTCTTCCTGAATGCATTGTAAAATAATCTTATTTGCCCCACTATGTCGGATGGCATTGGATAAGAGTTCCTGAATAATACGATAAATATTAACTTGGCTGCTAAGCGGGTTTATTTTTTGAATACCGGCTGACTGAAACTCTATCAACATATCTTCTCTTGTCATAGAAATACATAAATCGTGTAATGCAACTTCCAGTCCCGATCTTAGTAATGCTTCCGGCATCAGGTTTCGCGAGATATTTCTAAGTTCGTTTATAGAGTCTTCCAATTGCAGTATAACATTATCTATTACTGGTATGCTTTCCTTTTTCTGTTGTCCAGATAACTTTAGTTTAATTCCGGATAAAGCACCTCCTAATCCATCATGCAGATCACGAGCCACTCGCTCACGCTCACGTTCCTCACCTTCCAGCATCGCCTGAGCCATTTTAAGCTGTTGCTGGTTTTCCACTTCTTTTAGCTTTTGTGTATTATGCTTTTTATTATTTTTAACTAAATAAATTAAGAATGCAATGATGAGAAGAAATATAACAGATCCTATACCTAAAAGCCAATTCAGTAATTGTTGATTCTTATTCTGTAAAAGAGTTTGCTTTTTTTCCGACTGAAGCATTGCTATCTGTTTTTCTTTTTCAGAAGTTTTGTATTTAGTTTCCAAATCATGTACTTCAACTATTGTCTTCTCACGTTTGATACTATCTTCATATACAGTATATTCTTTCAGATACTGATAGGCTGTTTTATAATCTCCCAAACGCCTTGAATATTCGGAAACCTTCTTAGCAGCAGCTAAAGCTGATTCATCATATTTTTCGGCAATAGCTTTTTGATGAATATCTTTTGCAATTTCTCTAGCTTGTACATAATCTCCTTTTGCAACTGCTATTTCCTCTTTAGCCCAGTATACATCATAATAATGATATTTTGTATTGAATTTACGATATTCTATAAAGGCTTTATTCAACATCAATTCTGCTTCTTTAATTCGATTTTTTTTAGCATAATATTTAGCTCTGTAAGCATAATATCTTCCAAAACTAATCATCGGAATATCTATCTTGTCTATATTTACTTTTGCTTTATCAAGATATTCTCCCATTCTGTTAATACTATCCATATTGTACAATACAGTAGCTCCGGTTAAATAAAAATGTGCTTTTAAACCAGGTTCTCCGTTATATTTTTCCAGTAAGTTGAGACTTCTTTGTAAATAAGAGTATGCTTTTTCATATTCTCCCATATCGAGAAAACTATGAGCAATATTATGTAGTGTAGTACTTAGTAGTTTATAGTCTTTTATTTTTTCTAATCTGGGTAGATTAGAGATGAGTAATTCTGTAGACTTCCTTATAGCCCCGCTGGCGGAATACATAACTGCCAAACTATTGGTTGCAGGAACTATAAGCTTTATAGCCTGCGGAGAATTATTCCCCTTTAGCTGTGCAAGCACTTTATTGCTGTAAAAAAATGTACTGTCCCTATGCATAAGCCCTGTATGCAAATAATTAATCGTTTGGTCTGCGTAAGCTTTATAAAACATAAAAGAACTTCGGTGGGCTAATAAACGTGCTTTATAAGCATATGCGAAAGCTTTGGCAGAATCATTTTGCAAAAAAAATCCTTTGGACAGTTTTCCCATAACAACAATTCTGGAGGTATCACTTTTAACAACTTTCAGAACCCGTAACAAGCTATCTGTTTTTTTATAATATTGTCCTGAGATATTTGTCTGCAAGAAAGTGAAAAGGATAAAAATTATGATCCTTTGTACTGCACTATTCCATTTATATTTTATGATTTTCATAAAAATTGTTGTTATTCAAATTTCTCAAAAACATCTGAAACTAAAAATACCTAAAATTAGGAGGGTAAAATGTAATAATCAGATACAAAATTATTTAATAGCCGTGCTTTCCCAACTCAAAAGCATTCCGTATCTTTGCTACTATGCAAAAAATTCTTATTGTTGAGGATGAAAAGGCTATTTCTGGCGTTTTATCCAGCATTCTTGAAGATGAATGCAAAGGTTATGATATCGTAGTCGCTGAAGATGGTTTGGAAGGATTCAAACTAATCGAGAAGGATGATTTTGCCTTAGTTATTTCGGATATTAAAATGCCGAAAATGGCGGGTAATGAACTATTAGTGAAAGCTTTGGAAATAAAGCCGGACACTACATTTGTTATGATATCCGGCCACGCAGACATCGATACTGCTGTAAAATGTCTGAAAGATGGTGCTTATGATTTTATCTCCAAGCCTATTGACATCAACAGACTGATTACCAGCGTAAGAAATGCCCTGGACAGAAAAGTACTTCAACACCAGAAGAATGTTTTGCTTACTGAAAACAAACAGCTTAAAAGAAGAATTACCAAGAAATATCAGATGATTGGTGACTCTGAAGCTTTGAAGCACATTCAGGAAATGATTGAAAAAGTAGCACCTTCCGATGCACGTGTACTGATTACCGGACCAAACGGAGCCGGAAAAGAATTAGTGGCGCATGCAGTTCACGATCTTTCTGAACGTGCAAAAGGTCCTATGATTGAGGTTAACTGTGCTGCTATTCCATCTGAACTTATTGAATCTGAACTTTTCGGGCACGTAAAAGGATCTTTTACCGGAGCTATAAAAGACAAGCAAGGTAAATTCGAACTGGCTAATACCGGGACTATATTCCTTGATGAGATTGGTGATATGAGCCTTGTTGCACAAGCTAAAGTTCTTCGTGCATTGCAGGAAAGCAAAATCTCCCCTGTCGGAAGTGATAAAGAAATAAAAGTAGATGTACGTGTAATTGCAGCTACCAATAAGAATCTTCAGGAAGAAATAGAAAAAGGAAAATTCCGTGAGGACCTTTATCACAGACTTTCTGTAATTGAAATTCGTGTTCCTAAGCTCGATGACCGTAAAGATGATATTCCTCTTTTGGTGGAGCATTTTTCCAAGATCATTGCGGATGAGCAAGGAACTGCTAAAAAGACTTTCAGCGATGAGTCTATTACAGCATTACAGAATTTTAGCTGGACCGGAAATATCCGTGAGTTAAGGAACGTTGTTGAAAGATTAATAATCTTAGGCCAAAGCCCCGTTACGGCAGACGACGTCTCCAAATTTGTAAAAAAATAATTTATGAAATTTTTAAATCAAAAATATACGCGGGATTCTCTGAAGCTCGCGTTACCTGTTATGATCACACAGCTCGGACAAGTTTCGGTGAACTTGTTCGACAATATGATTGTAGGTAAACTCCTTGGTGCACAGGCGTTAGCCTCTGTATCTTTGGGGAATGCTACCTTCTTTTCGTTCTTCGTATTTGCGATGGGATTCTCCTATGCAATACCTCCATTGGTATCCGAAGCACACTCCAGACTAGACCACGATAAAATAAATAGTGTATTTCGTCATGGTTTTATCATTAACCTGGCTGTAGGACTTCTTATGATGCTTGTTATTCTGTTTGGTATGCCATTGCTCTATCATATGGACCAGCCAGCAGAAATTATTCCGGATACCATACATTTCTTAACGATTATGGCGTTCAGTATGATTCCATTCATGGTATTCCAGACATTCAGAGAAGTTTCAGAAGGCTTGTCTTTTACTTTAGGCGTAACCAAGGCAACAATTATTGCCAATATCCTGAATATTGTTCTGAATTATATCCTGATTGAGGGGAAACTTGGTTTACCTGCTATGGGAGTAAGAGGATCAGCTCTGGCAACACTTATTGCCAGAATATTCATGGTGGTATTCTTATACATTGTATTATACAGAGATCCAAGAACTTCTCAGTACATCAAAGCTTTCCATCTTAAAATTGCAGGATTTTCTAAAAGCGTATTCAGCACAATGCTGAAAATAGGTTTCCCGACAGCTTTACAGTTATTCTTTGAAGTAAGTGCTTTTGCAGGTGCTGCTTTTGTTTGTGGACTGGTTAGTTCAACAGATATTGCTGCTCATCAGATTGCATTATCAATGGCATCTTTTACCTTCAACCTGTGTGTTGGATTTAGTGTTGCCTCTACAGTAATGGTAGGAAGAAAATTGGGAGAAAGAGACTTTGTAGGCCTTCGAAATGTAGGAATCAATAATATAAAAATTTCATTCTTGTTTATGATTGTTTGCGGACTAGCCTTTATCCTGGGCAGAAATATACTTCCGCATTTCTTCGTACAGAACGATGATATCAATGTAATGACATTGGCTTCTAAGCTTCTTATTATTGCTGCTCTTTTCCAGCTTTCGGATGGTATCCAGGTAACATGTTTAGGCTGTCTTAGAGGTATTCAGGATGTAAAAGTTCCAAGTGCTATTACTTTCGTTGCATATTGGATCATTACAATTCCGTTAGGATATTTCTTGTGTTATACCCTTAAAATGGGAGCATTCGGAATGTGGATTGCACTAGGCTTAGGGCTTACTATATCTGCCTTATTCCTGGTTGCCAGATTCCTTAGATTAACGAACAGAAAAATACTAGCTGCAAAATAAATATTGCTACAATATATAGATTTTCATAAGGTTGCCTGTTTAGGCAGCCTTATTTATTTTATGTGCCCTGACATTCAATTTTTATAAATCTGATTAGATGATTTTATTAAAAAGTCTACAGTTAGGGAATTAAATGGAAAAATTGCTTATTACCACGATGAATGCAGTATATTTGTAACAAACCCTATGTACTATAAAATGAAGAAAAATATATTATCTATTTCCTTTCTTATTTCTATTATCGCTTGTTCTGACAGAACAACAGAAGGAGTATCTGGAAACAAAGAAGAATCAAAGCCTCCTTTTGCTAAACTTAGTCTAAAGACAAAGGAATCAGAAGCTAATATTTTTGACGTTGTAAACTTCTATCTTGAACCAACCGTAAAAGATCAGAATGTGTCTATATATGACCTGAGAATGTCTTATGATTCAATAGTTGTAAAAACAAAAGGTGAAGATAAAGGAGTTGTTGTTCTGAATGCCAAGGAGAACTCTTTGAAAATGACACTAACATGGTCCAATTATTATTACCTTCCTGAAGCCAGTACTACATATTTGTATGGCTATAAAGATAATAAAGTTGTTTTAAAAGATTCTGTAAAGCTAGCTATAAAGAATAGCAAAAATTTCTTGAATACAAACTGGAAAGACTTTAATCCGGAAGCAATAAATACAGGATATTCTAATATAACCAAACCCTATTCATTTTCTATCCGCAAACAAAAAACGGATAATACTCCATCCATCATACTTTATAATCGCTGGGATATTCCGAATAGTTTGGATAATCCGCTTTATACAAAACAAAATAAAGACATTTTAAAGAATTATATTACCAAACTATATTCAAAACCTATATATACTATTGAGGCAGATGGTTCTTTAGATCAAAGATTCGGTGATCATTTTTCAGCAAAGCTAAATGGAGAAAAACCATTAGCAATATGGATAACCCCTACTTCTAAGGTCGCATTGATGGAGTACACAACATTTTCATCAAATATTGATTATAAAATTTACGCTGAACCAGTTAATAAATAAATCAAAATGTATACTCTACAGGAACATACCGTTAATGGAATAAAAGTTGCAGAACTGAACTCCGACAAAGTGCTAATTCAGCAAATGCAGGATGGATTAGACCTGTTGGCAGATCTTTATTATCAGGGCTTCGATAAAATTATTATCAGTGAACAGAATATTACTCCCGATTTTTTTGATTTGAAAAACAAAATGGCAGGAGATATTCTTCAGAAGTTTTCCAATTATAAAATGAAACTTGCCATTATTGGCAGTTTCAGCTATGAAAGCAAAAGCCTGAAAGATTTTATTTTTGAGTGTAATAAAGGTAAATTAGTTAACTTCGTTAAGACACTGTCCGAAGCTTTAGTATAAAGCATACAAAGGTTTTCGGATGGTTATATTCAAACAAAATACAGCATTATGCAAGTAGATATCCGAAAATTAAGCTTAGACGATTATGATGAGCTTGTAGAGTCCATGCAGGAGGCTTATCCCGATATAGAGGATAATACCTGGGCAAAAAGAAATATTCAAAAATTAACTTCTATATTCCCTGAGGGGCAATTGTGTATTACCGTAGATGGGAAATTAGCTGCTGCTGCATTATCTATAATGGTGCAATACGAATTATTCGGAGATCAGCATACTTACGATGAAATTACAGGAAACGGAACCTTTAATACCCATAGCAACAATGGTAATGTTCTTTATGGTATAGAAGTATTTGTTCACCCTGAGTTTAGATCCCTGCGACTAGGGCGTAGACTGTACGATGCCAGAAAAGAATTGTGTGAAATTAAAAACCTGAAGTCAATTATTATTGGTGGCCGGATTCCAAATTATCACACACACAGTAAGGAATTAACACCACGTCAGTACATTAATAAAGTCCGTAAAAAAGAGATTTATGACCCGGTTCTGTCTTTCCAGCTTTCCAATAACTTCTCTCCTATTAAAATACTGAAAGGTTATCTGAAAGGTGATACTGAATCCGAAGAATATGCTGTTTTATTACAATGGAATAACATCTATTACACACAGAAGCAAAATACAATGCTGGATAGTGTCATCCGTATTGGTCTGGTACAATGGCAGATGCGACAATTCAGAGATATTGAGGCATTTTATCAGCAGGTAGAATTCTTTGTGGATGTGATCAGCAATTATGAATCTGACTTTTGTGTTTTCCCGGAATTGTTCAACACTCCCCTGTTGGCGGCATATAATCACCTGAATGAAAGGGAATCTATGGAAGAACTTTCAAAACTGACAGCAGAGATTGTAGACAAAATTGCGGAACTTGCCGTAAGCTATAACGTCAATATTATATCAGGCAGTATGCCGATACTTGAAAACGGTAATCTCTATAATGCCAGTTACCTTCTCCACCGTGACGGAAAACGCGACGAATACCGAAAAATACACATCACTCCTAATGAGCGAAAATACTACGGTATGTTGGGTGGAAATGAAGTAAAAGCCTTTGATACTGATTGTGGTAAAATTGGAATAATGGTATGTTATGATGTAGAGTTTCCGGAACTTTCCAGAATCCTTGCGGATCAGGGCATGAAGATATTATTTGTACCTTACCTTACCGATACCCAAAATGCTTATACTCGTGTAAGAGCCTGTGCTGCTGCCAGAGCTATAGAGAATGAATGTTATGTTGCCATTGCAGGTTGTGTAGGAAACCTTCCCGGTGTAAGCAATATGGATATACAATTCGGACAGGCTGCAGTATTTACACCTTCAGATTTTGCTTTCCCTTCCAATGCTGTAAAAGGAGAAGCCACTCCGAATACCGAAATGACATTAATCGTTGATGTAGATCTTAATCTGCTAAAAGAGCTTCACCACAACGGTGCTGTTCAAATACTAAAAGACAGAAGATCGGATCTTTATGATGTTACCATAAAAGAGAAAGAAAATTTATAGTTTAAAGTGTATTTATACTAAAGCTATACTATATAAAAAGCCCTGTCAGAAATTTCTGACAGGGCTTATATTTAATATTAAACGAGTTTAATTAATTTCTCTTTTTTTAGTTCTGTTAAAGATCCAGAAGATAATTGGGAAAATAAGCAATGTAAGTACAGTTGCCGAAACCAAACCTCCGATAATTACAATTGCCAGCGGCTTCTGAGATTCAGAACCAATACCTGTAGACATTGCTGCCGGCATTAGTCCTATAGAAGCCATTAGAGCTGTCATAACTACAGGACGGGTTCTTACTTTCACCCCTTCCAGAATAGCTTTATCTATATGGAATCCTTTCTTCACATTACTATGGAATTCGGAAATAAGAATTACACCATTCTGAATACAAATTCCAAAAAGTGCTATCATTCCTACCCCTGCAGAAATCCCGAAATTCATACCTGTTACATGAAGTGCGATGATACCTCCTATAAGGGCAAATGGTACGTTAGCCAGTACAAGTAATGAATCTTTCATATTTCCAAAAAGGATAAATAAAAGGAAGAAAATCATTATAATACTGATAGGTACAACTTGTCCTAAACGTTTAGATGCACGTTGCTGGTTTTCGAATTGTCCAGTCCAGCCGATAGAATAGCCATCTGGAAGTTTTATAGAAGCCACTTTTTTCTGCGCATCAGCTATTGTACTTCCTAAATCACGGTCTCTGATCGAAAATTTGATTCCAATATAACGTTTGATATTATCTCTGTAAATAAAGGCGGCTCCATTATCTTTGGTAATATCACTAATAGCCTTCATAGGAATAAGCGTTCCATCCTGACAAGGTACCATCAGTTTAGCAATATCCTCTTCCGACTTACGGTATTCCGGAGCATAACGAAGTCTTATATCAAATTTACGCTCTCCTTCATAGATTTGTGAAGCTGTTTTACCTCCAAAAGCCATTTCTAAAACAGATTGTGCGTCAGCAGGCATTACACCATACTCCGCCATCTTATGTCTGTCCAGTACAACACTTACTTCTGGCTGTCCTATATTTTTGATAATCCCCGGTTCTCTTACACCATCCACTTTACGGATCTCTTTATAAACTTCTTTGGCCAAACGATCTAAGGTTTCCAGATTGTCACCATAAATCTTAATTCCGTTTTCGGCTTTGAAACCTGCTACTGCTTCCGCAACGTTATCCGAAATAGGCTGTGAATAGTTATATGTAATTCCCTGGAATTTCTTTAGTTTAATGTTCATCTCATTGATGAGCTCATCGTAAGTAATCTTACGTTTCCATTCTTCACGAGGCAGTAATGCAACGGCAAATTGTACAAAACCAAAACCATTAGGATCTGTACCATCATTACTTCGCCCTGTCTGGGAGAGAACACCCGTAACTTCGGGAAATGAAGCAATAACTTTTTTCAGTTCATTGGTCTTTTTCATCGACTCTTTCAGTGATGTACTCATCGGTAATTCTGCTGTTACCCATAGTGAGCCTTCATTAAGGGTTGGCAGGAATTCTGTTCCTAGGAACTTTCCTGAGAAAATAGTTACCACCATTAAGGAAATAGCTGCAATAAGACTTATTTTTTTATTTCTGAATGCAAACGTAAATCCTTTTTCTACAATCCTGTCCCAGAAAGATACAAACGGATTATGCTTTTCACGAACATTCTTATTCAATAAAATATGCATAAGTACCGGAACCAATGTCAGTGTAAATAACAATGCTCCCAATAATGCAAATCCAAGAGTATAGGCCAATGGAGAGAACATTTTCCCTTCTACCTTCTGGAAGGAGAAAATAGGAATTAGCGAGGTGATAATAATAAGCTTTGAGAAGAAAATTGCTTTCCCCAAACCTGTTCCGGTTTGCTTGATCCAACCTCCTTTTGCCAACTTATTAAAGCGCTCCATTCCATATCTTTTGGCTTTATGATCTAACATTACAAAGACACCTTCCACCATGACGACGGCACCATCGATAATAATACCAAAGTCTACAGCTCCTAATGAAAGAAGGTTTGCACTCATTCCTGCTATTTTAAGACATAGGAATGCAAACAACAATGATAACGGAATAATAATAGATACAATAACAGTTGTACGCCAATCTGCCATAAAGATCAATACCATTACAGTTACCAATACAATTCCTTCAAGAAGGTTGTGCATTACTGTACGAGTCGTGAAATCCATCAGATTATCACGATCATAGAAAGTGACCAATTTCACATCTTTAGGCAAGGTTTTGCTATTCAGTTCAGCAATTTTTGCTTTCAGCGCTACCAGAACTTCACGTGGATTTTCTCCTTTCCGCATAACCACTGTACCCGCTACCACATCATCTTTTCCGTTTAATCCGGCTTGCCCTACACGTGGCATAGAGCTTTCTTTTACTTCAGCAATATTCTTTACCAATACAGGGTTTCCGTTATTAGTCTCAATCGTAATATTGCCTATATCTTCTATTGTTTTTACAAGACCAATTCCCCGTACTACGTAAGATTGTCCGCTTTTTTCTATAACATCTCCACCTACGTTCAGATTACTCTTGGTTACAGCATCATAAACCTGTAAAGGAGTAAGACTGTATTTTTCCAATTTTACAGGATCAATACTCAGTTCATAAACTTTATCTTGTCCTCCGAATACATTGATATCTGCTACCCCCGGAACACCGCGCAATGCACGGTCTACAACCCAGGTCTGTAAGGTAAGTAACTCCCGGGAATCTCTTTTCGAACTTTCCAATGTATAACGGAATATTTCCCCTGTCGGCCCGTAAGGTGGTTGTACTTCAGGGGCGACATCATCCGGAAAGCTTAATGTTCTCAACTGGTTGTTGACCTGATTCCTGGCGAAGGTATCATCTACCCCGTCATCGAAAATAATTTTGACAATGGACAATCCAAACATGGTGGTACTTCGTACACTGGTTTTCTTCTGCACCGGGCTCATTGCAAGCTCTATAGGTGTTGTTACAAAACGCTCCACTTCTTCGGCACTTCTACCGTTCCATTGTGTAATGATCGTTATCTGGGTATTGGTAACATCAGGAAAAGCCTCAATTGGCATATTCCTGAAACTTACAATACCGGCGATAGCCAAAATGCCTACCCAGATAAAGGTGAAAGCCTTATTCTTGATAGAGAATGCTATTATATTTTTAATGAACTTATTCATTCAATTCAGATTTAATATTTCTTATTTACTCTTTTAATGATCTGTAAATAAGTAACTGATTATTGGTTACAACCTTATCTCCTTCATTCACCCCTTCGGCTACATAAGTTGTATCTCCGGTCTGTCTCAGTATTTTTATTTCACGAACTTTTATATTACTCTGGGAGGCAAATAACACAACAAAGTATCTGTTATCGTCAAAGATTACCGCAGAAGTAGGTATCGCTACTGCAGTTTCATTCAGCGTATTATTTACTTTAATAGTTGCTTTACTATCTGGTACCAGAAGTCCTTCCGAATTGTCCAAAACTACTCTCGCCTGCATAGCATTGGTTTGCGGATCTATAATTTTAAATATCTTGTCAATTCTACCATGGAAAACTTTATCAGGATAACTTAGCGTCGTGATCTCCGCCTTCATCCCAAGATCTATTCGGTCAATATCGGTTTCATTGATGTTAACTAATGCCCAAACATCTTTTGTGTTAGCCACGTCGAAAATATTGTCCGAACGGTCACTTCTAAGCTGCATATCTTTATTGATGTTCTTTTGTACGATATAACCATTGATTGGAGATACTACAGAATAAATATTACCATTCTTTACATTATAGATTGTACTAACAGCTTCTGCACGCTTTAGCTGATCCTGTGCCTTTGTAAGTTCACTTTTGGCAGTCAGAACTTCATTTTTGGTATTCAATTTTCCTTCATAAAGTTCCTGAGCCACTCTCAGTTTATTTTTTGCCTCTGCCAAATCTGTTTTAGCATCACTAAGATCTTTCTGAAAACCTGCCACTTCTGTACTTCGTATCGTAGCCAGTACCTGGCCCTTATGTACATAATCTCCCAACTCAGCATTTACCGTCAGTACATTACCTCCTACCAAAGGATAAATATCGATATAACTGTTTCTGTCTGCGGAGATTTTACCAAAGAAACTCATTTGTTCTTTAATCTGTTCTTTTTGGGCTTCAGCAAGAGTTGTAGACTGCATCATCTCCTTGCTTATTTCAAAGCCTTTTACAATACTCTCTTTTTTCTGAGGCTCTTCCTTGCTGCACGCAGCGAGTATTGAGATTGCCAATAAGCCTGTAATTATCTGCTTCATATACTAGTAAAAGATTTTGGATTGTGTTAAACGATTGATTTCTTCGGCGGATGTTATAATATGTTTCTGGATTTCATAGATCTGCAAAATACTTTGCTTGTAACTCTCCATAAAATCGGTGAACTCTATAAGACTGATATTACCTTTTCTGAAATTCTTCAGAATTCCGTTATATACAGTTTCCATATCCTGCAAGTCCTGAGGTTTCAAGGAAAAATATTGCTGATATTGATTCTTCCATGTCTGATATGCAGTATCTACTTGTGAGACAAGTTCCTGTCTCAGCCTTTCTTCAGTTTTTTTGTTTTCCTGAATCTGATATTCTGCTTTCATCTGATTTCCTTTATTTTTATTCCACAGCGGAATTGGAATACCAAAGCTAAGTGCCAACTGATTATCGAAAGCAGCCCCTCTTTGTGTCCAACGGGTACCTATAGTAAGGTCCGGTACACTAAGTGATTTCTGCCATTTTAAATTGAGTTCGCTACTCTGTGTGATTTTTTTAGCAGTCAGATAATCGGCGTTATTTTCCAATGCTTTTTGCTGCAATTCGGAAATACCTATCAGCGGCTGTTTCTCCAGTTGCTGAGTCATATTATCATCAGAAAGTTCTGGAAGAACTTCTGTATCGCTACCTGTTAATAATTTCAGTGTTTGCTTTTGCTGAATAATATTATTACTAACCTCTATTTTATCATTCTGTACATTGATAACCAATGCCTGAAGCCTTACCATATCTTTTAGAGATACATTTCCTTTTTGTGTCTGGACTTTATAAGCATTCAACAAATCAGTAAAATACTTCAACTGAACATCTAGGCTTTCTTCTTTTTTTTGTTCAAAAAGAATATTATAAAAGGTACTTCTAAGTTGGGAACGAAGATCTACAAGCAATCCCTGAAACTGCATTTCTGCAATTTCTTTATTCGATCTGGCAAAAGCGACTTCATTTTTTCTTTTTCTTCCCAATACAAAAAGTTGTTCTATTCCCACTTCTTTAGCTCCGGTGCTGCCGATATGGAAAATCTTTTTATTTTCAGGATCTATCGCGTTAAGTTCGACGGACAAATTAGGGAGATCCCATATTTTTGCCTGAATAACATCTGCTTCTGCTTCGCTAATATTATATTGAGCAGCAAGTAGTTGCAGGTTATTCTTCTGAAAGGACTCTTCGCATTCTTCCAATGTCATCCGCTGCTGACTGTATACAAAAATGGATGTCATTAGAAAAAACGGAATACATTTTTTCATGTTATACTTTTTAAACATTACAAAAGTGTCATTACAATTTTAAAACAATCTTAATTTCACCTTAAAATATGCTTAAAATTACTTATTTATCGAATGTGTAGGAAATATTAAAGTAAAAATATTCTTATTTGAATCCGCAGAATAATAAATATTTGCCTGGTGATATTCTAAGATACGTTGAACAATTTTTAGTCCCAGACCGGAACCATTGATATTCTGTGAATTTTTGCCTCTTATAAAAGCTTCAAACAATTTATTACGGTCTTCATCAGAAATAACAGGCCCACTGTTTTCCATAATAACACGGAGCTCATTATCGTTCTCATGTATAGAAACAGATACCTCTGCATTATCGCTATACAAAACAGCATTTTTGAACAGGTTGATAAAGACTATTTCAAGTAGTGATCTTATTCCTCTGACAGCTAATGTCAGCTCCTCATTTTCATTAATTTTAAAATCGAGATACAGCTGAGGATAAGTCTTTAGAACGACTTCATAGGCATCAAAAATAATTTCATCAATACGTTCTTCTTTAAAAATTTGCTGAATATTTTCTCTGTCAAATTTTGTAAGCAGAATAAGCGAGCTGGTTAAATCAGATAACTGGTGGATATCTTTTGTAACATTTTGTAATGTAGCTCTGGTATCCGGCTGGATATCACTTTTATTACTCAGGTTTTCTAATTGAAATGTAATTCTCGTTAATGGTGTACGAATCTCGTGTGATGCACTTGCTGTAAATTCTTTTTGTGCCTGAAAAACATCATTAATACGAATCATCATCGTATTAAAAGCTCTTGCCAGAACACTAATCTCATCTTTAGTTTTATTTTCTTCCAGTTTAGTGGTCAGCTTGTGAGCCGTAATTTCGGTAATTTGTTGTGCGAATTTGTCTAAGGGAGTCAATAGCTTTTTAACAAAATTATAACTGAAAATCCAGACAAATACAGTCGTAATAAGATATGTTATGATCAATACATATTTTAAGAAATCTAGTTTAAGTTGGCCCGTTCGGTCACGTGCCGTTACCAGAATATAGTAAACTTTATCCCTTATTTTTACATGGGCTCCCAGTAGTTCCTGATCTTTATCCTGAACGTGGACTTCACTTGTCTGGTCCAACTGATACAGCAAACCTTCATCCCAGGTAATGTTTTCGTCTTTAACAGTGCTGTATATAAGCTTCTTATTGCTGTTGAAAATTAATGTTTCATCATGAAACAATTCGTCTTCAATTTCATCAACTTCGAAATTGGCTCCTTTAACTTCAACATTTTCATTTTTTAAAATAAGCTGTATTGTAAATTCCAGTTTATTATGCATCCTTTCAAGAAACTTTTCTTTCCTGAAGTCATAACTGGTATAGTAAATAATGACCATTACTATTGCAAAAATCAGAGAATATGCAATACTAAAGTTAAATGCTATTTTACGTTTTAAAGTCATTTCAGACTGGCAAGATAATATCCAAATCCAGGACGGGTGTGAATTAGTTTATGCTTAAAATCTTTATCAATTTTCTTTCTTAGAAAATTAATATAAACCTCAATAGTATTATTGGTTGTCTGGAAATGATTCTGCCATACCTGATCAGAAATATGTTGCTTGGACAAGGTTCTTCCATTAGCATTAGCTAAAAGCATCAGAAGCTGGAATTCTCTTACCGTAAGGCTTATTTCTGTTCCGTCTCTGTATACTTTGCCATCTGCAGGGAGAATTTCAAGATCATCAATGACAATCTTTTCATCCTCTTTTTTAGGAGCCTCTCTCCTTCTGAGTAAAGAATTTATTCTCAATAGAAGTTCTTCAAGTAAAAAAGGCTTTACAAGATAATCATCTGCTTTTCGTAAAAAGGCTTCCTTTTTATCTGAAATATCATCGTAGGCAGAAATAATAATAATCGGAGTATTAGGATCTGTATCTCTTACAATTTGTGTAGCTTCCAATCCGTTTATTTTAGGTACATTGATATCCAGAAGATAGATATCATAAGCCGCCCCGGTAGTTTTCGTCAGAAATTCCTCTCCATCAGATGATGTCTCACACAAAATATCATTAGACGCTAAGAAAGTTGAAATCTCTGATGATAATACTAAATCATCCTCCAAAAGTAATACTCGCATTGAAAGTCTTTTTTACAAATTTATAAAATAACATTGTTACTATTCCTATTTTGTAAAATTATACAAAATAAGCTATCGAATACAGAGATAGTTTTTCCCAATGAATATACTTGCTTTCCCTTTACAAAACCTTTAAATTTGTATAGAAATTTTTACGAAAAATGAATTCTAAGATTAATCATAATGTTATTTTTCAGGAACTTGGTGTATTGGATTACCAATCTGCATGGGACTACCAGGAAAAGCTTCTGAAGAGTAATATAGATATAAAAATAAATAACAGACAACTTCAGCCGGAAGATACAACAGAAACAGAAAACCATCTGCTTTTTGTTGAACATCCGCACGTTTACACATTGGGGAAAAGCGGGCACGAAGAAAATATGCTTGCTAATAATGATATGCTGAAAGAAATTGACGCAACTTATGTAAAAACAAATCGTGGCGGAGACATCACCTACCATGGCTATGGCCAGATTGTAGGTTATCCTGTTCTGGATCTTGAAAATTTCTACACAGATATCCACCGCTATATGAGGGAATTGGAAGAAATTATCATCCGGACTATTGCCGAATGTGGGCTAAAAGGAGAACGCTCTCCAGGGGAAACAGGTGTTTGGCTGGATGTAGGCAAGCCATATGCCCGAAAGATTTGTGCAATGGGCGTGAAAGCCAGTCGTTGGGTTACAATCCATGGTTTTGCATTAAATGTAAATACAGATCTTCGTTATTTCGAATATATTATTCCTTGTGGTATAAAAGACAAACAGGTAACATCTCTTAAAAGAGAACTTGAAAGGGAGGTAGATATTGAAGAAGTAAAATTAAAAATCAAAAAACATTTTCAGGAAGTCTTCCAAACTGAATGGATTTAATCTCTATATAAATGTAAGAATTCCTGTTTTTGAAAATTCTAACTTTTGGAATTTTAGACCTAATTGTAAATGCAAGTGTAATTTTTGGGGAATATATTGATCAAAAAATATTCAGTTTCCAGAATCATCAGAAAATAACATTTATCCTTATACATTCATTTAGTAAAAAAAGAGGTTAAACCCCATAATATCAGTAAATATAAAAAAGGACATCTGCTATAAATTGTAATTTTAAAAGCTATAGATTTACTATTTAATGAAGATATAATAATATTAAATACCATTATTTATTTCATTTCTAATTCTTTTATTCTTTTTAGATTATAGTTTTATACTCCCCTGATTAATAATTATTTTGCAAATACTTGAACTATTTATTTAGAATTTTTAATTATATTTTTTTCAAAAAAAAGCTCTCTAAATTAAATTATTTGCAACAACTGTTTTTTTGATTATATTTGTAAAATATAGAAAAAGTAATTATGGCAGAATATAAATTATTACTTCCTTCAATGGGAGAAGGCGTGATGGAAGCGACAATTATCACATGGTTGTATAACGAAGGCGACACTGTAAGTGAAGATGACTCCGTTGTAGAAATTGCAACCGATAAAGTTGATTCTGATGTACCGACTCCTGTTTCCGGTAAAATTGTAAAGATTTTAAAACAAAAAGACGAAGTAGCAAAAGTTGGTGAGGCTATCGCTATTTTGGAAATTGCCGGGGAAGGAAATGCTGATATTACTGCAGAAGCTTCGGTTGCTGCAACTGCAACTGTTATTGAGCCTGAAGTAGAGAAAGAACTAATGCAACCTATTGCTGCACAAACTGTAGCTACAGATTCATTATCAGGTACAGACTTATATCTTTCTCCTCTTGTGAAATCTATTGCACAACAGGAAAATATTACTGAAGCTGAACTTAAGTCTATTAAAGGTTCCGGCCTTGAAGGCAGAATTACAAAAGAAGATATCTTGGCATACCTTCCAAACAGAGGTAATGCAGCAAATACTACAACAAGTACACCAGCTGCTCCAGCTGCTAAAAGCACTCCGGTATCTGCTCCGACATCTACAATCCCTGTTGCTGCAGGAGATGAGATTGTTCCAATGGACAGAATGCGAAAAATTATCGCAGAAAATATGGTGAAGGCTAAGCAGATCGCTCCACATGTAACTTCATTTATTGAAACTGATGTTACCAATGTTGTAAAATGGAGAAACAAACATAAAGCTGCTTTCGAAAAACGTGAAGGTGAAAAACTAACTTTCATGCCAATTTTCATAAAAGCAGTTGTTAAAGCTATTCAGGATTTCCCATTAATCAACGTTTCTGTTGATGGTGATAAAATCATTAAAAAGAAAAACATCAATATTGGTATGGCTACTGCCCTTCCGGATGGTAACCTTATTGTTCCGGTAATTAAAAATGCAGATCAGCTTTCTCTTTCTGGTTTAGCAAAGGCAATTAATGACCTGGCTTACAGAGCAAGAAATAAAAAATTGAGACCTGAAGATACACAAGGTGCAACTTATACTATCTCTAATGTAGGAAGTTTTGGAAACTTAATGGGTACTCCTATTATTCCTCAGCCACAGGTTGCAATTTTAGCTGTTGGTGCTATTGTTAAAAAACCTGCTGTATTGGAAACTCCGGACGGAGATGTTATTGCAATCAGAAACCTTATGTTCATGAGTCACTCTTACGATCACCGTGTAGTAGATGGTTCTTTAGGTGGAATGTTCCTAAAGCATGTTCATGACTATCTTCAAAATTGGGATCTGAATACAGAAGTCTAAAATCAATACAATACATTATAAAAAATCCCCGATAATCTTATCGGGGATTTTTTATGTTCATGTTATTCTAAACTCGGATTATTAATTTTTATGTCTGCAATCTTTTCAGTTTTCTTCCACGTCATATTATCCGGGGTTCTATTTTAATCTGAGTTTATCAATTTAATATTTAGATATGAATTTATGCAGAATTATAATCTTATAAGCTTAAAATAATAAAAGCAATAAAATTTTAAAATCGCTGAGAATCCAATAAAAGCAATGCTTGTTTATCCTAGGTCAGTATACCCAAATCTCACGGATTAGAGCTAGATTAATTATTTTGGCTATATGTAATTCATAATTAAATAGTTATGAGATAAGAATGATGAGTTACAGCATCCTAAAGTTTATAGATCTAAAAGCTTTACGAACTATATTTATATAACCTCTGAGCCATTATAACTTTATCACATCCATAACTCTTATAACCTGCATAACCAGTATAACCTCCTGATTGTATGGGCTGGTTTAGGAATATCCTAAAAACGAAAAAGCCTCTGCATTACTATGCAAAGGCTTTTCAAA